>Ga0315549_1000176_pt1 | contig 76350 bp, 64 predicted proteins | sample SalMarSW160200MG_FD_203101 | JGI IMG/M metagenome (GOLD analysis project Ga0315549, IMG submission 203101) | Salt marsh sediment microbial communities from the Plum Island Ecosystem LTER, Massachusetts, United States - Salt Marsh Sediment SW1601-200 ... | reverse complement strand
TATTTGTCCACTGGTACAATGTCCCAAGGGGTTGTTAAATGGCCCGTGTGGCGGAACAACTACGGATGGCAAGTGTGAAGTAGACCCTACACGTGACTGTGCTTGGGTCATGATCTATAAGAGGTTAGGGAAATTTGGAGAACTTGATGAGCTGTCGGAAATACAAGAGCCGCATGATTGGAGTAAAGCAATAAGACCACGCAGCTTAGAGGTTGAACCCATCAACCTGCTGGAGGAATTGAAGGGGACGAAGAAGGTAATAGAAACATTAGGAGTATGATAAAGAGCAACATTAGGAGGGATTTATGAAGACGAAGAGTAATTTGGAACGGGTGCTAGAGGCTGGGCAGTTTGCTGTCACAGGCGAATTGGGACCACCACAAAGCGCTGACTCTGAGGTAATTAGAAAAAAAGCAAAGATACTCAAAGGTCATGTAGACGCTTTTAATGTCACCGATGGTCAGACCGCAGTAGTGCGTATGGCGTCCTGGGCAGCTTGCCTTATCGGCAAAGAAGAAGGTTTAGACCCTATTGTCCAGATGACCTGCCGCGACCGCAATCGCATTGCCCTTCAGATGGATGTGTTGGGTGTCGCAGCACTGGGCATAAATAACATGTTGTGTCTCACGGGCGACCACCAGAAATTTGGTAATCATCCTATGGCCAAAGGTGTTTACGATCTCGATTCCATTCAATTTGTTAAGATGGTGAAGGACATGCGAGACGAAAAAAAGTTCCAGTGTGGTGAAGAGATGGCAGTTGAGCCTCGTCTCTTCATTGGAGCTGCTGCTAATCCTTTTGCCGACCCTTTCGAGTTCAGGGTGGCACGTCTTGCTAAGAAAGTGGCAGCGGGGGCAGATTTCATCCAGACTCAGATTATCTACAATGTAGATAAGTTCGCTGAATGGATGAAAATGGTAAGGGATAGAGGATTACACGAGAAAGTAAAGGTACTTGCCGGTGTTGCTCCCATAAAGTCAGTGGGTGCCGCAAAATATATGAAGACCAGAGTTCCCGGAATGGATGTGCCTGACAGCATTATTGAACGGCTCCAAGGAGTGCCTAAGGAGCAAGTGTCTGGGGAGGGCATCAAGCTTTGCATTGATATTATCAATCAGGTACATGAAATTGAGGGTGTGGCGGGTATTCATCTCATGGCTATTGAGTGGGAGGAAGCAGTGCCTGAGATAGTAGAGGCGGCAGGCCTTTCGCCTCGCCCTAAGTTTGCCCCGTAATGAAAGATAGCAGTTCTTTATCGGACAGTCCTTGGGAACGAGGTTTCGACCTCTCTTACAAGCTTGCTTGTGAGCAGTTGGCACAAATTAGTAATATAGAAGAGCAATGTCGTAGGAGCGGTGCTAATTACCTGGGACACCATAAAATAGGCATTAATTATCTGAATCAGCCGTATCACATTCTGCTTCCTGATGCTGAAATATCGTTGGAGGATAGCAACGTGGAAGTTTCGCAGAAGGACAAAATCCTGATACTTCACTATTTCGCTGGGGCAAAGGGTACCCCGGCTACTGGTAAATTGATTGCCTATAAACAGCTACCGGGAGGCATTAGCTATTTCCCGGCATTTTACAAAAGAGCCATAAACCCCTTTGTAAAGCACTTTGGCAAAAGTCCTGAATTGCTGAGAAAGGTGGCGGCAAAGTTAGGAAGCCGTGAGGCAGACTACGGGGATGTGTCTGTTACCATCAATGCTTTCGACCATGTGCCCATAACCTTAGTGTTATGGAGAGGTGATGACGAGCTTGCTCCCAATGGGAATATATTGTTCGATGCTAATATTTCTGATTATCTTTCCACTGAGGATGTAACTGTGCTTACCGAAACTATCATCTGGAAGCTAGTTAAAGACATTCCCTCTACTTAATCTAGTAACCGCAGTGCTCCCTCGAAATGACACAAAGCAAAGGGCTGAAAGGCAACGGAGGGAGTTGGTGAACAATCACGATAGGCTATATTTGTATTAGCGTCCCTATTTGTGATATAGTCCAGCCTTTGAGCTACTTTCGGGAAATTAGTTAGTCGGATATTTTGAAGACGCCTATTTCAAAGCTGTCTCAAGAGAGATGGTAAATAGTGAGGTGCGAAGTGGCGAATCCTTCAGGGGCGCAAGGCGATCAAGTGCTTCTACAGCAGCAAGAAGGGATCAGTGGAGAACGCCTGAACGAAATTCTGTCCTCCTACGAAGGCAGGGAAGATGAGCTTATCCCTATCTTGCAGCAAGTCCAGCAAGTTTTTGGTTACCTACCAGAGCCAGCGATGAAAAGGATAGCCAAATTCCTCAAGCTGCCGGAAAGCACCGTCTTTGGGGTTGGCACATTCTATGCCCAATTCAAGCTTGTTCCAACAGCGAGAAACATTGTCAGGGTTTGTCGCGGCACTGCTTGTCATGTGCGTGGTGGCGCTCGCATCCTTCGCGAAGTAGAAAAACGTCTAGGCATCAAGCCTGGGGAAAGTACCCCCGACCTTGAGTGTTGCTTGGAGACAGTGGCCTGTATCGGTGCCTGTGCTCTAGCACCAACAATGGTGGTAAATAACGAGACCCATGGACAGATGACAACTAGAAAAGTGGCTGAGGTTTTAGAGCAATTTAGAGGCAATAAATGACGGGGAAAAAACCTGGTGTTCATTCTGATAGGCATCGCAAGGTGTTGGTCTGCCAGGGCACTGGTTGTACTTCTGCGAGGTCGGAGGAAATTCGGAGGGCACTCGAACATGAAGTAAATCGGGCAGGATTGAGCAATATCGAAGTAGATTTTACTGGCTGCCACGGATTTTGCCAGCAGGGACCAATAGTTGTTGTCGAGCCTGAGGGCACTTTCTACGCCCATGTCAAGCCAGAAGATGCTGCTGAGATTGTCTATTCGCATTTGAAAGAAGGTAAGCCGGTGGAGCGTCTCTTTTATCGCGATCCTGTTACCGATGAAGCAATACCCACTTATCAAGAGATAAACTTCTATAAGAAACAAACCCGCTTGATACTACGTAACTGTGGACACATTAATCCCGAGAGGATTGAAGATTACATTGCCACTGGCGGCTATCAAGCACTGAGAAAGGCATTATTACAGATGACTCCAGATGAGGTTATCAGCGAGATTAAAAAATCAGGGTTGCGAGGTCGTGGTGGCGCTGGCTTCCCTACGGGAGTAAAGTTGGAATTTTGCCGTAAGTCGCCAGGGGAACAGAAGTATATGATTTGCAACGCTGATGAGGGTGACCCTGGTGCTTTTATGGATCGAAGCACTATGGAAGGTGATCCACACACTGTTATCGAGGGGCTGATTATTGCAGCTTACGCTATTGGAGCCAGCGAAGGCTACATTTATTGCCGCGCTGAATATCCTTTGGCTATAAAGCGTTTGCGTATTGCTATTAAGCAAGCTGAGGAGAGAGGATTCTTTGGCAAGAATATTCTCGGCTCACAATTCAACTTCACCGTGCATATTAAAGAGGGTGCTGGCGCTTTTGTCTGCGGTGAAGAGACAGCACTGATGGCTTCCATTGAAGGTGGGAGGGGTATGCCCCGCAGTCGACCTCCCTTCCCGGCACAATCAGGTTTGTGGGGAAAGCCAACTACTATTAACAATGTGAAAACCCTTGCCAGCATCCCTGTGATAATTAGCAGGGGTGCAGAGTGGTACGCCAGCATTGGCACTGAGAAGAGCAAAGGCACTGCGGTTTTTGCCTTAACAGGCAAGATCGCCAATGCTGGTTTGGTAGAGATTCCTATGGGCATCACTTTACGTGAACTTATCTTCGAAATCGGCGGAGGAATCCCTGGCGGCAAGCGCTTTAAAGCAGTACAGACTGGCGGACCATCCGGAGGTTGTCTACCAGCAAGCTTGCTTGATACTCCAGTTGATTATGAATCGCTAACCGCAGTAGGTTCTATTATGGGCTCCGGCGGTATGGTAGTAATGGACGAGGATAATTGCATGGTTGACATGGTGCGTTTCTTCCTCTCTTTCACACAACTTGAGTCTTGTGGCAAATGCATTCCATGTCGCTGGGGCACTAAACAGATGCTTGACATATTAGAGGATATAGCCAGTGGAAGAGGTAGACCTGGAGATATTGAATTGCTTCAAGAATTAGCGGAATCGGTTAAAGATGGGTCCTTATGCGGTTTAGGGCAAACCGCTCCTAATCCGGTGCTTACTTCAATTCGCTACTTCCGTGATGAGTATGAAGAGCATATAAAGAGACATCATTGTTCTGCTGCAGTGTGCAAAGGACTGGTCAAGGCACCCTGCAGCCATACTTGCCCTGCTGGTATAGACGTTCCTCGCTATCTCCGCTTTATTAGCCAGGGTAGTTTTGACCAGGCACTGGCTGTGATCAGGGAGAAAATACCCTTCCCCTCCATTTGTGGGCATGTTTGCCCTCATCCTTGCGAAGCCAAGTGCCGGCGAGGACAGGTTGATGAGGCTATTGCCATAAGGGCACTCAAGCGCTTTGCTGCAGAAAAAGGAAACGGAACTTGGAAAACGAAAGCGAAGATGACTCCAGCCACAGGTAAGAAAGTTGCCATTGTTGGCGCTGGACCGGCAGGGCTTACCGCGGCTTATTATTTAGTCAGGCGAGGACATGCTGTTACTGTATTCGAGGCACTTCCTGAGCCGGGGGGCATGATGAGGTATGGCATTCCCGAGTATCGCTTGCCCAGAGAAGTGCTAGCTGATGAGATTGAGGAAATAAGAGGCGTTGGGGTTGATATAAGGACGAATACCAGGACTGACTCCGTGGATGAGCTTTTTGAGAATGGCTACAATGCCATTTTCCTTGCTATTGGCGCTCATCAAGGGGCCAAATTAAGGATTGAAGGGGAGGACAGCCCTGAGGTTATGGAGGGCGTGTCTTTCCTCAGAGAGATAAATATAGGGAATAAAGTTAGAGTAAGAGATAGGATAGCTGTTATTGGTGGGGGCAATGTCGCCATAGATGCTTCCCGTAGCGCACTACGCCTTGGTGCTAAGGAAGCAATAATTATCTATCGCCGCACCAGGGATGAGATGCCAGCAAGCGAAGAGGAGATAGAGGAAGCGTTGTTTGAAGGAGTGAAGATAAAGTTCCTCGCTGCCCCAATTAGAATAGAGAGAAAGAATGGTGCGGTAGAGCTTACATGCATCCGTATGGAGCTTGGATCGGTAGATGACAGTGGCAGAAGGCGTCCAGTGCCGATTGAAGGTAATGAATTTAGTTTGACGTTTGATACCGTGATTGCCGCTATCGGACAGGTGCCAGAGGTTCCGGAGAAATTTGGACTTCCTCTGGGACGGGGAAATACTGTCCAGGTTGACGCTGATACTCTAGCCACAGCTAGGGAAGGTGTCTTTGCTGGTGGTGATGCTGTGACTGGCCCAGCCACAGTTATTGAGGCTATCGCCGCCGGAAGGCAGGCAGCGATTTCTATAGACAAATATCTAGGCGGTAGTGGCGCAATAGATGAAACACTGGCGTCGCCTGAAGAAGTAGAGATATTGCCTGAGATCGAGGAAGGGGAAAAGCACCGCATTTCCATACCTACCTTGACTCTAAGCGAGCGGCTTGGTAGCTTTGCTGAAGTGGAGCTTAGTCTTGGAGAGGAAATGGCGATTGAGGAAGCAAAGCGGTGCTTGAGATGTGACCTGGAGGAAGACTAGTAAAGAGGGGGCAACAATGACTACAGTTGCCTCAACCAAAGCATAAGAAAGGAAAGTGGATACCATCAAGCTGACCATCGATGGTCGCGAGATCATAGCGAAAAAGGGAGTCACTGTGCTTGAAGCGGCACTGAATGCTGGCATATATATTCCCACGTTGTGTTATGACCCTGACCTAAAGCCTTATGGAGGTTGTCGCCTCTGCGTAGTTGAAATAGAAGGAATGCGGGGTTTGGTTAGCTCATGCACTACGCCGGCAACTGAGGGTATGGTGGTGTACACCGATACGCCAAGAGTAAATCAATCACGCCGAATCACTATGGAACTTATCAGCGCCAATTATCACGGCGATTTCCTTGCTTGTGCCAAAAACCAGGGCTGTGAACTACTTAAGGTTGCTCGTTATTTGGGCATAGAGCAGGAGCGCATCAAGCGACTTCGGAAAAGCACTCAAGTGCTTCCTGTAGATGATAGTCATCCGGCATTTCTTCGTGACCTGAATAAGTGCATCCTTTGCGCCAAATGTGTGCGAGCCTGTCACGAGATAGTTTGCCATGATGCCATTGACATAGCCTTTCGAGGCAACTCGGCAAGGATAGCCACCTTTGGTGATAAACCGATTGTCGAATCTATTTGCAAGTCCTGTGGTGAATGTGTTATGCGATGTCCTACTGGAGCATTGGTGCCTAAATGGGAAAAGCCACCTGCCGAAGAGGTTAAGACCATTTGTCCCTATTGTGGGGTTGGTTGTTCTATCTACTTGGGTGTTGGAGATAATAAGGTTGTTTCCGTACGTGGTGACCCCGAGGGTTCAGCTAATCGGGGCAGCCTGTGTGTCAAGGGGCGCTGGGGATATGATTTTCTCAGCCATCCTGAGAGGTTAACCAAGCCCCTTATCCGATTACCTGGAGTGGCACGAAAAGCAGGTCACGATGGGCGAGTGCGGGAAATATTCCGTGAAGCTAGCTGGGATGAAGCTCTGGAACTGGCAGCAAAAAGGCTCCTTGGACTCAAGCAGGATTATGGACCAGATAGTATCGCTGCCTTAAGTTCGGCTAAGTGCACCAACGAAGACAACTATGTTATGCAGAAATTCGTCCGAGCTGTGATCGGGACTAATAATATTGACCATTGTGCCCGACTATGCCATGCCTCCACTGTCGTTGGGGGTATCGCTGCCTTCGGTCAGGGGGCAATGAGCAATTCCTATTCCGATTTTGAGAAAACAGAACTTTTTTTCATCATCGGCTCTAACACCACCGAATGTCATCCCATTATCGGCTCGCTAATCAAGAGAAGGGTCAGGTTTGGTGGTGCTAAACTTATTGTCGCTGATCCTCGCTCTATCGAACTTGGCGATTTTGCCACTGTCAGGCTCTCTCACAAACCGGGGACAGATGTTGCTCTTCTTAATGGACTAATGCATGTAATTATCAGAGACGGCCTTGAGAATAAGGAGTTTATCAGGGAGCGCACCGAAGGCTTTGAGGATCTGCGCCAGCTTGTGGAAAGGTATACGCCTGAGGCAGTGGAGGCTATAACCGGGATTCCCAAAGCTGATTTGGAGGCGGCCGCCCGCCTTTTCGGTGAGGCAAAAGGTGCCTGTATACTCTATGGAATGGGAATAACCCAGCATACCACGGGCACAGATAATGTGAAAAGCGTGGCAAACCTGTTACTACTGACTGGCAACATCGGCAGGGAGGGTACGGGATTCAGTCCTCTTCGGGGTCAGAATAATGTCCAGGGTGCTTGCGATATCGGTGCCTTACCTAACGTCTATCCCGGCTATCAAAGGGTTGATGACTCCGCCGTGAGGATGGAATTCGAAACTGCCTGGGGATGCAAATTGAGTGACCAGCCGGGGGTGGCGGTTACTGAGATAGCCGATGCTATACTCAAAGGAGACATTAAAGGGCTATATGTTATGGGAGAGAATCCGATGTTAAGTGAGCCTAATCTGGAGCATTTCAGGCAAGCACTGGAGAAAGTGGAACTCCTTGTAGTCCAGGATATATTTCTTTCTGAGACTGCCTGGCTTGCTGACGTTGTTTTTCCCGCCGCTGCCTTTGCAGAGAAGAATGGTACTTTTACCAATACCGAGAGGCGAGTTCAGAGAATAAGGCAGGCCCTTATGCCACCCGGGGAGGCAAAAGTTGACTGGGAGATTATATCTACTTTGGCGGAAAAGATGGGAAAACCATTTGACTACCAGAGTGCCAGCCAGATTATGGAAGAAATTGCCTCCCTTACTCCTATTTATGGTGGTATCCACTTCGACCGCCTCGACAACGGTGGTTTGCAATGGCCCTGCCCGGATGCCTCACACCCTGGAACCAGTTTTCTTTACCAGGATGGCTTTGCCCGGGGACGGGGCAAGTTCCATGCTGTGGATTATTTCCCACCAGCGGAATCAATATCCAAAAAGTACCCGCTTGTTCTCACTACGGGGCGGATACTAGAACATTGGCACACCGGCACAATGAGTCGGCGCTCTAATGTGCTGAATGAACTCTATCCTAACGGTGTAGTTGAGATGAGTCCTATTGATGCCGCAAGAATGGGACTTGTTGAAGGCGATTTGTTAGTAGTTACCTCAAAAAGGGGTCGGGTGGAGGCACCGTTACATATTACAGAAAAATCACCTCCCGGGGTTATCTTTATGTCCTTCCACTGGCGTGAAGCGGCAGCCAATATCCTCACCAATGATGCTCTTGACCCATTAGCCAAGATTCCCGAGTATAAGGTCTCTGCTGTAAATGCCGTACGGCGGAGGAAAAAGCTGCGCTGATGAGTGGAGGCATACGCAAGGTAGAATCATGGCTGGGCAAGCTGGATGAGCGCCGTAAGACCTGGCTTATGTTGCGATTATCTCAAGAGAAATGGTAGCTACTATTATCATTCCTCTTCTCTCCCCCATCTCTTCTCGGCTGCCAGCTTTCTTGCTCTGTCCAGATCAGCCTGGCTATTTATGTTAAAAAAGCTTAAGTGCTCTGGGTCAAAGCTGTTTATCTCGTCCTCTTCAATGTACTTTACCTTGACCATACTAAAAAGCTTTCTAATCCTCAGTTCACCTTGCTCCAGCAACCCTTGAATGGGGCCTGAACAATTCTTGGAATACACTGCGCAAAGGGGCTCTAATTTATCTTTTATCCGAGGAACAACGACATCAAATGTAGAACAGATTTGGGTCATATATTCAAGCAAGCTAACGCTCAGAAACGGTGTATCACAGCCGACGACGATAGCCCGCGGACTGGATGAGGCTATTAAACCTGAGTAAATGCCCACAAGCGGACCCTTTCCAGGATAAATATCGGCTACCGTTTTTATCCTTGCAGCCGAGGAGCAGGGAATTGCTTTGCCATGAGCAGTCGCTATGATGATTTCTGTGCTGAGGATAGCAAGGCGGTCAATCACCCACTGGATAAGGCTCTTACCCTCAATAACCTGAAGAGCCTTGCTCCGACCAAGCCTTAGGCTTTTGCCACCAGCGAGAATAATAGAAGTCATACTCAAAACGCCCGAAATACAAAGCTACGCTAACATACTGGACAGCGCCAGGCAACCTGTTATTGCTTGCCTAAACTTTCCTTCTCGATTAGAATACTAACATAAGCACATGACAAAGCTTTACTGCAGGTTTCTAGCCAAATCGAGACAGGTAGTTTTTCCCTAACAGACCATGATGGAAGAATTTTACAAGCTAAAAGTAAAAGAGATAATGATACCCGTGCATGACACCCCATTTATGGAGGAGAACGCGAGTTGGGTGGAGTTTATTAGCAAGCTTTCCCTTAGGGCACACGCGTGGGTGGTTAACAATACTGAGGAAATGAAAGTGGTGGGAGTAGTAACGGAACATGATATTATGCGTTCCATTATTCCGCCTGGGCAAAGAAAGGAAAGGATATTCGGAGTTCCCAGGGCTGAGATATTGCATAAAGAAAGTGTAGTCCAGGATATCATGACACATAATCCTGTTGTATGCTCGCCGGAGGGAACTGTAGCTGACGTCTTGAAGAAGTTTTCCTCCTTCAATATCCGCAGATTGGCAGTTGTTGATGAAAATCAAAGACTCCTGGGAGAAATAACGATACAGCTCCTTGTAAAAAATCTCAGATATAAGTTCACAAATACTGTATGAATATCTATGTCCTTGTAGCCTTAGTTCTCATACTTGGCTTCATACTCGGAAGGATACTGCGCAAGCTAAGGTTAACAGAAATTTTAGCATATATTCTCTCAGGTATTATCATAGGACAGGTTTTGAATTTCAGCGCACCTGAACAATTCAATGTCATTATCACTGGAACCACACTTGCTCTTGTTGCCTACATAGTGGGATTGAGCTTTTCTTTCGCTTTTCTAAAAAGAATGGGTAAGCAGCTCGTCATTATATTGATTGTGCAGGTGCTCATGACTTTTATTGTAACATTGGGTTTTGTATATTTATTAACGAGGGACCTCCCACTTTCCATAATTTTGGGTTCGCTCGCCCCTGCAACCGCTCCGGCAGGAACAATAGCAGTTTTAAGAGACTTAAGGGCAAAAGGAACACTTACGGACATAACTATTGCTCTTGTGGGACTGGACGACGCGCTTGTAATAGTTATTTATGCGGTGGGGATTCGGTTGACAAAGATGTTGTTGGGCGCAGAAGCAAGCATTTCATTCTCCTTTACTTACCCATTATGGGAGATTTTTGGTGGCCTTGGACTTGGCGGAGCAATTGGAATCGCTATTTCTTACCTCACGAAGAAAATACATCTTTCTTCCGACCACATCTTCGTTGTTTCTATTGCGGCGGCTATTCTATGTTGGGGTCTGGCGGAAATGATTGGAGTTTCGGCAATTCTCACATGTATGGCTTTAGGAACCGCAGTAATTAACCTCAATGTCCAAATCGGCACTCGCTCAAACGAATTGATAGATAATATCATGACGCCGGTATTTGTTTTGTTTTTCGCCGCTATTGGTATGCAGATGGACTTCTCGGTTTTTCATCTCATGTGGCCGCTTGTAATTGTGTATTGCGTTGGCAGAAGTATTGGCAAGATAACAGGGTGTAGCTTAGGAGGCATCTTATCCAAATCTGAGCCAAAAATTAAGAAGTACCTTGGCCTTGCAATGCTAGATCAAGCAGGTGTCGCAGTAGGTCTTGCTTTCCTCGCAGCTCAAGCATTATCAGGGTATGAACTCGGAGCCACAATAATCACACTTATGGCGGCCACAACAGTGGTTCATGGACTCCTTGCACCACCTTTAATACAATATGCTGTTAAGAAGGCAGGAGAGGCGAATATATAACATTTTTATGGGTGCGCGCCCTGCTAAATATGGTAGCCAAGGAGAGAAGCGAAGGGCGACTTACTGTTGTAAGCAGGGAAGCACCTACCCGGCTTCGGGGAGTATTGCGGCGCCAGGATAAGATATTGTGCAGGGTTATGCCGAGATAGTGGTGGCACTGCATAAGAACGAAAATGAAAATCCTGGGTATTGAAACCTCCTGCGATGAAACTGCCGCTGCCGTGGTGGAGAACGGCAGCAGAATCATCTCCGATGTTGTCGCTTCACAGATAGACATTCATGCCCGCTACGGCGGCGTGGTCCCCGAAGTTGCCTCAAGGCAGCATCTCCTCACTATTATCCCCGTTATCAACCAGGCCATGACTGGAATCTCCTGGCAGGACATCGAGGGCATTGCTGTGACTTTCGGCCCGGGGCTTGCGGGGTCGCTGTTGGTAGGCGTTAACGTGGCCAAGGCAATTGCCTTGGCTAAAAAATTACCTATTACCGGGGTTAATCATCTTGAGGCACATATTTATGCTAACTGGCTGGACTTTTCCTCGCCACCTGGCGAAAGGGGGAGAGTGAAATTCCCCTGCCTCTGTCTCGTTGTCTCCGGTGGGCATAGCGATTTAGTATTGATGAAGGGACATGGGCAATTTGAGAAATTGGGACGAACCCGGGATGACGCTGCTGGCGAAGCCTTTGACAAAGCAGCTAGAATCTTGGGCTTGGGCTACCCTGGGGGTCCAGCTATTGAACAGGCAAGCCGCTCCGGAATCCCTTGCTTGCCGCTCCCCCGGGCCTGGCTCAAGGGAAGCCATGATTTTAGCTTTAGTGGACTAAAAACCGCCTTGTGGCATCTTGTTCACAAAGGAGGGGTCTCAGTGGCTGATGTGGCAGCAAGCTTCCAGTTGGCCATAGTCGATGTTTTAGTCGCCAAGACAATTGAGGCCGCCAGGCAATTGAAGGTGGAGCAAATTTTGCTGAGCGGTGGAGTGGCAGCCAATAAGACATTAACCCAGCGTTTCCTTGCCAAGTCGCCAGTGCCGGTTCTTACTCCCCCTCCTCACTTATGTACTGATAATGCTGCTATGGTGGCTGCCTGTGGCTATTATCATTTCCAGGCTGGCAAGATAAGTGGTTATGACCTGGATGTAGTGCCCAGCCTCAGTCTAGGTTAACTAAAAGGCAAATATGTTCAGTCAGCAATTACCCGATGGCAAGCTCGGGATGAACACCAGGCAGTCTCGACTCATTACCTCGCCGATGGTGTGTCCTTAACCCTGGAATAGCTCCGTGCTTGGGAGATTCTACCCTGTTGTTGCCCAGTGAAAATGTCACCCTTGCTGTTCAGTTTTAGCATGTCCCAAAACATAGACGAACTGGTAGGCGGGCATTTACATCCTGAAGAGGTGGTTAGTGTTGGCATCCGGATAGCGGTCAACTATAATACTAAGTGGAAGTGCCTGCGCCAGAGGGGGGATGGTAATTTAGCGCTGATATCTTGTTAAGGGAAACCGGGGCCGCGAATCTACTCAAGGTACACATGATTGACAACTTATACTGAAGGAAAATGATGATAGACAACTTACAGGACTATGGGTACGGAAGCTCTATGAGCCCTTGCGAAATGGAGGCAATGTATGTCTGAGATAAGGCAGGACCCTACTACTGAAGAGTGGGTTATTATGGCTAGGGAAAGGGCTAAGAGGCCTCATGACTTTGTCCGGCAGCGGGCTAGGTCCGAATTGCCCCCCTTCTCACCTTCCTGTCCCTTCTGCCCCGGCAACGAAACTGAAACGCCGCCTGAGATCCTCTTGTATCAGGGTAAAAAGGCGCAAGGCTGGCGGGTGAGGGCCTTTGCTAATCAGTTCGCTGCTCTAAGACCCGAGGGCAGCACTGCGAGAAGAGAGGAGGAAGGTTTCTTTCTGGACATGGATGGCATAGGGGTTCACGAGGTGCTCGTCGAAACCCCATTACATAACAACCCCCTGGCCTTAATGGAAGACAGTGGAGTGGAGGATGTTCTGCGTGCCTATCAAGAAAGATACAATGCCCTCTCTCGGATGGCTTTTGTAAAATTAGTCATCATTTTTAAGAACCAGGGGCCATCCGCAGGGACATCGCTGGAGCATTCCCACTCACAATTAGTAGCCACCCCTGTCGTGCCGAAGCATATCAGAATGAAATACGAAGTGGCCATCCGTTACTATGACAATACCGGTCGATGCCTTTACTCTGACTTGGTAGATCATGAACTCAGGACAGGCAAGCGAGTCGTGATGGAGACGGAAAAGTTTGTGGTCTTCCATCCCTTTGCCTCCCACCAGCCATTCGAAACCTGGATCGTGCCCAGGATGCATCAAGCCTGCTTTGGTAATGCCTCGGCAGAAGACCTGGCGAACTTAGCCCGTGTCTTGCGTATAACCTTGCTCAAGCTCTATCGGGGGCTTAATAATCCTGACTTCAACTATGTCATTGACACCGCCCCTGTGGGGGACGAGAACAAAAACTACTACCTGTGGCACTTGAGAATTATCCCCCGGCTCACTGAGGTAGCAGGATTTGAGATCGGCTCTGGCATTAACATCAATACCGCCTTACCTGAGGAAACTGCCCAGTTCATGCGTGAACAGAAGGTCGAATAGACACTCAGAGCTATGAAAGGAGGTAAATAATCATGCAGCACTATAGAATAGCCCGCCTGAAGGACTATGAGCGGTTTGTGGGGGCGGAAGCGATCGAGCGCATTAGAAAAAAGGCTAGTCAGATTCAGGACTTGCATGTGGTTAATGTGAATTCGACTTATTACGGTGGCGGTGTGTCACAGCTTCTGTCCTCGTTGACGCTTTTGATGAATAGCCTGGGCATAAAGACTGGTTGGCGGGTAGTCCATGGGCCTCCCGATTTCTTTAGCATAACTAAAAAGATTCATAATGCTCTACAGGGTGGCAAGATTAATCTTAGCGACAGGAAAATGCAGATCTACGAGCAAGTCATCTACGAGAATGCCATTCGAAACCACCTAGACCATGATGTGGTTATTGTTCACGATCCCCAACCACTTCCCATTATCAATCACTACAGGAAAGACTGTCCCTGGGTGTGGCGCTGTCACATCGACCTGTCTCGCCCGAACCAGGAACTTTGGAACTATCTGGTCCCGTTCATAGAAAAGTACGATGCGGTTATACTCAGTAGCAGAGACTACAAACAGAAGCTTAAGACACCACAACTGTTCTTCATGCCAGCCATAGACCCTTTCACCATAACCAACCGGGAACTGAGCCAGAAAGAAGTAGACGAACGCCTGAATTACTACAGTATTCCCACCGACCTTCCGCTGGTAGTGCAAATCTCCCGCTTTGACCACTGGAAGGATCCGGAAGGTGTCATCCAGGCCTTCAAACTGGCGAAAAAGCAAGTGGATTGCACCCTGGTGCTGCTGGGCAATGTGGCTACTGATGACCCGGAAGGAGCAGAGGTGTACCAATCACTTCTGGATAGTCGGGGGGAACGTATCATCATCCTCAGCTATCAGGACGGGGCGCTGGTGAATGCCCTTCAGCGCAGAGCAGCTTGTGTCCTGCAGAAATCAATTCGCGAAGGCTTTGGCCTGACGGTTGCCGAGGCTATGTGGAAAGGAACTCCGGTCATCGGGGGGAACACCGGCGGCATTCGCTACCAGATTGAGGATGGCGTTAACGGTTTCCTGGTCTCTTCTATAGAACAGGCGGCAGAGAGAATCGTCCAGTTGATCAAAGACAAGGAACTGCGGGTGCAACTGGGGGAAAGGGCAAGGGAAACGGTCAGACAGAAGTTTTTACTGACGCGCTATCTGGAACAATACCTCAATCTCCTCAACTCTTTTGAGGCAGATTTTAGATTAAGCGATGCAATGAGTATTTATGAATAAAGAATCAAAGGGCTTTATACATAACTTGACCTTGACAGCAGGTGGTCTCTTTGTTAGTTTTGTATCCAGTAGGTGGCGTTTTCAAAAAAGCCTGCTCCTTCTAATAGGCGTTTAGGAAACGAAGAAGGAAAAAGGGCATGGGGAACTCATCAGGCAGGGAACAGGGTAAATCTCAAGCCAGAGCCAAGGCAGCCAAACCGACAGAGGTGCAACCAGCAGATTTACCCGTGGCAGAGCTACTGTCCCGTCTGACCACTTCCCCGGATGGCCTCAGCCTGGCTGAGGCACAGCGCCGCCTGGACCAATACGGCTATAATGAGCTCCCCGAGAAGAAGGTCAATCCAGTCCTGAAATTCCTGTCCTATTTTTGGGGGCCTATCCCCGGGATGATCATAGTGGCGGCAATCCTGTCAGGAGTGCTGCGTCACTGGCCCGACCTCGGTGTCATCTTAGCCTTGCTGATAATGAACGCCGTCGTGGGATTTCGGGAAGAACATCAGGCAGGCAATACCATTGCCGCGCTCAAGGAAAAGCTCGCTGTCCAGGCCAATGTCAAGCGAGGTGGTAAATGGTCCACGATGCCTGCACGAGAGCTGGTACCGGGTGACATCATCCGTCTCCGTATTGGCAATATTATACCGGCAGATGCCAAGTTGCTGGACGGGGACCCCGTGCAGGTAGACCAGTCTGCACTTACCGGCGAATCCCTGCCGGTGGAGCACAAGCCGGGTGACGCTGTATACTCTGGCTCTATCCTGAAGCAGGGCGAAATTGATGCGCTGGTCTATACTACAGGTAAAGGGACGTACTATGGCAAGACCGCTGAACTGGTTGAGTCTGCAGTAACCCGCAGCCATTTGCAGCACGCCGTGCTTAAGATCGCCGATTACTTGCTCATCATCGCCGTGGCCCTGGCTATTCTGATCGTTGGAGTGGCATTTCACAGGCACGACCCGATACTCGTCGTGCTGCAGTTCGCGCTGATTTTGACCATTGCCGCCGTTCCCGTGGCCATGCCGGCGGTATTGTCGGTCACCATGGCCCTTGGAGCCAAGGTACTGGCTCTGAAACAGGCAATCGTTACCCGGCTATCAGCCATCGAAGAGTTGGCCGGTGTTGATGTTCTTTGCTCCGACAAGACAGGTACCCTGACCCAAAACAAATTGACGATGGGCGACCCTTTCACACTAGATAGCATTAGCTCTGAGCAGGTAATTCTTGATGCAGCACTGGCTTCCCGGGCGGAAGACCAGGACACCATCGACCTGGCTGTGCTTGCCGGAGTAAAGGATAGTGAGAAATTAAAACCATATCAGGTGACGCACTTCCAGCCTTTTGATCCCGTTCACAAACGTACGGAAGCCACGGTAAAGGGGCGAGATGGGCACGATTTCAAGGTAACCAAGGGCGCGCCTCAAGTCATTCTAGGACTTGACCCCAATGCGACTAAAATACAGTCCCAAGTTGACAAAGCGGTGAACGACTTCGCTGCCCGTGGCTTTCGCTCTCTAGGCGTGGCTCGCACCAATGAGCAAGGCCAGTGGCAGTTTCTGGGTGTACTACCACTTTACGACCCAGTCCGCGAGGATTCCAAGACTACTATCGATGCGGCCAAAGAGATGGGTCTCAGCATAAAAATGGTAACTGGAGATCAGGTAGCTATTGCCAAGGAGATCGGACGCCAGTTAGATCTTGGCAAAGACATTATTGATGCCAGTCTCTTCGACGAGACCAAAACCCATGAAGCCGGGCAGTTGGCCGATGCCATTGAACGTGCCGATGGTTTTGCTCAGGTCTTCCCAGAGCACAAGTATCACATAGTCGATGTGTTGCAGCAACGGAGCCACATCGTGGGCATGACTGGCGATGGGGTGAACGATGCGCCGGCGCTGAAAAAAGCTGACGCTGGTATTGCTGTCGCCGGCGCTACCGACGCTGCCCGGGCAGCAGCCAGCATCGTACTGATGCTGCCAGGCCTCTCCGCGATTATTGACGCCATCAAGGAGAGCCGTAAAATCTTTCAGCGTATGACAAACTACGCTATCTACCGAATTTCTGAGACAGTTGCCCTGCTGGGATTCCTAACGCTGTCTATCCTGGTCTTCAAGATGTATCCGGTAACTGCGATCATGATAGTCTTGTTGGCGATTTTGAATGATGGTGCTATTCTGTCGATTGCTTATGACAATGTTCGCCACCGTAACGAGCCCCAAACTTGGAATATGCACAGAGTACTGGGCGTGGCTACGGTGCTGGGTTTGTTTGCGATGCTTCGGTCCTTTGGTATTTTCTACCTGGGTGATGCCGTCTTCCACCTCAGCAATGACACACTTCGAACGCTGGTATATCTAAACCTCTCAGTGGGAGGGCACCTCACTCTCTTTGCCGCCCGTACCCATGGCCCATTCTGGTCCATCCGGCCAGCGCCGATCCTGTTGATCGCAGTGGTGGGCACACAACTTGCAGCCACGCTTATCGCCGTCCACGGACTACTCATGGCCCCCTTAGGCTGGACTTATGCCGGGGCCGTTTGGGGCTACTGTCTGGTCTTGTTTCTTATTCAAGACCAAGTAAAACTTCTGGGGTACAAAATCTTCGGTGAGCAACATACAGGGTTCTTAGTCAAACAAGCCAGGAAATGAAGCTATATGTGATTGACTCTGGTCATATATCCTTCATACTTAGCTATTCTGAATTATATGCTTACCCGACCTATTCTCCTCGTGGAAGACGATAATGGTGCCTCCAACCCCGCTGGCAAGGTAAGCGGTTATGACCTGGATGTAGTGCCCAGCCTTGGCCTTGGTTAATCTCTTCCGTGGCTCCCTGAAAATGCGGTTTTTCCGGGGTAAATAATCAAAGCGCAGCTTTGAAGTTTTTAGTACTAAGACCATTTAGCCATCAACTTTTTCCAATTAAATTCGTTTTACTTAGATTATAGGGTGAAATGCCCTTTCCCTAGGACTTATAAGCTGAGCAATAAGGCCTTGATGCCCAAGTGTAGGACTTTTGGGCCATAGACAGATTGTAGAACTTCTATTAAGATTTTAATACTGAAGGTGATAACCAATCTGAGGAATAATTGAGGCGTGAAGGAATCCTTTCCTTCACGAGGATAATAATCTAGGGAGTAAGAAGTTGAAAATGGAAGTAGAACGCCTCCATGACGAGGTCGTGACTCTTAAAACGGCAATCGAGGAGGCGATACGCGAGGGACAGAAACCCATGGACGACCTTGACGATATTCCCAGGTCCGGCCTGGTTTCTAAAAGGACTTTGCCCTCACCTGCGTGAACGCAGGTTCGGGGGTTGTCGCCGGGTCAACGATTTTTGAGCTTACGCCTCAGTATTCCTCAACCAGCCAGAGGATACGCGCTACATTTTTCCTCATCGACCTATCCCTTGGGCAAATCCGGTTACATATTGTACTTCTTGAATTGCACGAAATGACGATTTGTTACTTTTTGACTCCATAATATTTCTTGGACACCGCACAAAAAACTATTGACAAATTTTCTAGTAAATGCTATTCTTAGAGAGGTTATATTTATAAGTGTTGTCTCTATTCGATGAAATTGTAGTATTGCAATGGCAAAGAAACTTATATGTCTGTTAGTAGTAGGGTTAGCCTTAGTGTTGACTCCATTCTTGGTGTTGGCAGAACAACCAGATATGGAAGCTCCAGATCCCCAAGTGCCTGAGTATATTTACCTTGAAGACCTGCGAATGGAAGCTCCAGATCCCCAAATGCCTGAGTATATTTACCAGACAGGGACACCAGATCTCGAGCGTGTGAAGAGCTTCTATGAGAGTCAGGAGGAGGTTCTTGGGCAGCGTGTTGTGGAGTTGTTAGACTATGCAGATCCTTCTGGAGGGCCTATTATTGTTGCACTTGGCTACGGGGCAGATGGTTATTATTCTGTTTTATTAGATAGAGATAGGTGGAATGGTAATTGGGATGTCATTGATAGAACAGTAGAACAACTGCAGGAGCTTGGAGGAGAAGATTTCCCGATCGCCTTCTGGGTCGGAACCGTTTCCTGTGCTGGTGAGACTCTTGATGCCGAGGAAGTTGAGACTGAGCTGGTTCGGGGTTGTCGGCCGGGTCGACGATTTTTAAGCTTATGCCCAGTATTCCTTAACTAGCCATAGGACATTCGCTGCATCTTCCCTCACGACAGTAGTTCCTGAAGACATGAATGAGCCCTTGCTGATGACAGGCAGTGAAATCGGAAGGCTCTTTAAGGCAAAGTTGCTTCGTCATGTGGCGTGTTATGCAATTCTCAGCCGATTTGGGATAATTACGGTAAAGCTCTATAGCGTTCTCTGTTAGCTTCTCCTCATTAGCTAATTTTCCCCAGGAGAAAGCGAAGGGCAATACCACGTTCACCACAATTTCACTTGCTTTGCTATTTCCCAAAAGAGCCGATATCTTTGTTTTACTTCTGACATCAAAATCGAAATGGTCCCGCCAGTAGCCATCGCCAGCCACGGTCAAACCGTTCTCCAGCATGCGGTGCCCACCGGGCAGAGGTGCTTCCTTCACTAGCTGTAATATCCCTGCTAACAATTTTCCTTCGCAGTAACGCTCAAGAAGGTAGCTCTGGGCGACAATGCGTCGCACCGGAGAGTTGTTGGGGTATATATGTGAGAGGTTCCAGTCACCTTCCTTCATGGTTTTAACTTTTTTATCCGCCGACTGCCATAGTTGCTCCAATTCCCGGACTTCTTTTTCTCTGGCAGACTTTCCTTGCCATCTTTGAGAAGGTAATAACCCGGCTGCGCCTAACAACAAAGCTTGCTTTAGGGCCAAGCCTTCTCGGGATTCGATGGAATTGAGGGGCATTCTGTCGGCAAGGTCTTCAAAGGGCTTTGTATTTTTAGCATAACCCAGAGCCCTCATCATGCCTCGGAAAAGCACCTGTCCTGCCTCTTCCTTCTGAACGAATCGAAGAATCTCGGCTTGGAAATGCAGCGCCTTCTGCTTAAACCTTTCTTCACCGGCAGTGTTCAATAGCTTTCCTAAAGTTTGCCTATCCACGTGGTCCAGTATCTGGAAGCAAGGGAGCTGGTAAGGCAGCAAATAAGCTTGGTGCCGCAATGCCTTCGCCAGACATAGCACGGGAACTGGCTTGCCGCTTTGTAGTAAGGTGGCTGAATTACAATCATGCCACATCACAACATGAAGGATGACATTATTATATTCAGCATCAGCATGATGCTTATGGCTATACCAATCGCTGGATTTAACGTGAACCTCTATATCCCCTTTCGTCAAATGAGAGTTATTTACAATAACTGCATCCCGAAAATCGGGGCCGTTATCACCATTAGTCCTTCCAGGATAGATTACACTGAATAGCTCGTCTTCCGAGGAGGTCAGCTCCTTTCCCACCACTTGTTGCCATATTAGAGCTGCTTGCTTTTCCGGGAATTTTATCCGATTACGTGTAATCATGGCACAAAAAAATTACTTGTCACTTTATATCAATTGTTTAAACATTAGAGCATTGCTCACAATATTTCCTCTTGCCCTTGGAAAAACCGCAGCAGCCAACCTTAATTTGATTCATCGTGCTTCTCTTCGGCTCTGTAAATAAAGCCACTACGCTCAGCAACTATGCTGAGCAAGGTAGCCGATGCTCCGCGAGGTTGATACATCCCCTTTTCCCATTCACTGATTGTTTGCTGCCGCGTGCCTAATTCCTCGGCTAACTTCACTTGAGTTAAGTTCAGGTGTTGCCTTAGTGCCCGGACCTCTTCTTTACTCCATTGTCTTTTTTTCTTTTTTCTTCTCTCCATCTCTCAAAAATTATACACGGTTTAGTGTAATAATTCAAGAAAATTTGCCGAATTTTAGTAAAAACCCCTTGCATTTTTGGGTTTTCTTGATATAATAGAAAGTTAGCAATCTCAAGGACAGAGTGCTAAAGTAAATCTAGGAAAGGAGGGAACATGGCTAAAATTGAACCTTTGGGAGACAGGGTAGTGATAAAACCCACAGCCAAGGAAGATGTAAGCAAAGGAGGGATAGTTTTACCAGACACAGCCCAAGAGAAGCCCCAGGAGGGGAAAATTATTGCTGTCGGTCCGGGCAGGTTGACTGAAGATGGCAAACGTATTGCCATGGAGGTGAAGAAGGGAGACAAGGTTATTTATTCCAAATATGCTGGCACCGAGTTTAAGCTAGATGATGAAGAGCTGGTTATCATGCGTGAGGGTGATATTCTGGCCAAGAAGAGTTAAGAAAAGGAGGTAAGTGAATGGCAAAACAAATTATTTTCGGCGAGGAAGCAAGGAAATCATTAAAGAACGGCGTAGATACGCTAACTGATGCTATCAGGGTGACTCTGGGACCGCGCGGGCGGCCTGTAGCATTGGATAAAAAATGGGGCGCTCCTTCAGTTCTCAACGACGGCGTTTCTATAGCCAAAGAAATAGACTTACCTGACCCCTTTGAGAATATGGGGGTGCAGCTAGTAAAGCAGGCAGCCACTAAGACCAATGACCAATGTGGCGATGGCACCAGTACATCCACTATTATAGCCCAGGCTATTATTAGTGAGGGTTTCAAGAACATTGCCGCTGGAGCTGATTCCATGGCTCTAAAGCGTGGGATTGATAAAGGGGTAGAGGCTTTAGTTGATGAGCTCAAGAAAATGTCTATACCGGTGGCTGGTAAAGAGCAGGTAGCTCAGGTAGCCGCCATATCGGCTATTGACCAGGAAATTGGCAACTTGATTGCTGACGTTATGGAAAAGGTGGGCAAAGATGGCGTTATCACTGTCGAAGAAGGCAAAGGGCTGAAATTCGAGACCGAGTTTGTTGAAGGGATGAAGTTTGATCGTGGTTACATTAGCCCTTACTTCATCACCAATGCCGAACAAATGAGGGCAGAGCTAGAAGACCCATACATTCTCATCACCGACAAGAAAATTTCCGCCATAAACGATATCTTACCCGCTCTGGAAAAGATTGTTCAAATGTCCAAGAATCTGGTCATTATCGCTGAAGATGTGGAAGGCGAATCGCTGGCTACGTTAGTGGTTAATAAGCTGAGGGGCACTTTATCTCCCCTGGCGCTTAAAGCACCTGGCTTTGGCGACAGGAGAAAAGCCATGCTTCAGGATATAGCCGTTCTTACCGGAGGCACTGTTATATCTGAAGAAATTGGCAGGAAATTAGATTCGGTGACCGTGGAGGATTTAGGGCGAGCCAGAAGGGTGATTGCTGATAAAGATAACACCACCATTGTTGAAGGCAAGGGCGAGTCCAAAGATATTGAGGCTCGAATCAAACAAATCAGGACTGAGATAGATATAAGCACCTCGGATTATGATAAGGAGAAATTACAGGAAAGACTGGCTAAATTAGCAGGCGGCGTGGCAGTGATTAAAGTAGGTGGGGCTACGGAAACAGAGCTTAAAGAGAAAAAACACCGTGTAGAGGATGCCTTGTCAGCTACTCGAGCTGCTGTGGAAGAAGGTATCCTGCCTGGCGGTGGTGTTGCCCTCCTCAATGCCTTGCCGGCCTTGAAGAAGCTCAAGTTGGGGGGTGATGAGGCTACTGGTTTGGCTCTCTTGAAACGAGCCCTGGAGGAGCCTCTGAGGTGCATCGCTGAAAATAGTGGTCGGGAGGGCTCAGTGCTGATAAATGCCATAAAGGGAAGCAAGCCTGGTATAGGCTACGATGCCCTCAAAGACGAACTAGATGTAAATATGGTAGAAAGGGGCATTGTAGACCCTCTCAAGGTCACCAGGAGCGCTCTACAGAATGGTGCGAGCATTGCCACTATGATTCTGACTACTGAGTGTTTGGTAACCGACATTCCTGAGAAGGAAAAGATGCCGCCGATGCCAGGAGGAGGAGGATACGAGGGCATGATGTAGCCGCTGTGGCTGGAATTCAACTAAATTCACCAGAAGCAGGAAGAACCGCCATGAGGCGGTTCCTTCTGTATAATATCAGATCTTAAGCAATTGCCTTAAGGGCTTTTCCTTGATAAGACTATCTCGATAAGACTCTTCTTCCTTAATCGGTCCTGTTACAGCTAAATTAAGCCCACTATCGATTAGAATCTCCTCGGCCACTTCTTTTAGCTCATCTATGGTAATGGCATCCACAATAGAAATGACATCGTCTATGTTAAGGATTTTCTGCATTAATATTTCCTGGCTACCGTACCATAGCGCTACATTCCGGCTATCCTCAAGCCGTAAGTACAATCTTCCCTTTGACAATTCCTTAGCCCTGGTAAGCTCACTTGCTGTAATTTTCTGTTTAATCTTGGATACCTCTTTGAGGATAGCAGCAACGGCAATCTCCACCTTCTTAGGGTCAACGCCGGCATAGATAATAAATGACCCCGAGTTAAGGAAGTGGTCAGTAGCACTGTAGATATCGTAGGCTAGTCCCCTATGCTCTCGTATCTCCGTAAATAGGCGGCTGCTCATGCCGCCACCAAGCACTGTATTAAGCAAATCAAGGGTAAAACGTTGCGGATGGGAATGGGAAAAGCCGTGAACAGCGAGGCAAAGATGCGCTTGCTCGATATCTTTGGGCTCGATACGCAACCTGGCTTCTGTTTGGTTGTCATCAGTTATATAGCCAGTCGGTAGCTTCCCGGCGGCCCATTTGTTAAACAGGGGCTCGATTTGATCCATTGCCTGTTCATGCTGGATGTTGCCAGCAATGCTGAGCACGGTGTTATTGGGCATATATCTGCGAGCAACATAGTTTAATAGTTGCTTCCTCGTTATTGAGGACACAGTCTCTTTATATCCAATGACATCACGCCCCAGGGGCTGCTCTGGCCATAATAGCTCGTCTATGAGCATGTTTACCCTCTGCTGAGGAAGATCCAGGTTCATATTGATTTCCTCGCTAATAATCCGACGCTCTTGCTCTATTTCTTTGTTATCAAAGCGAGAATGGAGCAAGAGGTCAGATAGCACGTCAAGGGCGATGGGAAAGTGAGACTCAGCAACCTTACACCAGAAGATAGTTACCTCCTTGTCTGTGCCAGCATTGATTATGCCACCAACGCCTTCAATATCTTGAGTTATCTCCTTAGACGTTGGTCGCCGCTGTGTGCCCTTGAAGAATAAATGCTCGGCGAAGTGGGATATGCCCGCCTCCTCTTTACTTTCGTAGCAGGAGCCAGCGCCTACAAGGATGGCAAGGCATACTGAGCGGCTGTGAGGCATGGTGCTGGTGATAACCCTCAAGCCATTGTCGAGCACAGCTTTGTTGTACATTACCATGAATTTTACTTTGCTTTTCTACTGCCGGTCAATGAAACTTTACTGCTTCCTTGTTGGAGAGGTAGTTTGGGATAATATCATTCACGCCAAGCCCAGTCTGGCTATGGAGCTAGTTTTACGTATAGCATCTTGGATGATTACGCCTTCCGGAAGTAGTGGATAAAACTCAAACCTTTTTCTAATTTGCCTCTTATGCTGTGTTTAGCCTACTTTTTTATAAACCTGTCTATTCTTCTCAGCGCTTCCTCAATGTTGGGTAACGAAGTAGCGTAACAGCAACGGACAAAACCTTCACCACATGGTCCAAAAGCAGTGCCCGGGACTACAGCAACTTTTTCCTCCAATAGCAACTTTTCGGCAAACTCCTCTGAATTCATTCCGGTAGCTTTTATAGAGGGAAAGGCATAGAAAGCGCCCTTGGGCTCGAAACAGGGTAAACCAATCTCATTCAATCTCTTGACTATGAGGCGACGGCGTCTGTTGTATTCTTGAACCATCTTTTCGACCTCGCTCTCACCGTTTTTCAGGGCCTCGATGGCTGCCATCTGCGCCATCGTTGGGGCACTGAGCATGGTGTATTGATGGATTTTTGCCAGGGCTTGGATGAAACGGCGTTCGGCTGCCACATAGCCAATACGCCAACCCGTCATGGCATGAGATTTGGAAAATCCGCTAATCAGGATGGTACGCTTCTTCATCCCGGGAAGGCTGGGAAAACAAATATGCTCCGCTCCATAGACTAAACGAGCATATATCTCGTCGGATATTACCAGTAAGTCATACTTTTTAGCCAGCCCGGCAATAGCGTCAGCCTCTTTTTTGGACATGACCGCGCCAGTGGGATTTGCTGGGTAACCTATCAAAATTGCCTTCGTCTGCTTCGTGATCCTGGCTTCAATATCGGTTGCCCTGATGACAAAGTTATTTTCTTCGTTTGTGGGAACAAGAATAGGCACGCCGCCAGCCAGAATGATGTCGGCAGGATAAGCTACATAGCAAGGGTTGGGAATTATGACCTCGTCACCGGGATTGATAATTGCTCTCAGAGCCAGGTCTAATCCTTCACTACTTCCTGTAGTAATGAGAATTTCATGCTCAGGATGATAGCTCACCCCATAGCGAAGCTCCAGGTAGCTGGCTAATTCCTGGCGTAGTTCCGGCATGCCGGAGTTCGAGGTATACATGGTATAGCCTTTTTCTAGAGAATATGTGCCTGCCTCCCTTATATGCCAGGGGGTAACGAAATCAGGCTCACCTATACCAAGTGAGATAACGTCTTCCACGGAGGAAAGCAGGTCGAAAAACTTCCTGATGCCCGATGGGGGGAGGGTATCCACCTTTTGTGAAATTAGGTTATCCCGGGCTTTGGGTGGAGCGGACTTTGCGTTTAGCATGTTACGGCGTTATTGGTAAACGTTTATTTATTTCCTTAGGAAGGTGAAAAGTCTCACCGGCTTCCTTGTATCGTTTGAGAAGAAAGTGGGTGACGGTACTTTGCACCTGCTCTAGAGGAGCTAGTTTCTCCGCAACAAAACTGGAAATTTCCTGCATAGTTTTGCCTCTCACTAATATAGCCAGGTCATAGGTGCCTGAAACTAGATATGCAGAATGCACTTCGGGAAATTGATAGATGCGCTCAGCAATGGCATCGAAGCCAACACCACGTTGTGGTGTTACTCTGACTTCGATTAAAGCCCATATCTCTCCCTCACCTAATTTAGGCCAGTTTATTATGGCTTTATATTTCAGAATAGTTCCATCTTTCTCGGCCTGCTTAATTATTTTTTCTACCTCACTGACAGGTTTATCCACCATGGTGGAAATCTGTTCCGGGGTTGCCCGGGCATTCTGTTCCAGAATCTCAAAAATCTCTTTCATGAGTTCTCCTTAAAGCATCAATTCAACAGCAGCCCATTGGTCATCTGCTTCATTGTAACACAGTTCAAATAGTTTACCATTCTCAGTAGCAACTCTGAATAGTCTTTTGCTTGGTTCCTGCCAGGCTTTTTCTATTGACTTTATTCTAAGTTCCTTTTCTTGCCAGACAAAAGACCGTGGTTCTTCGGCATAGACATAGCCTGAATAGCATTTCACCTTTATCTCCATATTTTGCCCTGACATACTATAAGATTCAATTCAACGACAGAGCGCTGGTCATCTGGCTCATTATAATACAGTTCAAATAGTTTACCATCCCAGTAACAACTCTGGAGCTTGTTGTAAAATTGACAAACGTGATACGCTAAAGTAGTATCAAGAGAGACGAAAGATGAAAAAGGATTTGCTCTCAATAGCCGACCTTAACCGTAAGGAAATTGAACACCTCATAGAGCAAGCTTTGCATATGAAACAAGAAGAGGCACCGCCTCTTCTTTCAGGAAGAACTTTAGCTTTCCTCTTTGTAAAGCCTTCCTTGCGAACCAGGGTCAGCTTCGAGATAGCTATGTATCAGCTAGGCGGACACGCTATCTATCTATCTCCGGAAGAGGTAGGCATGGGCAAGCGAGAGACAGCGGCTGACATAGCTCGAGTGCTCAGCCGCTATGTTGACGGCATTGCCGCTCGTACATTTTCCCAGGAGACTGTGCAAATTCTCGCTGACAATTCTTCTGTGCCTGTAATTAATGCTCTTTCCAACCTGGAACACCCCTGCCAGGCTCTTTCCGACCTTTTTACCATCTATGAAAAGAAAGGGAGGCTTCCTGGCTTGACTTTAGCATTCATTGGCGATGGCAATAATGTGGCCAATAGTTTGCTTCTCTCTTCCTGCCTGGTGGGCATGAATTTCCACTTCGCCTCTCCATCAGGCTATGAGGTTAAGGAAGAGGTATTGAATCAAGGAAAGGAATTCGCTGCTCTTAGTGGCAGCCAGATTAAGCTAACCAATGACTCTTATGAGGCAGCTAAGGACGCTGATGTAATATATACTGATGTTTGGGCTAGCATGGGCCAGGAGGCTGAAGTGGAGAAACGTCGTCGTGCCTTTTTGGGCTATCAGGTTGATAATAAATTATTAGATTTGGCTAAAGGAGATGTTTTGTTGATGCATCCCCTGCCGGCCCATCATGGCGAAGAAATTTCCGCTGGGCTGCTGGACGATCCCCGGTCAGTAGTGCTTGACCAGGCAGAAAACAGGCTTCATCTACAGAAAGCATTACTAGTGAAGCTACTGTCAAATCCAAAGGTATCAGGCAAATGACCAGGCCTATTGTAGCCATTGTGGGTAGAACCAACGTGGGCAAGTCCACATTGCTTAACCGCCTGGCGGGCAGGCAGTTAGCTGTAGTTGCTGATTTGCCAGGAACTACCAGGGACCGCGTTTTTGCTTTTGTTTCCTGGCAGGGGCGGGAGTTGACTGTGGTTGACACTGGTGGCTGGCAAACAAAGCCATCTACTTCTTTGGAGCAAAAGGTCAAGCAGCAGGTCGAAGCAGCCGTTGCCCAGGCGGATGTCATCGTCTTCTTGGTAGATGCCAGAGACGGAGCTACTGCTGCCGATGAGGAAATTGCTGATGTGCTGCGCGCCGCCAATAGGCCTATAATACTAGCAGTAAACAAAGTGGATTCTGCCAAGCAAGCAAATCAGGTGGCCGATTTCTATCACCTGGGCATGGGTGAGCCTATACCTATCAGTGCCCACCATAATCGAGGGATAGATGATTTAATGGATGCCGTGTTGGCTGCCTTGCCCCCACAACCTATCAGTATTGCGGCGCCAGGAGAAGCTAAATTAGCCATCGTTGGGCGACCTAATGTAGGCAAGTCAACCTTGCTGAATACATTGCTAAGGGATGAAAGAGCCATTGTCCATGAGTCTCCGGGGACAACTCGCGACTCGCTTGATGCTATAATTCGGTGGGATGATAAAGAAATCTTACTTGTTGACACCGCTGGGATTAAACGGCGCGGAAGGGTCGAGGCTGGAGTGGACTATTATAGTTTGCTTCGTGCCCTCCAAGCTATCAACCGCTGCGATGTTGCCTTGTTGCTGATCGATGCCAGTGAATTTATTACTGCCCAGGATATGCATATCGCTGGCTATATTATTGAGGTTGGAAGGGGTATAATACTGTTGGTCAACAAATGGGACATTGTCCCCCGAGAACAAAGACAGGAGTTCAAATATAGCATGGAGCGAAGACTTAGATTTGCCCCCTACACACCTATCATTTACATCTCTGCCAAACTAGGGCAGGGGATAAACAGGATTCTACCCCAAGCCTGGGAAGTCTGGCAGGAAAGACAAAAGCGAATACCGCAATCAGAAGTCGACGAGCTAGTCAAACAGGCGGTAAGTAGCCATCCCCCACCCCGCACAGGTTCTAGACGGTTGCACATTGCTCGAGCCTATCAAGATGAATCTCAGCCAGCAACTTTTGTTCTTAAGGTTAACAATCCTAAACTGGTTCATTTTTCCTATCAACGCTACTTGGAAAATAAGCTTCGCCAGGGCTTTGGTTTTCGCGGCGTTCCTTTGAAGTTGATTTTCACCAAGACTACCCGTAAAATAAATAAAAGGATGGAGATGAGAGCATGATGATAGCTGAGTTTGTTGCTGTAGTGGTCATTGCTTATCTCATTGGTTCCATTCCCTTTGGCTTGATAATAGGCAAGCTAAAACGTGGCGTTGATATCAGGGAATATGGAAGCGGTAAGACTGGCGCCACTAATGTTATGAGAACCCTGGGGACTAAGCTCGGCGTTTTAACTATCGTTCTCGATGTGGTTAAAGCTGGTGGGGCAGTCATGCTGGCCGCAGTAATTATAGATGGCGGCAGCGGTAGCGTAGCCATTGGTGGCGTGTCCATTTATTGGCAACATGTAGCTCAAGTTGCAGCTGGCTTGGCCGCAATAGCAGGACATAACTGGCCCGTATTTGCTAAGTTCAAGGGGGGTAGGGGGGTAACTGCCTATTTTGGCACACTGTTTGCTATTTGTCCTCTCGCGGGCATATTTGGTGCCGAAGTCGTAGCTATAGCAGCATTACGCAGCCGGCAGATGTCCAAGGGTTCTATTCTTGGAGCCTTAGCTGCTTGGTGCTTAATGATACCCTTAACCATCGCCTACAATTTCTCTCCCATCTATCTAGCTTATGGTTTAGTAGTTATCGCATTGCTCGTCTACCAACACCAGGACAATATAAAACGATTAAGACAAGGCACAGAACGCCAATTATGGTGAAAAGGCATGAGAGACCATGCCTAAAGTTACTATCATAGGCAATACCTCTTGGGGCAATACTTTAGGCGTTTTGCTGAGTGCTAAAGGAGCAGCGGTAAAACTGTGGGCGCGGAGCGAGGCTGAGGCCAGAGAATTAAACCAGGGACGTCGTAGCTATTCCTCTACTAGCCACATTGGAGAAGCCTTAAACGGGGCTGACCTGGCAATCTGGGCGGTTCCCTCTCAAAGGTTGAGAGAAAACGTCAGTCAAGCCAAGAATTATCTCACTGATTCGATGCTATTGATGAGCGCCGCCAAAGGATTGGAAGTAGATAGTGGTAGGAGGATGTCACAGGTACTGGCAGAGGAGATTGCTCCTTCCTTAAGAAAGCAAATTTGCGTCCTCTCCGGTCCCAATTTAGCCAGGGAAGTTGCCCAAGGCCTCCCTGCTGCTTCGGTCATTGCCGCTCAGGATGTAGCTTTAGCGGAAAGAGCGCGGGAACTGATGGAGTCGCCCAAATTCTTTCTGTCTGCTAGCGATGATGTTATCGGAGTTGAATTATGCGGAGCCCTGAAAAACATTATAGCTTTGGGTGCAGGCATGATAGACGGCCTGGGCTTGGGTGACAACGCTAAGGGAGCCTTTATTGCCTGGGGATGGACTGAGGTTGTTTCCTTGGGGGTAACTTTGGGGGCCAGGGCTGACACTTTTTATGGACTGGCCGGTTTAGGCGACCTGATAGCTACTTGCTCCAGCACTCTAAGCCGCAATCATTATGCTGGCTGCGAACTGGCTAAGGGTCGTTCTTTATCTGAAATATCTGCCTCTATGCCAAACGTCGCCGAGGGAGTCGCCACCACTGCGGCAGTCCATCAGTTGGCAAAAAACCAGGGGCTTAAATTACCCGTTATCAACCTTATCTACGGGATTCTTTTTGAAGGCTTGTCCCCAAGCCGGGCATTGATTGACTTCAAAGAACTAGCAGCAAGCCATCACTGATCCCGGATTAGACGTCTGGGGGCGGTTCAGTCCGAGGTAGTATCTTAGCCAATTCTTCAAAAAGATGACGCTGGTTTTTATCCAGATGTTGGGGGGTTATTACACTTACTTTGACAAGCAAGTCTCCTCTTCCCTTGCCATCAACGTGGGAGACCCCCTTGCCTTTAAAGCGAAAGGTTTTCCCATTTTGAGTTCCTGGCGGTATTTTTAAATCTGCCTTTCCATCTAAGGATGGCACTCTCACCTCATCGCCCAAAGCAGCTTGAGCAAAATTGATGGATAACTCGTAAAGAATGTCACTGCCATCTCTATGGAATAAATTGTGTGGCTTTACTGAAAGGGTGACATAGAGGTCGCCGGGGGGGCCTCCATACAAGCCAGCGTCTCCCTCTCCATCCAAGCGTAGTTGATATCCCTCATCCACACCAGCAGGAACGTTGACACTTATTTTGCGCTTCACCTTTATTTTTCCCCTTCCGTGGCATTGAGAACAAGGATTGTTTATTACAGCGCCACTACCTCCACAGCGAGAGCAAGTGGTGATGTGAGTGAAACGCCCAAAAATGCTTTGCTGAACCCTCCTCACTTGTCCCGTGCCACGACAATCAGGGCAGGTCTCGGGATTCGTACCCCGTTCGCTGCCAATGCCATGGCATGAAGGGCAGAACTCGATGCGTTGTATTTCAACTTCTTTACTGCAGCCGAATACCGCCTCCTCAAAGGAGAGGGTGAGGTGACTTCGCAGGCTATCCCCTTTCTGGGGAATACGTTGAGCAGTCTGCCCGAAGGGGGCGCCAAAACCATTCCAGAAGGATTCAAAAATATCCCCCAGCCCGCCAAAGCCAAAATCGGAAAAGCCTCCCTCTATATCTACTCGGCCATAGCGATCATATTTGCGCCTTTTATCGGGGTCGGAGAGGACCTGGTAGGCCTCGTTTATTTCCTTAAATTTCTCCTCGGCTCCTGGCTCTCTATTGCAATCAGGATGGTGCAGTTTCGCTAACTTGCGAAACGCCTTCTTAATTTCCTCATCGCTAGCGTTCCGAGGCACTCCCAGCAATTCATAATAATCTTGTTTTATCGCCACAATCTTTAAGTATAACTCTTAAGTGCTTATGCGACAACTTTTAGGTACTGGACTTGCAAATATTTGACATCTTGAGAGGTGATATAATCACAGCGCAGTGAAACAGCAAATTGCAAAAATCCTCCGTCATCACAAGAAAAAGAAAATCACTGGCGAAAATCTTAGAGCTTCAGCCGTTCTTATACCTCTTTTTTATAACCAGGGGCAATATCATGTCCTGCTTACTGAAAGGAGCGAAGAGGTAAACTTTCACAAAGGGCAGGTCTGCTTTCCCGGGGGGACCCGGGAGCCATCTGATTCCAGCCTGCTCCAAACTGCCCTCAGAGAGGCTGAAGAAGAGATAGGTTTAAGGGCTCAAGATGTTGAAATTTTAGGAGAGTTTGACGATAGTGTGACACTCACCAGTAACTATGTTATTTCGCCTTTTGTTGCCTTCATACCCCATCCTTACCCTTTTCAGGCCGATGGTAGGGAAATCAGGGAAATTTTTTCCGTTCCCCTGTCATTTTTGATGGATGAAGCCAATTTCAGGCAAGATTCTTACGAATATGAATACGACGGGCATATCATCTGGGGAGCTACAGCAGGGATTTTAAAGCAGTTCATGGATTTGCTGAAGTCTGAGAGCGGGGCCTTGCAATAGTCATTTCTTCTCTTTAGCCTTGACTTTAATTGCTTTGGGCTTTACCTCTTCAGCTTTGGGTATGGTCAGAGTTAGAACGCTATCTTCCATCGTTGCCTCAGCCTTGTCTGGCTTAAGCCCGCCGGGAAGGACCACGCTTCGGGAAAAAGCGCCATAGCGTCTTTCCTGGTACAGGTAGTCCTCTTTCTTGATCTCCTGTTCCGCTTTGCTCTCCCCCTTGACGGTCAAGGTTTCACCGGTGATGTCAATGCTGACATCCTCCGGCTTCACCCCGGGCAAGGCTGCCTTCACCACGACTTCGCTGGGTGTCTGGTAGACATCCAGGGCTGGCGCAGCTACTTCACCAAGGGAAGTTAAAACATGAGAAGGGCGAACAAAACTGTCCTCAAACAGCCTGTCCATTGCCTGTCTCAGGCTCATGAGTTCAGTAAAGGGATGCCATCTTTCTATAGCCATCTGCATTACCTCCTTTCTTTCTTTTTTACTGAGCCCCACTCTCAGTTCAGGCAATATTACAAAAAAGTTAAACAACTTTGTCAATTTCTCTCGAAATCTGTTAAGAATATTTGACAAAAAAGTTAAACAATTTTATAATTAACACAAAATCATTAGGGAAGAGAGATGGCAGGCAAGGACTATTATCAAATTCTAGGTGTGAGTAGGAATGCTTCAGAAAAGGAAATCAAGCAGGCCTACCGCCGTTTGGCTCGCAAACACCATCCTGACCTCAACCCCGGCGACAAATCGGCTGAGGCAAGATTTAAGGAGATAAATGCGGCTTATGAAGTCCTCTCTAATCCTGAAAAGCGAAAGAAGTATGACAAATTCGGCGAACAATGGGAATATGCTGAGCAATTTGCTAAATCCGGGGGACAAGAGAGAGTCAGGTGGGATTTCGGCAGAGGTGGCACAACTTTCGAATATGGCGACCTGAGTGGCTTTGGAGACATTTTTTCAAGCTTATTCGGCGATTCTGGTAAAGGCTCCAGGATGAGGGGGCCACGACGTGGTCAGGATATAGAATCCCCCATCGAGGTAAGCCTTGAAGAGGCTTACCATGGCTCTAAACGTGTTATACAGCTTCAGACCGAGGAGCCCTGTACGGCTTGTGGTGGCACGGGCAGGGTGGGCAATCGAGTCTGTACTATGTGCAATGGTGCCGGCGGGAAAATAATTCCCAAGCGACTGGAGGTTAAAATTCCAGCGGGAGTTAGAGATGGTTCGAGGATTCGTATAGCGGGGGAAGGCGTCCCTGGCCGTGCCGGGGGCAACAAAGGTGACCTCTATCTCGTAGCGAAGGTTCTGCCCCACAAGCTCTTTGAGCGCAAAGGAGATGACCTTTACACTGAAGTCTCAGTGCCTTTAGCCACCGCCATATTGGGTGGCGAGGTCAGATTGCCCACTTTGAATGGCAATCTATCTCTTAAAATTCCACCGGAGACTCAGAACGGCAAGGTTTTCCGCATGGCAGGGAAGGGCATGCCCCAGCTAGGCAATAGTAAGTACGGCAATATGTTCGCCAAGGTAAAAGTGGTTCTGCCCACCAATTTGACCGAGGAGGAAAAGAAACTATTTGAGAGATTGCGGTCTCTGCGACCCACATAAAGCGAGGTGCCACGATGATGGACTGGGAATCCAAACCGAGATATGTAATAAGCATAGCCGCCAGTATGGTGGGCATAGAAGCTCACACATTGCGGTATTATGAAAGGCTGGGGCTGGTACAGCCAGAGCGTTCAAGTGGCAACATACGTCTCTATTCGGAGGAAGACGTTGACCGCTTGCGCTATATTAAGGCTCTGATGAGCGATTGTGGCGTTAATTTGGCTGGAGTGGAGGTGACGTTGAGGTTGATGCAAAGGATGAAAGAGATGCAACAGCAACTTGAGGAAATGGAGAGAAAAATTAAGAAAGTTGCCGAAGCTGAAATAGAAGACATAATAGAAGACATAATAGAAGACGCAGAATGGAAGGAGGTGTAGAAAGTTGAAACCGGAGAGATTTACTGAGCAGGCGCAAGAGGTTTTAGCAGCCTCACAAGAGCTACTTCGCCGCTATCGACATAACCAGTGGGATGTGGAGCATATTCTATTGGCTTTGCTGGAGCAGGAAAAGGGGATAACCAGGGACATATTACAGATGCTAGGTGTGGATATCGAAGCGGTAAAGCAGCGGGTAGGAGCAACGCTTGAGGGTTTCCCCAAAGTAGCTTACGAGGCGGGGCAAATTTATGCTACTCCGCGGATTTCCGCTCTTCTCGAAAATGCCAACAGGGAGGCCGACAGGCTCAAGGATGAGTTTGTCAGTACTGAGCATTTGCTCATTGCTATTGCCGGGGAAACCAGAGGCGAAGCCGCAACAATTCTGGCTGAATCCGGCGTTAACCAGGAAAAGATTTATCAAGCCTTGCAGAAAATTCGTGGCGGACATCGAGTTACCGACCGTCAAGCGGAAAGCAAATACCGCTCCCTGGAAAAATACGGGCATGACCTCACGGAGTTAGCCCGTCAGGGCAAACTCGACCCTGTAATTGGGAGGGAAAACGAAATCAAACGTGTGACGCAAATACTCTCCCGGCGCACCAAGAACAATCCCGTGATTATTGGCGACGCCGGCGTAGGCAAGACGGCTATTGCTGAGGGATTAGCTCAGAAGATTGCTGCTGAAGATGTTCCCGATTCCTTGAAAGGGAAAAAGGTGGTGGCTTTAGACATGGGAGCGTTGGTGGCGGGAAGCAAATTCCGCGGGGAGTTTGAGGAAAGGTTGAAGGCAGTTCTAGATGAAGTCCGGCAGGCGGCCGGCGAAGTTATTATGTTCATTGATGAGCTTCACACCGTGGTAGGAGCCGGAGCGGCCGAAGGAGCAATCGATGCCAGTAATATGCTGAAGCCCGCACTGGCTCGTGGTGAGATTCAATGTATCGGGGCTACTACACTAGACGAGTATAGAAAGCGTATTGAAAAAGATAAAGCTCTGGAGAGACGTTTCAGCCCTGTTTATCTCGATGAGCCTAGCGTAGAAGCCACCATAGAGATGCTCCGAGGACTTCGTCCCAGATACGAAGCACATCACAAGATAAAGATCGAGGATTCCGCCCTGGTAGCTGCTGCGAAGCTGAGCCAGAGATATATATCCGATAGATTCTTGCCCGACAAGGCAATTGACTTGATCGACGAAGCAGCCAGCAAGCTACGCATCGATATGGAAAGCGCTCCTGAGGAAGTTAAAACACTGGACCGGAAGATGAAGCACCTGATTGATGAAGAGGAGGCGGCTTCGCAGCGAGGGGACTATCAGAAAGCTACCGAATTGAAGGCGGAAAGGATGCGCCTGGAGCAGGAGTACGATAAGGCCAAACTGCAATGGCAGAAGGAGAAGAAAATTGACAGTGTGGTAGACGAAGAGGATATCGCCGGACTGGTTGCCCAGTGGACGGGCATACCCGTTTCGCGGATGATGGAAACTGAAACTGATAAATTGGTTCATATGGAGGAAAGGATTCACCAGAGGATAGTGGACCAGGAAGAGGCAGTGGCTGCCGTCTCCGAGGCCATCAAGCGAGGCCGAGCCGGGCTCAAGGACCCCAAACGCCCCATTGGCAGCTTTATTTTCCTCGGCCCTACCGGTGTGGGGAAAACAGAGCTGGCTCGCGCTTTAGCCGAGTTCCTCTTCGACGACGAAGACACCATGGTAAGACTGGACATGTCGGAATATATGGAAAAGCATACCGTATCCCGTCTTATCGGGTCGCCACCGGGATATGTGGGGTATGAAGAGGGAGGCCAATTGACCGAAGCAGTGCGCCGCCGTCCCTACCGGGTCATCCTGTTCGACGAGGTAGAAAAAGCTCATCCCGACGTCTTCAACATACTATTGCAGATGCTGGAAGACGGCAGGCTTACCGATGGGCATGGCCGGACTGTGGACTTCAGAAACACAGTGATAATCATGACCAGTAACCTGGGCACTGAAGAATTTCAACGTGGGGGAATTGGTTTTCCCAGTAAAAAAGATGAAGGCGACGAGCAAAGAATGAAAACTGCTATAGAAAGTGCCTTAAAACGAACCTTCCGCCCTGAGCTACTCAACAGGATAGATGATGTCATTATATTCCATTCACTAACTGAGGAGCATTTGAAAAGCATCGTCGACCTGCTTATCCATGAAGTAGAACGGAGGTTGACTGAGCGTGGTATTAAGCTTGAAGTCAATGAGGAAGCCAAAGCTTGGTTAGCTCAGAAAGGCTACGATCCTGTATATGGAGCTCGCCCCTTACGCCGGGCTATTCAGAGGTATGTAGAAAATCCCATATCGACAAAGATATTGCAGGGCGAGTTCAAAGAGGGAGATACCATAGCTGTTAGCTTGCAGGAGGATAACCTGAGCTTCGCTGCCCGGAAAACTGCTAAGGCAAAAGCTAAATAGGATTGTTCAGCAGCTCGCTCTCCTCCAGAACCTTTTTCCTTTGCCACTCTGAGCCCTCAGCTTCCTGTTGTCCCCTTTGACGCCTGTGAATAAAGCTGGTAAGCTAAGCTCCGATGCATCGGAGAAAGGAGACCTGAAGATGCCCGCTAAAGTGGATATGGATAAAATCGTCTCTCTGTGTAAGCGGAGGGGGCTTATTTTCCCCAGCAGCGAAATATATGGCGGTTTAGCTAGCTGCTGGGATTATGGCCCTATGGGCGTGGAGCTCAAGCGCAATGTTAGAGACGCCTGGTGGAAGTCGATAGTTCATGAGCGGGATGATGTAGTAGGTCTGGACACATCGATAATGATGCACCCGGGAGTCTGGGCCGCTAGCGGCCACATTGATAGCTTCACAGATCCCCTGGTAGAGTGTAAATCTTGTCACCTGAGGTGGCGCGCTACCGAAATAGAGAGCAAGGGATGTCCCAAATGTGGTGGTGAGTTAACCGAGCCTCGCATGTTCAACCTGATGTTTAAGACTTCTATGGGTCCCGTGGAGGAGGAGGCAAGCACAATCTACCTCCGCCCCGAAACTGCCCAGGGCATATTCGTTAACTTTGATAATGTAATCACCACTTCCAGAAAAAAGTTGCCTTTGGGCATCGCCCAGATAGGCAAATCTTTTCGCAATGAAATCACCACAGGCAACTTCATATTCAGGACCAGGGAGTTTGAGCACATGGAGCTGGAGTACTTCGTTAAGCCCGGGACTGACGAAGAGTGGCTTGATTACTGGGTCAAGGAGAGGTTTGACTGGTATGTCAAACTGGGTATCAGGAAGGAAAATCTTCGCCTGCGCCAGCACGGCAAAGATGAGCTTGCCCACTATGCCCGGGACTGCTATGACATCGACTATCTATTTCCTATGGGCTGGTCGGAGCTGGAGGGTATAGCCAACAGAGGCGATTTCGACCTTATTCAGCATGCCAAGCATAGCGGTAAAGAGCTCGGTTACTATGATACTGAGGCCGGCGAGAAGTATGTTCCCTACGTTATTGAGCCTTCGGCTGGCGTCGACCGCTCTGTCCTGGCTTTCCTCATTGATGCCTATGATGAAGAGGAAGTCGAAGGAGAAAAGAGAACACTTCTCCACCTGCATCGTTCTCTGGCTCCTATTAAGGTAGCTGTTTTGCCCTTAAGCAGGAATGAAAAATTGACACCCCTGGCTAAAGAAGTTTTCAACAAGTTGTGTCCGAATTTCGTGACCGATTACGACGATTCGCAAAGCATAGGGCGGAGATATAGGCGTCAGGACGAAATCGGCACCCCGTTCTGCGTTACCATAGATTTCGAGTCCCTAGAGGATAAGCAGGTTACCATTCGGGAGAGAGACAGCCTGGCGCAAATTCGGGTGCCCATAGAGGAACTAGGAAAAATCTTAGAGGCCAAACTCAAAGGAGAAGCTTTCGACGCCTCGCCACTATGGGCCACACGGGAGAAGTAAAGGTATTCTGCCATCGCCGCCATTCGATTCTTACTTAATCAGTCTAAACTCGTTGACATCTAGCAGGCCTAAATCGGTCAGCCCGTTCGGGAATAAAAGGCAAGGCTGGGAAAGAGAGGATACAGTTGAAGGTACAAACTCGCAGAGCGAATTAAGCTCCCCTTCAATTATGGTAAGAGCTTATCCAAGAACAGAAAGCTAAGCAAGGGAAAGGTTATCTTGTTCCTTGATCTTAGGTAAGATACTTTCCTCTACGTATCTCAGTCCGGGAGGCAAAATTCTACAAGTCCATGCTCTTTCATCAAGATATATCTTTTTCTCTGTATGAAGTTTCGGAAGAATGCTCTTCCTAAAAACTGTGATGTTAGTATACCCAACCCACTTACAGAGGTCGCCAACAAGGACATCTTTTTCGCCCTCGTAGTGTAAAAATAGGAGAGTCGCTTCGTCGTAAGGCATTTGTCTTAGTAAAGTCTTGATACCATTCCTGTCATAGATAATGGGGATGCTTCTCTTGACAAGTCTATCAATTATATCTTGAGATTCATCTGCAGAACAGTCGTGGTATAGCCTGACGAGTTCTGCCATAACCCAGTCACACACAGCCATCACAAGAGTAGCGTCCATTACGTTAGCATCAAGTTCTCCGATATGTCCAACGCCTCTTTTGCTCCGAATCCCATAGATAGCCCTCAACGATCGTGGAATATGCAGCCTTAAGGAGTCATCAAAAGTTTTGGGTAATTGTTGAAACTGGGTGATAAGATTAGCTGCTGGTGGCAGAGATTGTCTAAGGGGTGTGTAGTGATGCTGTGGGTCTGTAGCGTATTGGATTAGTCTAAAAACAACCTCGGCAAATTTAGCACCATTGAGTTCCCCCGGTTCTAGAGCGTTCTGCGTGAAACTGGACTTCAGCTTTGCATAGTGGTGGGTCAATTTAGATATAAGCGTCTTGGGGAAATATTTTTGTAATTGCGCTTCAATAGTGCTTAGCATTAGACATTTTTAGCCTTTTGGGAGTTCAGTTTCAACAAATTTTTCTCCAAGCGATGTTATTTGCCAGGCTTTCTTACCATCCTTTTTATCCTTTGCTGTAACTACATATCCCTTCCTGATACACTGTGCCAAAATATCTGAGAAATTACGAGGTGCCCTTACCCTAGCACTAGAATAAGCCTCTTCCAATTCTCCGATGGTTGTTAGTTTATTATCTGTGTGATATTGGTAGTAAAGAATAGCCACTGTCCTATCGGCATGAGTTGTGATATTCAGTTGTGCCAAGAATTCACTAAGCTGCGCTGGTAAGGTCACGGGCTTAGCTGGTAATTTTACCTCTCCCGTAGTTGAGGCAGATGGCTCTTGGAGAAGTACCCTAAGAACTTCACCAAAGGCTATTTGCATGAAGGGATCTTCGGGATTGTTACCTACAAGCTCCCTTGCTTGTTGAATCTTGTTTTTTATATCTTCACTATTCATTTTCTTCCTCCTTTACTTCAATTTCTTCTCAGATAGCATAGATTTGATCCGAGGGATTGCGTAGTTAGGCACGAAATACCTTCTGTGCTCAGATTGCTCAAGGAGCCTGTCGTCAACTAGCAATCTTCTTAGAGCAGGATGAGCTGTGCCTTTCTTGACTCCTGTATCTTGCACAACTTCACTTGCTGTGGCTCCCTCGATAGTAAGATCGAAACTAAGCGCCATCATAGCTTTCCGAGCTAGCAGATACACTAGGATTTTTTGCTCCTCGGAAAGCTGCGTCCATCCCTCAGTAGGGCGAATGGTACACTTGTCTTTATCCAGTCGAACATAAGGGGCCAAAATCTCAGCCACTAATTTTTTATCCAGTTCCTCGCCACTAACTATTAAGTCTTTCAGTTCTGCCATTTCTTACCTCCTATACTTAACTTTCCTTTGAGTTATATTAGTAAGCTCGCTGCTTGCAATATTTTAGCTACTGTAATAGTATTAGCAAGCAAATTGGTTGTTAACATTCTCTTGTGCCAACCATTATAAATGCATCAATAACAAAGTAAGTCTATCATAATACTTGGAATTTGTCAAATTTAGCAATATATATGAAATTGCTACATTTCTGAAATAATTGAGGGTTATTATAGTTTGATGCTTGAAGGTTGTGTAACTAGGCGCCTATATCAAAGTATTGAGCTTACAAAACAAGGGCTTGTTGCAAGCTGTAGTCGTAACCCGGATTGTATTTATTAACCTTATGTTACTTAATAAACCTAAAATCGTTGACGTCCACCAGGCCTAAATCGGTCAGCCTGAGCTCGGGAATCACAGGCAAAGCCAGGAATGAGAGGAGGGCGAAGGGTGCTGGAGGCAAGCTGCCCAGACTGGCGGCAGTCTTCTCTACTATTTCATGCTGGGATACGACTACGTCCAGCGGCTCAGGGGAAAGCAAGCCGGCGATGGGCAGGGGCAAAGAAGCGAGAATTTCCAGGTTGGCGCAAACAACCAGCCCGCCTTGCAATCTATTAATTTCCTCAATTGCCTTGAGGATATCGAGGTCATTGGCGCCCACCGCTATTATGTTGTGAGAGTCGTGGGCCACTGATGAGGCTAACGCTCCTTTCTTCAAGCCAAATCCCTTTACTAAACCTACTCCGATGTTGCCGCTGGCCTTGTGCCGTTCCACCACCACCAGCTTCAGAATATCTCTTTCCACGTCGGGCATCACCGCCCTATCCACAACCTTCATCTTTTCCATTGCTTTCTTGGTAACTATCTGTCCGGGGACGATTTCGATGACTGGATAGGTCTCGTCGGCAGCGGCTATTCTCAGTGATTTCCCCATAATAGGCTTAATGCGTACCGTGTCTCTTAGCTCCAAACTAATAGGGGGCAAGGGGAACAAGGGCTTACCTTGCCTTGCCACCAGCTTTCCCTGGTAAAACACCATATCTATCTCTAATTTAATCAAGTCGGTGATGGTTATAAGGTTGGCTATATAACCCGGGCCGATGCCGCCTCTGTCATGGAGCCTGAAATACTCGGCAGCGTTAATCGTTGCCATCTGAATCGCCCGGACTGGCTCCAGCCCTCTGCTAATGGCCTTTCGTACCACAGCGTCGATATCGCCTTCCCAAAGTAAATCAGAGCAATTACGGTCGTCCACCACAAAGAAGCATCTTTTATAAGTATTATCGGTAACCAGAGGCAGAAGGGCGTCCAGGTTCTTCTCTGAAGAGCCCTCCCGGATCATGAGGTACATACCCCGGCGCAACTTCTCCCTTCCTTCTTCCAGGGTAGTGGATTCGTGGTCAGAAAGAATGCCAGCGGACAAGTAGGCATTCAGCTCCTTGCCAGCGAGTCCCGGAGCGTGTCCATTGATAACCTTGCCCTTAGAGGCGCTGATTTTCTTCAAAACTTCTTCATCCCCACTGACTACGCCGGGAAAGTTCATCATCTCTCCTAAGCCGATTATCTTAGGGTGAGCTAGAATTTTCTTTACTTCCTTAGAGTTGATTCGGGCGCCTGATGTCTCCAGGTGGGTTGCTGGCACGCAGGAAGGGGCCATGAATAGCATATCCAGCGGGAGCTTTCGCGCCAAATCCGTGACGAACTTTATTCCTTCAAATCCACAAACGTTGGCGATTTCATGTAAGTCGGTGACCACGGCCAGAGTGCCTCTGGGGATTACGGCTTGAGCGTACCTTGCCGGGTGAAGCATAGAGCTTTCTATATGCGTATGTCCGTTAATCAGCCCGGGAGCTAAAAACTTGCCCTGTAAATCGATAATTTCCCTGGCTTTGCCATAATCTCCTACCCCGGCAATCCTATCGCCATAGATAGCTACGTCGGCTTGCTCTATTTCTCCAATAAAGGTATTTATTATCCGGGCATTTTTCAGGAGCAAATCAGCCGGTATTTCTCCCCTGGCCACAGAAATAAGCTCCTTTAAATCCATCTCCTAGTCCTCCAGGGAATATATATCGGGCAAATAGCGGAACTGCTCATCACAGTCGATTCCATATCCCACGATAAATTCATCGGGCACGGTAAAGCCAAGATAGTCAATGGGTACCGGAACCCTGCGCCGAGATGGCTTATCTGTTAGGGCACAGAGCTTCAGCGAAGCGGGCTTCTTCTTCTTTAAGTAATCAAGTAAAAAAAAGGTGGTGATTCCAGTATCCACGATATCCTCGACCACCAGAACATCTCTGTCTTTTATAGGCGTCTTGACCCCCTGAACTACTCTCACTTTGCCCGAACTCTCTCGGGCAGCGCCGTAGCTGGAGAGTCTGATAAAATCGAGCTCCAGGGGTAAATCTAGGTGGCGAATGAGGTCAGCCATGAACACGAAGGACCCTTTAAGGACGCCAATGAGCAAAGGCTGCTTCCCTTGATAATCCTTGTTGATTTGAGAAGCCAGCCTGTCTACAGCTTTAGCTATCTCGCCACGGCTGATAAGAATTTTGAGTTGCGGCTGAAAGACCATTACATCGTTCCTAAACTAGTTACTATGATAGCATAATTGCATCTGGTTACGGATGCTGGACTTTTTCCTGCGCCCTGTTGTATACTTAAGCGAGAGATTAAGATGCGGTCCAGCCTTATCGGTAAGATTGAAAAAGCCAAACGGTATGCTCAAGAACCAGGTCGTGTCACTTTCTCAGGTCTAACTGCAGTTTTCCATGGGGAAAACGATGACCACAAGCTAAGCTATGCCAATGGAAAATGGCATTGTACCTGCCTTTTCTTTTCTCAATGGGAGATATGTAGCCATATCATGGCACTCCAGCGAATTCTAGGCGATATGTTACCCAAGGAAGCTCTTGCCTCTCCTATTGAAACTGAAACTCAGCCCCTCGAGAAATAATCTAACGCTTCCGCCACGACAAACAGAGAGCCGGTAACGCAGATAATATCTGTCCTGTCTGCCAGAGATAAAGCTCGGGATATAGCTTCGCTTACAGTTTCTTCGGTTTCAGGCTCGATGCCTCGCTTGCTGAACTCGGCAACCAGGGTTGAAAGGGGTGCAGCACGTAAATGCGCTGTCCGTGTAACTATGACTTGAGGAGAGAGGGAAACCAGCTCATTTATTATTCCCGGTATATCTTTGTCACAGGACGTCCCGAAAACAAGAAAAATCCGTTTGTGGGCGAAGTATGCTTTGATATTGCGCACCAATCCTCTCATCGATGCTACGTTATGGGCTCCATCAACCAACACCGTAGGGTGCTGCTGCAAAATCTGGAATCGGCCCGGCCACTTAATTCGGGCGAACCCTTGAGCAATATCGGCGGCTGAGATGGCAAAGCCCTCGGAAGCTAATATCTCTAGAGCAGCTACGGCGGCGGCGGCATTCTCAAGCTGGTAATCTCCTAAAAGAGGAATGCTAACCTGGTATTTGCTTGTTCTACCCTTGATCACCAGCGATTGATGACGGAGGTCACCGTCTATCTTGTGCCAGGTGATATCCTTGCCTACCTGAACCACCTTCGCTTCCTTCTCACGACAAATATCGCTGATTACCGAAGCCGCCTCTTCTGGCTGGGGGGAAAGCACCACCCGGCAGCCGGGCTTGATAATGCCTGCTTTTTCCCGGGCTATTTCCTCCAGGCTATTGCCCAGAATCTGAGTATGGTCCAGGCTGATAGGGGTAATAATACAGGCTACAGGCCTGGCCACATTAGTGGCATCAAGCCTGCCACCCAGACCTACTTCTAGCACTTGAAAGTCCAGCCGCTTTTTCTTGAAATAAGCAAATGCCAGCGCAGTCAACGCCTCAAAATAAGTCAGTTGCCTGAAGGTTGAGTCCTGTCTCATTGATTCAATAAAGGGCTTGACTTCCGCCATAGCAGCAGCAAACTCTGCTTCAGAAATCAACTTGCCATCCATGCTAATACGCTCCCTTAGAGTATGAAGGTGGGGGGAGGTATATAGCCCTGTTTTATATCCTGAATCGCTCAAGACCTGAGCAATCATAGTTGCCACACTCCCTTTTCCCTTAGTGCCTGCGATGTGAATTGTCCTGGCTGCTAACTGAGGAGCGCCCATACGGTTTAGCAGCTCTTCTACGTGCCTTAAGCTATAACCAGGCTGGGCATAAGATATGCCCGGAATCTGCTCATAATTAACAAAACTATTGAGATACTCTTCCGCTTGGCTGTAATTCAATTCCTGGCCTCGATATCCAGCAATTGTACTATAGTCAATTGCAAAATTCCTTATAATTCTCCCTCCCCTGGCGGGAGGGAGTTAGAGGGAGGAGGATTTCACCCTCACCTTAATCCTCTCCCATCGAGGGCGAGGAATTTTAGACGAGACTATGATGTTAACTATACTTACGCATCACGCCTTGCTCAGTCTGTGATAAAATCTTAGGATATTATTTGTGGGAAGAGCGCAAGCAAAGAATTAAGTGAAGATCACGCTTAAACCGTTAGGCAATATAGCTGACGAAATAATGGAGGAGCTTAGGGATAGGGTTGGCGGCATTTTCCATTGTCCGGTAGAAATAAAAGCAGGTTTTAGCGATTTGGCCCAGGCCTATAACCCCCAGAGGAAGCAATACTTTTCCTCAAAATTGCTAGCCTATCTTAAAAAGTCGGAAAGAGATGAAAGGGTTGTGGGTATAGCTGACGTTGACCTTTATGTCCCAAGGCTTAACTTCGTATTTGGCGAAGCCGATATAGTCTCCGGAACAGCAATTGTATCCCTGTGCCGACTAAGGCAAGAATATTATGGCTTGGCTCCAGACGAAGCTTTATTTCTGGAAAGAGCCATCAAGGAGATAGTTCATGAATTGGGGCATACCTTCGGCCTGGGACATTGCCCCAATAACAAATGTGTCATGCACTTTTCCAACAGCCTAGCCGACACTGACTTGAAGGAGGCAAGTTTTTGTAGTAGCTGTCGCCCCAAGATAATTTTTTGATATAGCCCAAGAATTTGATATACTTGGTAAATCCACAGGTAAACTGTCCCACAGCAAGGCGAGAGGTGTTGCGGGAAGTGATTTTGCCAAAAAACCATGACAATGCCCGTCTCAATCCTGGGGCAGTTTAATGCCTCCATCCGCGAGATGAGGAAATTCTGATAGAAGGAGATTAGAGCATGCAAAAAGAAGTAGTTGTCGTCAGTGGTGCCAGGACAGCAATTGGCGCCTTCGGTGGTTCTTTAAAAAATATACCTGTTGTTGCGCTAGGTGCCGTGGCAATCCAAGAGGCGCTTAGGCGAGCAGGACTAAGACCGAAGTCCAGTGAAGAATTGCTTGGTTATGGCCCTGACGCACTTAAGTCTGATGGAATAATAGAGCTGGAGAAAAAGCACTATGCTTACGATTCCTCTTTGCGTCCTGTTCAGGTTGACGAAGTAATTATGGGGAATGTCCTTCAAGGGGGGCAAGGGCAAAACACAGCTCGGCAGGCCTCCATCTACGCTGGCATTCCTAAAGAGACCCCCGCCTTTACAGTGAATAAGATATGTGCCTCAGGTTTAAAAGCTATTACTTTGGGAGCAGAAACCATAATAGCGGGCGAGGCCGATGTTGTAGTCGCTGGGGGCATGGAATGCATGAGTCATACCCCTTACGTTCTCCCTAAGGCCCGCTGGGGCTATCGCATGGATGTTGGAGCAAGAGGAGAGCTTATAGACCTCATGGTCTATGATGGAGTGTGGGAAATATTCTACGGCTATCATATGGGAAATACCGCAGAGGAAATCACCAGTAGATATGGCTTCACTCGCCAACAGCAGGATGAGATAGGCTATCTCAGCCATATGCGGGCGCGCAAAGCCATAGCGGAGGGCATATTTAAGGATGAGATAGTTCCTTTTACTGTCCCGCAGAGGAAAGGAGAGCCCATTATTTTTGATACTGATGAACGGCCTATGGACACTTCCATGGAGAAAATGGCTAAGCTCCCTCCAGCATTCCGAAAAGACGGAACAGTCACTGCCGGTAACTCTTCAGGGATTAATGATGCTGCGGCTGCACTAGTGCTTATGTCCGGAGACAAAGCTAAAGAATTAGGGCTCAAACCTATGGCAATCCTTAGGGCCTGGGCTTCAGGCGCGACAGACCCCAAATACATGGGATTAGGTCCTATACCGGCAGTAAGAAAGGTGCTCAAAAAGACGGGGCTTGGCAACAAAGATTTTGATGTTGTTGAGCTCAATGAGGCCTTTGCTGCTCAGACACTAGGTTGCCTGAAAGAGCTTGGTTGGGATTTTGACCACATTAACCTTCATGGTAGTGGCATATCTATGGGTCATCCTATTGGCTGCACCGGAGCGAGAATAGCAGTTACCATCATCTACGACATGATGCATAGAAATCTGCATCGTGGTCTGGAAACCATGTGTATTGGTGGTGGGCAAGGGATGGCAGCCGTTTGGGAGAGGCCCTGAAATTTCAAGAGAAGTCTGGTGTCAGTATTACCATCTACAGTCGGAGCCCTTCTTAAGTCCCAGGCCTATCCCCACAAACCACAAAAAATAGAACTGGTCCAGACCCAGATGTCCTTTATTCTCCTTACCGGCGAATATGTATATAAGATTAAAAAGCCGGTCAATCTAGGTTATCTGGATTACACTACTTTGGAGAAACGCCATTTCTTCTGCCATCAAGAGCTGGAGTTAAACAGACGCCTTTGTCCTGATGCTTATTTAGCCGTGGTAGCGATAACAATGTCATTGCGAGGAGCGAAGCGACGAAGCAATCTGCTTCGCATCGAAGGGCGAGGCAAGGCGATAGAGTACGCCGTCAAAATGAAGCAGTTGCCTCAGGACCGCATGATGGATGTGCTTTTGCCCCGGGGTCAGGTAACTCTGGAAATGGTGACAAGGGTGGCTGAAAAGCTAGGGGGCTTTCACCAAAAGGCTGAAACAAATCAAGAGATTGCCGCCTTTGGCAGATTGGATGTTATACGCCACAATTGTGATGAGAACTTCGCTCAGACCGAGAAATATATTGGCCTTACCATTCCTAAAGAGAAATATGAGCGAATTAAAGGCTATACCGATAATTTCATCAAAAGCAACGCCAGCCTGTTTGATAAACGAGTAAGGGAAGGAAAAATAAGAGATTGCCATGGCGATCTTCATGCCGCCCACGTTTGCTTCACTGACGGTATCTGCATTTACGACTGCATTGAATTTAACGACAGATTCCGATATTCCGACGTGGCCTCGGAGATCGCCTTTTTAGCTATGGACTTAGACCGCTATCAGCAGGCTGGTCTTTCCCGGCATCTGGTAAATACCTATGTAAGGCTGAGCCATGATGAAGAGCTCTTGAAATTGCTCAACTTCTACAAATGCTACCGGGCTTATGTCAGGGGCAAGGTGGAAAGCTTTAAGCTCGACGACCCTTACATTCCTGAAGAAGAAAAGGCAAAGGTGTTAACTGCTGCCCAGAGCTATTTCCAGCTTGCCGAATCGTACGTATGATATGTACAGAACAGGCTAAAATATAGTCTTCCGCGTAATCTCGTATAAAACCCCTCTCCCTCGATGAGGGAGGGAGAGAGTGAAATCTGCGAGCTTTCCTCCCTATTCCTCTAACTTCCTCCCGCCAGGGGAGGGAGAATTATAAGGGGTGTTACAATTGATTATAGGTGGTTTCTCGTTAAGGGCGAAGTTTTACTCTGAGTTAGGCTTTCCAATAGCATCATTTCCTGAACTGACTGGGTAATAGATTAATAGGCTATTGTATACTGGGTCTGGGCCTACTTCTTTTATTGTGTTTTCAACCGCTTGTTCTATTGTCTGTTTCTCAGTGAGTAAGCGTGTAAGTAGATAGATTGTTGCTTGGTCGGTGTGGCTGGCTGAAACTGACCCGCTCCAGCTTATGTAAGCTTTGGCTCCTTTTTCTATGAAAGCTTCTGCCATCTTTGTGTTGGTAAGTCCTTCACAGCCCATCATGACAATTGTGCTGTTGTTGAATTCTCTTTGCATGCTTGTTGTGACGAATTTTGGTGTTATTCCAAAGTAGTATATAGGTTCGGGCACGGTGTAGAAGGCAAGGACAAGCTGGCCGCTTAACTGTTCCCAGACGTGTCTGGTTTGGCTGTAATTCTCCGAAGTGAAGAAAGTAACAGGAGTTTCCACAAATTCCTTTCCTTCGAGTACTGTGGCAGCTGAATGCACTCTTAAGATTATTATGTCGTAATTGTGTGTTGGTAAGTTTCTGTAGAATTCAACTGTGACTTCTTCGCCAGGATAGTAGTCTACCGTATATCCTGCCTGCTCTAAAATTTCAGTCACGTTGTCGGCAAAACTTTGGTTGGGAAGAGTCAGGCTTAAATGGTCCACTAAGGCAGCCTTATGGACTTCTGGTTCACTTGACCGGAAGAAATCAAGCGAGATCGCGACAGCTACTGAAGAAATTGCGATGGCTGCCAGAAGAACTACTACTGCAATTTTCCCAATGCCACGACTCTGTTTCGCTTGGTCAAAATGGCCACCTGGATACACTTTCTTCTTGAATGGCTCCTTGCGCTTTTTCCCACTCACAACTTCCTCTCCCTTTCAGGCTGTTTTTGTTTATCCCTATTTATTGTTAGGGCACCGCTTTTGAACTGTACTTTCATTATAAATTTGGGAAAATAATTGTCAATAGAAAAAGAAAAGTCCCAGTCGGGAACTTCGCAAGTTAGCGAGTCCTATCTGGGACTTTTGATGACTATTATCAGATGGCTTTGGTTCGTCGTCTTCTCATATACCAGACTGCACTGATTAGGGCAATTACGCCGACTACTGCACCAACAATTATTCCCGCCAGAGCATCATAATTGTGGTCTGACAAATTAGGGGTAACAGTCCCAGGTTCCTCTAGCTGGGGAAGTTCGACAATGCCACCGACACCATAGGTCCATTCTGAATCATCCATGTATGTATCATTTATGTATTCGTACTCTGCAGGAGTTATTGGGCTATAGTAATGTGAGCAGTCCTCAATAGGCCCCTCTATTCTCAACTTCCAATTTTCAGTTACATTAAAGAGATTGATATATGTACCTTCTACCGCGTAAGTACCTACCGTAAGGTTTTTCCTAATAGCAAAGACTTCTCCCGTCAGACCGTGGGATGTTACAAAGTATCGCAATTCCGTAGGATAACTTGCGTAGTAGTTATGGGTCCATCCACAGTTTCGGAGATGAATACAGGTATCTGAACAGGCGAATATCTCACCTTCAAGGATATCCAGTGTGTAGCCATCTGGGTCATAAAGGAAATACTGAAAACCAGAACTTGTATTCAAGCCAAGCCTGAAACGACCTCCACCCGAGGCTGTCAGTTCGACTCTATCTCCATGGGTGTACATTATATCTCCCGAAAATATGTAGGAACCAAGTGCTATAGGACATTCTTGTTCACCTCGCTTTACAATACCAGGCACTCCAGTAGCGTGGTCTACATAGGTTATACAAAAAAGATAGCCTTCCGACAACATATATTTTGACACCCAAAGATCGTCACTACCGTACCCGCCAGGTTTAGCGGAGTCAAAATAGAGAGTCATCCCATCAGAACAAATCCATGGTGCATACTCCCCATATGGTGTGTTGACGGTTGAGCCAAGATTTGTCGGAGCGCCCCACGGTGCATCTTTCGAAGGACGAGTCGACATGTAGAGATCTTCGCCGCCATAGCCGCCAGGTTTATCCGAATCAAAGTACAAAGCCAACCCATCGGATGAAATTGATGGATTCCATTCTCCATATGCAGTGTTGACATTTGGGCCAAGATTTGTCGGAGCGCCCCACGGTGCACCTCTCGAAGGACGAGTCGACATCCAAATATCACCTTCGCCGTGGCCGCCAGGTCTATCGGAACAAAAGTACATAGTCAACTCGTCCGACGAGAGGATCCATTGGCAGTCGCATGAAGCCGTATTGATAGTTGGGCCAAGATTCATCACGTTGCCCCATGATGCATCTCTGGAAGGACGGGTTGCTATGTAGAGATCCTCGTCGCCGTAGCCGCCAGGTCTATTAGAGTCAAAATATAAAGTCAACCCATCAGAGGATTCGGATGCATAAAGGTCGTCGTAAGCCGAATTGATGGTTGCGCCAAGATTTGTCGGCATGTTCCAAGAAGCATTTATGGAAGGGCGAGTCGACATCCAAATATCATTCATGCCGTAGCCGCCTGGCCTATCTCGTGAAATGAAAAGCATAGATAACATGTCATTTGAAAGCCGAGCTGCATATTCACCAACTGCTGTGTTGATTGGTGGGCCTAAGTTTACTGATGTTGACCATTTGACAAACTCAGCCGTGACGGAATAGTCCCGATTCATGGTGATGGTGGTTGTGGCGTCATTAACATTGGCGATGGTGTCCACATCGCCAGTCCAGTTGACAAACTGGTAGCCCTCCTCAGCCTCGGCCACCAGGTTGACCACCGTTCCCTTGTCAAAGGTAAAAGTCCCCTCTCCAGGGGTGGTTACGGTGCCGCCTTGGGTGCTCGCAATGGTAAGAGTATACTGAACAGGAACACAGCCTAGCATCCCGGCAAGCAAGGCTACCATAATCAAAAAGATGCTGACTATCGCTACGTAATGGTGTCTCCTCGAACTAAATATTATCTTCATACTTCGCCTCCTTCGTAACAGTCTATTTTCCCCAAAATCCTTATCCTGCGACAGAGCTTCAGCGAGAGATCAGCCGAACGCTCCGGACAGGCTTTTATTCTTTTCTCTTCAAGGAAAAGGGATTGCCTCGGCCATGCCTGGCAATGCCTCTGGGTTTTGAAAGGGAGGGTTGATTTTGCTGTGGCAGGAAAAAAGAGCCGAGGTCATATGTCTACATGTGCTCGGCTGAGCATTGTGGGAACCACCGCAACTCCCTGACGCACACACTTGACCACCCGCCCTACGTTGGTCTTACAGCCCTATCTCTTATGATAGCTCTTCTTATTAAAGCTGTTCTTATTGATTCAATTATACCACTACCATCCAAGAAATTGTCAATAGTTTTTGCGCGGTGTCCAAGAAATATTATGGCGTTAAAGAGCAACGATACATCTTAATGTGCAACTGAGTAATATTTCAGGCTAATGTGCGATTTCACCCTCAGGTATGCTGTGGACCTCTGCCTCGCCGCCTTGTTGCCCATACAGCCAGAGCCACTGAAACCAGTACCAACAAGCCTACTATAGTCGCCTTCTCGGCCGGAGTAGTGTTGACAGCTACGGTGCTCATGGCCACAGCGGGCGCCAGCCCAGCCCTCGCTATCGGCTTCAGGCTTGGATGCTCAGTTATGAACTCGGCTATTGGTGGGCTGACTCTGTAATAGAGGTCTGTCAGGGCTTGTCCCAGCGGATTGGTCAGCAGGTATCCATCTCTGAACTCACGCAAAATTTCTATTTCCTCGGCCATTGGGCTCCCGTAGGCTGCGGTGGCGACGCAGCAGCACCGCGACCCAGCCTCCTGGAAATTGGCTCTGATGGAGTAGGAGTTGTCCATGGTGATGGTGGTCTCGACAGCGTCGACATCAGCAATGGTGTTCACATCGCCCGACCAGTTGGCAAACTGGTAGCCACTCCTTGCCTCAGCCACAAGGTTGACCTCGATGCCGAGAGGACACAAGAATGTCCCCTCACCGGGTTCGGTTACCGAGCCGCCTTCGGCGCTGGATACCATCAGTAGCGCCATGGGTTCGGGATGCCACGTCTCAAAATTGGCGGTAATGGAGTAGGAGGCGTTCATGGTGATGGTGGTCTCGGCAGCATAAACATCGGCGATGGTACTTACATTGCCAGTCCACTTCATAAACTGGTAGCCTTTGTCAGGTTGAGCGACAAGGCCGACCACTGTGCTAGCGGCATGGATAGAAGTCCCCTCACCGGGGGTGGTTACCGAACCGCCTTCGGTGCTGGAGATGGTGAGGCTATACCAGCCTGGTTCTAGTTCAAAGTTAGCGGTGATGGAGTAAGAGTCGTTCATGGTGATGGTGGTCTCGGCAGCATAAACATCAGCGATGGTACTTACATCACCGATCCACTCCGCAAACTGATAGTGTTCGCCAGGCACAGCGACAAGGTCGACCACCGTGCTATTGCCATAGACAAAAGTCCCCTCACCGGGGGTGGTTACCGAACCGCCTTCGGTGCTGGAGATGGTGAGGCTATACCAACCTGGTTCTAGTTCAAAGTTAGCGGTGATGGAGTAAGAGTCGTTCATGGTGATGGTGGTCGTGGCGGCGTTGACATCGGTGATGGTATCTACATCACCAGTCCATTCCACAAACCGGTAATGTTCGCTAGGCTCAGCAACGAGTTCGACCACCGTCTCGGTATCGTAAATAAACATCCCCTCACCGGGGGTGGTTACCGAACCACCAGGGGTGCTGGAGATGGTAAGGCTATACTGACCTCCCAGAGGCTCAACAGCGATACCAAGCCCCTCAATAATGTGCTCTGCCTTGCTGATGACCGCGCAAGTTTCAGAGCCAGCAGAAATCAGCCCCACAAACTCTCCATCTTTATCCACCGCGGAGCCTGAATCACCTGGCGCTGCGAAGGACCAATTCTCTTGAGTTACCACAATCTGGTCCACGAAATAAGCTGAGTGGTCGTCGTCGTACTTAACCACGACATTGACATTGGTGTAAATCACCTCGCCGGTGGTTACTCCAGTCGTGCGCCCAGATTTTCGTACGATATCTCCCTCAGAAACCTCGGTCCACCCTTCAACCCAGTAATTACCTCCTTCATAAAACTGCTCGCCAGGAGATGTGTCAACACTGCCATCGATACTGCCTATAGCAGCATCAGCGTAGTTTTCCGCATAAGGCTCAAAGTCAATAGGTATGTATGCCTCGAGTTCCCCTACCCGATTGACTAACCTTCCTCCGTCGCGACTTCCGGGCTGGATGATGGGTGTTCCTATGTCGAGGAACTCACCCGCGCCTGGCTCCATAGCGATAACGTGGGCATTAGACAAAATCTTGTTGTCATAGGTGACCATGCCCAGGGTTCCGGCGTACAGGTATATTAATGCCCCTTTCGTGACGTAGGCTGACAGGCTTGTCCCGCCGACCAGAGGTCTAACCTCGCCTTGCTTATCCTCGCTAATGTCGGTTATGGGCTCTGCTACCTGAGTAGAAAATGTTTGTATTCTCCCGGTAACCTCCGTCCGCACCGTGTAGTTTTCAAAGGAGTGCGGCACTCTTTGCCTCGTCTGTTCATCCTCGACAAGGACGATGATTTCGCCCTCAGCTTCCGAATGGGCGATGCCAACAAAGCCAGCTCCGGCCAGAGGCAAAAGTTCTTGTTCCAGGGCCTTTCTGGCTTCCGCCGGTGGCTTTCCAAGTTCAGGATTTTCACCGGCCGAAGCAGAGACAGAGCTAAAAAGCAGCGCACCAACGAGAACCAGTGTTAAGAACAATGGAAGCTTTTTCTCTTTCTTCATCTCTTCTCATCCGTTAAATCGGTCATTGCTTTTACTCTCTTACGATAAAACCTTAAAACTCTTGCCTTTTATTAACCCCTCTTTTGTCATTTAACAGACTGTATATAATCTCTCAGTCCATTCACGGTAGAGTGACGAACATTGTCCCAAGCCGCTTATAGTATATCACCCCCGTACTGTCAAGTTTTTGTCGAGAATTTCATAGCCGGCTTTCCCGGTCAGGCTTTCGATCAATTCCTTCATCCCGGTTGTTTTATCATTTGCTGTCCAGGTAGCACTAAGCACAAAATCTCTCCAACGATTGTAGAGGGATGCGAAAGGATTCCTGGTTAAGTTGACATAATATACTGATAGTGAGTTAACACTGTGTTATAGTAATGAGTCCTTTTTAGCGTGAAAAATTTACGAGGGTGCCGGAAAGAGGGTGATAATGGATTGCAAGGCAGCTGCTACCTTCTGTAGCCTTAGGGATTAAGCAAAACCAAGAAGTAGAGGAATGGTCTGCACATTTCAAGGGTAAATGGCTAGAGCTTCCAGCCCTGTGGTCTCAGGCAGGCTGAACATCAGATTCATATTTTGCACCGCTTGCCCGGCCCCTCCCTTGACGAGGTTGTCCAGACAGCTAATAATTATAAGTCTGTCTGTCTTCGAATCGACAGTGGGATAAATAAGGCAAAGGTTGGTTCCCCAGACATGTTTGATGTGGGGAGGCTTGGTCGTTATTTGAACGAAGGGGGCATGCTTGTAGAATTCCCGGTATAGCTGTTTCAAGCTGTCAGCTGTCAGCTTGCCGCTATCAGTCAATTTAGCATAGCAGGTGCTCAGTATGCCTCTGGTCATTGGTACCAGGTGAGGCACGAAGGTTATTGAAGGAGAAGATGAAGGATTAAGTGTTTTCAATTCCTGTTCTATTTCAGGTAAATGGCGATGTCCTTCAAGGGAGTAGGCAAGGACGTTCTCATCGGCCTCGGAATAATGAGTAGTCAAGCTCAGGGTTCTGCCGGCGCCCGAGACGCCTGATTTGCTATCCACCACTATATCGGGATAAATAAGCCCTTCTTTGACTATGGGTGCCAGGGCCAGGATAGCACTGGTGCTGTAGCACCCCGGGTTTGCTACCAAGGAGGCCGAGGAAATTTCACTTTGATGCAGCTCGGGTAAGCCGAAAACCGCCTCTGTCAATAGCTCGGGCGATGGATGAGTAAATCCATACCATTTGGGATATTCGCCAGCGTTCTTTAATCTGAAATCAGCACTGGCATCGACAACCTTAATTCCTTGTTTTAGCAAAGATGGTACTACATCTATACTGCTTTTATGAGGCATTGCTGAGAAGGCGATATCGATTTTGCTATCGAGCTCGGCTTTTATTATATAGTCGGTTCCCGCGAAGTTGGGGAAAACATCGCCTAATTTCTGCCCGGCTGCGCTTCTCCCGGTGACAGTGACGAGCTCTACTTGGGGATGTTGGTAAAGTAAGCGAGCCAGTTCGGCACCAACATACCCGGTAACATTTATTACGCCTGCTTTTATTTGTGGCATAGGATGCCCTACGCATTATACTACATAATGGGTAATGTCAGGAAAACAATAAACAATAATGTTGTTTACCAACCTCTCACCCTTTATCCCTCTCCCCTTATGAAGGAAAGGGAGAAGGGGGATAGGTTGCTAAGCATCTCTAAGTACATTGGGTTGTATATAATGATATATAATATATTGTGTGATACTGTGTAAAGAAGGACTTTGGTAGGCATGAGGTTTGAGAGCAGCATCGACATTAATGCCCCTGCTGAGAAAGTCTGGGCGTTGATAGACAAGCTTGAAGAGTGGCCCCAATGGATGCCGTCCATCAAGAGGATTGAGAGGCTCTCTAAGGAGCCCTTGACAGTAGGCTCACAGCTTTCTGTCACAGCTCAGGTAAGCGGGCTTACGGTTACATTATTGATGACGATTACCGAGTTTGTCCCAGAACGGAGTGTGGTTCTGGAAGGGAAAGCCTTGGGCACTAAGTTGACACGCTTCTACACTCTGGAACCTGTAAATGGCAAGACGAAGGTTACCATTGGCGGCGACGTTTCAGGGGCTTTAGCTTGGCTGGCGCGCCGCGGTGGGCAAGAGGTCTCAGCCGAGATTGCGCTGGCAGTGAAAACAAGGATCGAGGGATCGGAATGACAAGCCAAAGCAAAACCTTTATGGGAATAGATATAGGCTCGGTCAGCTTAAACATAGCTGTAATTGATGAGGAACTCCGACTCCTCGAAAGCGTCTATGAGAGGACAAAGGGGCAACCTATTCCAGTATTAATTGATGTTTTTGAGGGTCTCGAAAAAGATTTTCCTGAACTATGTGGGGCTGTATGCACGGGCAGCGGACGTAACCTTATAGCTGATGTAATAGGTGTAGATAAAGAAAATGAAATTATTACTCAGGCAAAGGCTGTCGCATACTTCCATCCTGGGGTTAGGACAGTTATCGAGATTGGAGGGCAGGACTCAAAGCTGATTTTCCTGGAATGGGATGAAAAAAGTGGAAGGACAGTCATCGTTGACCACGCCCTTAATGAGATATGCGCTGCGGGAACTGGCTCTTTCCTTGATCAACAGGCATATCGTCTGGGGATTTCCATAGATGAGTTCAGCAGTTTAGCCACGAGAGCTGAAAAGCCGGCTACCATTGCAGGCAGGTGCAGTGTCTTTGCCAAATCTGACATGGTCCATTTGCAGCAAGAAGGGACATCACAGGAAGAAATAATAGCTGGGCTTTGTTATGCCTTGGCTAGAAATTACATAAGCAATTTAGGTAAAGGGAGGAGATTCGTAAAGCCAGTAGCCTTTCAAGGTGGCGTCGCTGCCAATAAAGGGGTGGCTAAGGCTTTTGAAGAACTGCTAGAACTCAAGCCTGGGGAATTGATTATTCCCGAGTATTTTAAGGTCATGGGAGCCTTCGGAGCGGCAATCACGGCCTCGGAGAGACAAAGTGACACACCTATCAAACTTCAAGTAGCAAAAGAAGCCTTGAGGCACTATTTAGCTAAAAAGGCCAGTGAAGCTGAGGTAGGGCATTTAAGGAGATTGATTTATAACGGGGATGGTTCTACTCCATTGGATGAGTGTCCTATTCTTAGAAAGCAACAAAAGAATAAGGTGTATATAGGGGTTGATGTTGGCGCTGTGAGTACAAATATCGTTGTTCTGGATGAAAACAAGAAGCTGCTGGCGATGAAGTATCTCATGACCGAGGGCAATCCTATTGAGTCAGTTAAGAAAGGATTAAAAGACATAGGTCATGAAATAAAGGACCCTATTGAGGTCCAAGCTGTGGCGACCACTGGCAGTGGGCGTTATTTTATAGGGGACTTTGTCGGCGCTGATTTAGTAATTAATGAAATTACTGCCCAGGCTAAGGCCACACTAGATATAGATAAGACCGTAGACACCATATTTGAAATAGGGGGGCAGGATTCAAAATATATCCGCCTGAAGAATGGTGCAGTGGTAGATTTCGAGATGAACAAGGTTTGTGCTGCAGGAACTGGCTCCTTTCTCCAGGAACAGGCTGATAGATTGGACATAAATATTGAGGAGGAGTTTAGCAAGCTTGCTCTTAGCTCGAAAGCTCCTGTTGATTTGGGGACCCGGTGCACTGTTTTTATGGAATCTGATTTAATACACCACCAGCAGGTAGGTTCACCGAAAGTCGATCTCTTAGCGGGGCTTTCCTACTCTATTGCCAATAATTACATTGAAAAGGTGGTAGGGAATAAGAAAATTGGCGAGAGAATATATTTTCAGGGAGGCGTTGCCGGAAATGAGAGTGTAGTGGCTGCCTTCGAAAATATTTTGGGGAAGAAGATTACGGTTCCGCAGAACTACAATGTAACTGGTGCCATAGGTGCTGCGTTGATTGCCATGGAGAGGAGACATGGGGATGGGAAAAGCGATTTTGTCGGGTTTGACCTCACAGACCGGGAATATGAGGTCAAATCCTTTGAATGCCAGCATTGCCCCAACCACTGCGACATAAAGAGGATATCCATCGGAGGCGAATTCAAATCCTTTTACGGTGGTATTTGTGATAGATATGAGCTGAAAGGCGAAAAAACCGCTGACCAGGTTCTTCCCGATCTCTTTAAAGAGCGAGAGGAAATGCTTATGAACTATTATAAGGAGGATGAATTTGCCCCGAATTCTCCGGTAATAGGCATTCCACGAGTGCTCATGTTCTTTGAGCAGTTTCCATTGTGGGCTGCGTTTTTTGGGGAGTTGGGAGTTAAAGTGGTGCTGTCCGATAAAACTAATAGGAGGCTCATTCATAAGGGACTTCAAGAGGTTTTAGCTGAAGCCTGCTATCCGGTGAAGATTGCCTATGGGCATGTAGCAAATCTAATTGAAAAAGGTGTTGACCGTATATTCCTGCCCAGCATTATTGACCTGGAGAAGGATAGTGATGATGTAGCCAGGAGCTACAACTGTCCCCTGATTCAGGGTATCCCCTTCATGCTTAGACCTGCTTTTAAAGATAAAGCAAAACTCATAAGTCCTAGCATATTTATGGCAAAGGAAAAAGAGAACCTCAAGGTGCAGATGGAGAAGATAGGCAGGGAATTTGGAAAAGAAACGGGGGAAATTGCCTCAGCCATAACCGCTGCGCTTAAGGCTCAAGACGAATTCGAAAGGATTCGTCGAGAAAGAGGTCAAGAGATACTTAAGACCCTTACGAAGGATAATGAAGCCGTGGTGGTAATAGGAAAGCCTTACAATGTTCATGATTTGGCGCTGAATCTAAATATTGCCAAGAAGTTGCGACATCTAGGAATGCTGGCCATACCATTTGATCTACTGCCGCTGGATAGGGTTGAGCTGTCACCTCATTACTCCAACTTGGTTTGGAAGAATGAACAAAATCTTCTGCGGGCAGCGATGATAGCTAAGAATAACCCCAGCTTGAATCCTATAATGATCACCAATTATGGCTGCGGTCCTGATGCTTTCTTCTGGAAGTATCTTGAGGAAACCATGGAAGAGGATCCTTATCTACTTCTGGAGGTGGATGAACACAGCGGTGATGCTGGAATGACCACCAGGGTTGAAGCCTTTCTTGATACCCTTGATAGACCGAAAACGCGGGTAAAAGAGGAAAAGCAAGAAGACCTCAGTGTGATTAGATCCTCTGGTGGGATAAGTATCTTCAAACCAACAAAGAGGCTTAGGGGACTGGATAGAATCTTTTATATCCCCTATGTTTCTGGGCACTCCGTTATTTGGACTGCTGCTCTCAACTCCGTGGGTCTAGATGCCCGGGTTTTGCCCGAGCCTGATGAATTATCGGAGGAGATAGGAAGAAGATACGTCTCTGGCAAGGAATGTCATCCCTATTTACTCACCACAGGGGATTTAGTCAAGATGACCCAACTTGAAGATTTTGATCCGGATAGGGCAGCATTCATGATGCTTAACTTCGATGGTTCATGCAGGTTGAGTCAATATGCCTTGTCTCAGAAATTGGTTCTCAAGAGATTGGGTTTGGGGCATATCCCTATAGTTGCCCCGGTTGCCTCCATCCGCCATGATGAATGCACAGGATTATTTGGATTAAAGTGGGCGGAGGCTGTCTGGAAAGGTTGGCTAGCTACGGATGTCTTACTAAAGAAGTTACTTCATATTCGCCCTTATGAAGTAAACAAAGGGGAGAGTGACAGGGTTTATGCACAAGCCATAGAGGAGATAGCCTCTGGAATTATCAACGGGAAATTTTGGCAGGCTTTAAACCGCTCAATAGCAGCTATGGACGAGATTCCAACTAAGAATGAAGATAGACCAATTATAGGTATCGTGGGAGAGTTCTATACCTGTATGAACTCCTGGTCTAACAACGATATAATCAGAGAGTTTGAGTCACTGGGCGCTGAAGCGAGGCTTGGGCCGACTACTACAGATTATCTAGTATATTTTAATGAGGTATATCCGGAGACCCACTTTTCTAGGGGAAAATATTTCGCTGCCCTTTATTATTATCTTAGAAGGTTTCCGTTTATGCACTGGAAGGGAAAGATTGAGGGAATGATGAAAGACGAGCTTCGAAATTGCAGGATCCCCAGGGTTGAGGATGTGGTTACGCTTGCCGCTCCTTATGTAAGTGATGATATAGACCCAGTAGTAACTATAAATGTGGCTAAGGCGAAAAATTATGCGATGCAGGGCTGCAGTGGTATAGCTAATCTCGTCATTTTAAATTGCCTTTATGGGACTGTATCCACTGCTATTTATAGAGGGATACAAAGGGAGCACAACCACATTCCTGTGCTCAACATGATATACGATGGGCTAAAGCAAACCAACGCAGAGACAAGAATAGAGGCCTTTATACAGCAAGCGAAGTTATACCACGAAAGATACAGCATGGTTTAATAAACTAGCACTTTGTAGAAGCTGACATTCCGAATTTATACAAATTTCACCTTGTCATGGTGGGCAAGGTTTAACCCCAGCCGCTGGTGAAATACCTATGTCATATCACCTTTCCATTTTTCACATATTCCCATTTCCTAGTCGCAAGTGAACCATATTCGCAATTCCATAAATAAGAGCTAATAGTCGATGGTCTACAGCAGACCAATGCAAAGATGAGGGTAGAGGCATTTATACATCAGGCGAAACTGTACCCTGAGAGATACTGCGCAGTTAAATCCTAAATATAAAGTTCGAAATACTAAAAATATCTAATGACCTACCACTTTGAATTGGGCTTTTGAATTTGTTTAGACTCTAGAACTCAGGGTTTAAAGTCTTCCAGAATTATCCAATCAATTTCGTTGTCGTCTTTGAGGACGGAAATAATATGGTTTTTGCAACGTGCTTGCTCCACTTGAAAGAGACGATCCCGATAGTCCAGAATAATGTGACTTTCGTCAGGCACCGAGATTATCCGACAGGTCTTTAACCCGCTGATACCGATTCCTATAACCTTCAAAGTTGCTTCTTTTGCAGTCCAATAGCGGAAAAAAGTATCCCAAGACTTGTCCTTTAACTTCCATTCCTCGTCACTCGCCACATGAGAAAAGAGAGATTCATCACGGGGCTTCATTTCTTCAATATCGATCCCTATCCTATCTTTGCTCACCACTGCTGCCACGTACTTAGGTTTATGGGAGAGAGACCAATAAATGCCAGCAACTGGACATGGTGCACCCTTTTCATCTTTGCGCAGTTCTCCAAGCCTAACTCCGCTTTTTTCGGCACTCAGTTTCAGTGCCTCTCGAGCAATTCGGCTTAGATGAGCTACCTTTTCTTTCCCTCGGGGTTTATGTCCAACTTGGTTAACTGGCATAACTACAGGAAACAAAGTCATGGGCTTACTAAAACCTTGTTGCCTTCTTAATAATATCTTTATCAAAGTAGTTGACCGACATTCCGCAATCTACAACGATGCCCTGGGCATTAATACCACTGGACCGCTCGCTCAGAAGAAACGCTACTGTATTGGCTACTTCCTTGGTGGTCAGAGCTTTTTTGCGCAAGGTTAATTGTTCCGCAAAGAGATAATAATCCAAATATCCTGGTATCCCTGCGGATGCCGAGGTTTTTAAGAGTCCGGCGTTCACGGAATTAAATCGGATTTGAGAAAAAGAACTGAAGGATTTAGCTAAGAAGCACAGGGTTGAGTCCAGGGCAGCTTTTACCGGGGCCATAAAACCATAGGGTTCGGCTGCCATTTTGGTGGTTGAGATGGATATGGTGACTACAGATGCTTTCACATCCAGGAGGTCTTTAAACGCATTAGCAATGGCGATTAAGGAATAACAGGAGATGTCAATTGACTGCAGGAAGTCTTTCTTTTTTGTTTCGTGAAATGGCTTAAGTCCCTCTTCATAATTGGCAAAAGCTATGGAATGAACGACACCGTGAATTTTGGGATACTTTTTGGAAACGTCTTCAGCAAGTTTCTTAATTTCCTGCTCCCGTTCGACATCACACACGAAGATATCAGCACCAGGCAGGATTTTGGAAACACTCTCTTTTCTTGCTACTGATTGAACACTATAGATTACATGTGCTTTTGCCTCGGAAAGAACCTCTCCAACACAGAAGGCGATGCTCTTCTTGTTAGCTACCCCAAAAACAAGAAAGGTCTTATTCGCAATGTCCAAGAAATCCATATGTTACTCCTTATCTTTTCTGTTTCCCCCATCTGCCAAAGGAGATGCGGTAGAGAAAGGACCCCCATAATTCTTCCACGAAGAGGACCAACCGGATTGGGCGGAGTACTACGTTGACCAACTTTGCCTTTTCTCTGCCGTAGGTCTCTTCTAGCCTGTGAACAGCTTCGGGGTCAGGGTGAGCATTGGACTCGGCCCAGTGCTGGGCGTAAAGCACTGCGATGCTGTACTCTTCAGGGCAGCCTTCCGTGACACCCGCGACGAGCCTCGCTAACTCTTCTTTGTCAACCCCGATTCTTAGTGCTTCTCTGGTGTGAAGCCAGGAACAGAAGCGGCAACCGTATACTGCGGCAGCCGCAACCATCAGCCTTTCCCTGAGGGTGGGTGGCAGCCCTCCCCTATATACTCTTGTGAGCCGTGTCGTGTTTGTTAACATGAAGAGCAAATCAGGAAAAAACTCTCTCCAGCCTCCGTATACTTTCCTCTTAGACCCGCTGTCTATTATCATCCTCTCCCCTCAGGATGCCTCTTTAGCTAAGGTGACGGTAAACTCGACTGTAACTGATGTCTTTCCGGCGACTGAGGCCTTGCCCTTCATGAAATAGGCATTACTGACTTTTTCCACGAGTTCCGCTTCAATATCTAAGATGCTGCCGGGCTTAACAATGCTTTTGAACTTGGCGTTATTGATTCGGGTCAAAACAGGAACGCCTCCACTGATGCCGCCCATCATCTTGGAGAGCAGAATTGCGCCTGTTTGAAAAATGGATTCACAGATAAGCGCCCCGGGCATGATGGGTTGTCCGGGATAATGTCCTTCGAAGACTGGCTCATCGGGTCTTATCTCTTTCGTTGTTTTGATTTTTGTTCCGCTTACTTCTACGATCCTATCGACAAACAAAAACGGTGGACGATGGGGTATGGCATTTAGAATCTCCTCCATCTCATAATCCTCCAGACACCTCAAGAGTAGAACCGGTAACATAGGACGCTTCTTTGGAAGCCAAGAAAAGAACGCAAGCGGCCACTTCTTCAGTACTTCCGAATCTCTTTAGGGGAATCTTGGCCAGGTAGGCTTCACGCAATTTGTCAGGAAGGTCTTGGATCAATTCGGTGGCAATAAATCCCGGTGAGACACAATTAACTGTAATGCCTCGTGTCGCGACTTCCTTGGACAATGATTTGGTCAATGCACTCAGGCCTGCCTTTGAAGCCGCATAGTTTGCCTGACCTTCAAAACCGTATCTTTCCATCACCGAGCTTATGTTGATAATCCGTCCATATCGTTTGCGCATTAGGCTCATAACAGCAAATTTGCACATGTAGAAGATTCCAGCGAGATTCACATTCATCACATCATGCCAGTCCGATTCTTTCATCATCGCCAGGACAGAGTCCTTTCGGATACCGGCGTTGTTCACCAGGACTTCAAGGCCCCCATATTTCGTGTCTATGTATTTGAAGAACTTTTCCACCTCTTCATACTTGGTCACATCAAGCTTTTGGATATCAATGTTTTCGGCAAACTGGCTGTTGTCTTGTTTAAATTGTGTCGCCACAGCTTCATTTGTCAAATAAGTGACAATAACTTTAGCACCTGCCTTCAAGAAACCCTCGGCAATGGCTTTGCCTATCCCCCTAGTTCCACCAGTAACGATAGCAGTCTGTCCTTTAAAATCATGCATTTCTTGCACCTGCTGAGAGAAATTTGTCTACATCGTGGGCGACAATTACTCCGTAATTAGCTGTGCCTAGCCAGCCAGACATAATAATCCCCACAGAGCCAGTATGGAAAAGTCCCGCTATCTCTTTAGGAAGCCCCATACTGACTTTTAACCCTTCAAATTTGGTGCCAAAAGAGGCACCACCTAAGTGGAGCGTATACCTTTGAAATGTCTTTGGAGTAGAAGCTTCCAAGTGGTCTACCTTATCCCGAATCTTAGGAACATATTTCTCCAAAGCATCAAGCGTCCGTTGAATCAATTCTTCCTTAGAAGCCCGGTATTCTTCTTCAGACAAATTTGCCCAGTCGTCATAATTGGCATTATAGCAGGCAACAATGGAGTACATATTAGAGCCTGGCCGGGTTTGGGGATAATAGATTGAGAAGGCCCGGCTGGTAGTATTTTTGTTGCGAAGTTCTCCGGAATCGAATTTCTCGGCCTCTGAAGTAAAAAGCAAATCCCCTATATAGTCAATCTCCTCGCCTTTTTTGATGCCGATGTAGACCTGGCAAGTGCTGTTATTGAGGCGCACCTTTTTGGCCTCTTCAATGAAACTTTCAGAAAAATTCTCATCTCCGACCAATTTGTGGATGGTTGATAACAAATTACCATTGGAGACAACAGCCTTACTCTTGATCCTCTTTCCATTTGCTATTACTCCGGCAGTTTTTTTTGATTCTGTCTTCCCTTCCTCGGTCACAATTTTTTCCACCAGGCACTTGGTCCTAATAGCAACGCCGTTTTTTAGAAGCTCCTCCCGCATTTTTCCGATAAACTGGTCTGTCCCACCTCGCACAGTATAAACGCCTTTGCTCATGAAGTTAGAAAACACAATTCCGTAGCTTATCGCGGGATCGTCTAGGGTTGACCCGTTGGCATAGGCAATTGGTTCCATTAACATGCGGGCAACATCATCATGGCGAGGAAAGAATTTTTCGAAAAATTCTCTTGTGGTCATGCTTTGGTCATCATAGAAATTCATATTTCTCGCTGTGTTGAAAAAGTTTTCAATATTCTCTCGGGGTATTTTGAATCGCTCCTGCAAGATGCGTGTGAAATTCTCCCGGTCATAAGTTGTGGTAAAGGAGAACTGGGGGTTGTCAAACCTGATCCCCTTAAGTTGAACGATCATGTCAGCAATTTCAGGAGTCCAGTATTTACGGCAGGTTTTAATCATACCAACCGGAAATCCATGTAAGGCGATATCAAAGATGTGCCCCTTTCTTTTAAACCAGGTAGCCAATCCGCCAAGGTTGTAGTGCTGCTCAAGAAGTAAAACTGAATGTCCTCCTCTGGCTAGCATATTGGCACATGTTAATCCCGCCAGTCCACTTCCAATGACTATGACATCGTATTCTGACCTTGTATCTTTCCACCAATCGTGGCTCATAGATTTTCCTTTCGATTCGGTCCCTTTCATTAGACCTTCTGTAGAACGTGAAGATTTGCCATCGAGATACCACTAAGCATTGCACCAACGATTCCTGGGAATCGTTGGTCTGTGCCGCAGATAAATAGGTTGTCTAAATGAGTCCTTCCCGTTTTGATTTTATTTGGCGTCCCGTAGACTGCACCATTTATGTGGCCGGTGAATCTGTGGATTGTTTTCGGAGTAAAGATATCGGTAAAGATTATTGAATCGCGGAAATCAGGTACAAATTTCACCACCTCCTTGAGCGTGGTTTCCAGCCAGGCAGCTTTTTGGGCCTTGTACTCTTCTTCACCCAATCTGTTCCAGAGGTCGAAATTAGCCAAATTGGTTATCCTGATCATGCCCTTCGGCAAAGGATTTTCGAATTGAAAATTATTGGGACAACAAATGACACCACTGGAAACATCGACTAGCTCGTCAGGTTTTCGATAATTGAATTTATCCGAGTTATTAAAAAAGGTGACTGTTGTGTTATAACCCATTTTGGCAATTTCTTTATCTAAGACCATAATAGACTCCATACATGAAATTCTGCCCACATCGTGCTTGAAACTTGCAGAATCATAATCGGACAAAAGCCTCATGGTTTCAACATAACCAGCGGATGATAGTATCCTATCGGCTGTCAAAACCTCACCGTTTTCGAGCGAGACTGATTCAACCCTGCCATTAGCACATTTGAGACTTGTTACCGCGCACCTCATCTTTAATTCACCGCCGCAAGCCTTATACTTTTTCACCAGCACATCGAGGATTTGGCGTGCCCCGGCTCGAGGTCGGGCAAAGCCTTCGCAGAAGATACTCTTGAACATGATAACAAATTGTCTGAATTCCATGTCATTCTCTTGAGCATTTCCGTAAAACATAAGCGGGCAAAAAATCATATCGCTGAGGAGTGGGTCGGAAATAATAGAACTCACAACTTCACGGGCCGAAATCGGTTTGGCATACAAATTCAGTTCGTCATATTCGAAAATAGTCTTGAGCAGTTTTTGGAAGTTGTCAGCTTGCCTGGGAAAATTATCGACCACCTCTTGAACAAAAAAGTCGAAGTCGTTGTTAAATCGTAGGGTTTTATCGGGAAATTTAATTACTGACATCCGTTGCGGGCAAAGGGCAAAATCTTCAGCTTTTAGCTTGAGCTGTCGCAACAGCTTCGGCAATGGCGCTAATCTAACACCTTTGGGAACATAATTGGTCATGGCATGAAGGCCAACATCAAATTTATATCCCCCAAGATTGTAAAAAGAGTTCAGTCCCCCAACACGATAATGTTTTTCGACGATGCAGACCCTTTTACTGTAGTAGGCTAACCTAATGCCAGCGGCAAGGCCAGACATTCCCGCACCGATAATTAGAACATCGTAATGCATGGTCAGGCTCTTTTCAAAATCAAAGGCTCACTAAGCCTTCAATCCTTGGGAAAATGCGATAAAAACCTGCGTTCCTGGCTTGCTAACACGTAATAGCTTAGTTTCCCCAAAGTCTTAGTTCATAGAGTATAATATAAAGGGTAAAGGGGTCAACTCTATTTCTCTTCCGGCGCTCTACCCACCGGCATTGCTTCGGCTGACTTTCTTGGTCTGGCAGTTACGGGATGCAGAGACATTCCAAGCTCTAGTTGTATTAAACAACGGACTGCCAGCTCAGGAAGGGATAGGTCTGCTCATGAACGATATTCCAGGTGTAGGTGGGGTTGGTCGCGCCGGGAGCGACCGTACATATATCCCACGCCGCCCCTAAGAAGGTGGCGATGTCCTGCATTTCCGCGGTGGTCTTGCCTGTCCCGCCAGCCGAAGTAGCTTGTCCGCTGGTTTCGGTATCCCAGAAGGAGTTGCTCACAGTGCCTCTCCAATTCACTCCCACCAGACCGCCAATATACTCATCGCCGATCATGTTACCGTTGGAATACGAGTTGCTGACTGTGCCGAAATTCACTCCCACCAGACCGCCAACATAATAGTTGCCAGTGACGCTGCCTGTGGAATAGGAGTTGCTCACAGTGTCATCCCAACCATTAATTCCCACCAGACCGCCAACATAATAGTTGCCAGTGACGCTGCCTGTGGAATGGGAGTTGCTCACAGTGTCATCATTCCCTCCCACTAAGCCGCCAACATAATAGTTGCCAGTGACGCTGCCTGTGGAATAGGAGTCCCTCACCGTGTCGTAATTATTTCCCACCAGACCGCCAACATCCCACTCGCCAGTCACGCTGCCTGTGGAATAGGAGTTACTCACCGTGCCATCATTCCCTCCCACTAGGCCGCCAGCATAATGGTTGCCAGTGACGCTGCCTGTGGAATAAGAGTCCTTCGCAGTGCCGTAATTACTTCCCACCAGACCGCCAACGTCCCACTCGCCAGCCACACTGCCTGTGGAATAGGAGTTACTCACCGTGCCATCATTCCCTCCCACTAGGCCGCCAACATAATAGTTGCCAGTCACGTCGGCTGTAGAATAGGAATGGCTCACAGTCTCCGAATTAATTCCGACCAGCCCGCCAACAGAATACCAGCCAGTGACGCTTCCGATCGAATAGGAGTTGGTCATGGTGCCCTCATTAATTCCGACCAGCCCGCCAACAGAATACCAGCTGGTGACGCTGCCGCTCGAGTAGGAGTTGGCCACGGTGCCCTCATTAATTCCGACCAGCCCGCCAATAGAAGAAGAGCCAGCCACACTGCTGGTGGCATAAGAGTTGCTCACAGTGCCCTTCCAATTATATCCCACCAGACCGCCAACACAATCATCGCCAGTCACGTTGCCGCTGGAATAGGAGTTGGTCACAGTGCCATCATTTCCTCCCACTAGACCGCCAACTCGATAAGGGCCAGTTATGTTTATGTTCTCGACACCCACTTGAGTGACTTTTCCACCAGAAGCAAGGTATCCAAATAATCCGACTTGCGAAACAAAATCAAAGTCGAAGCTCAAGTTCAAGATTTTGTGACCATTGCCATCAAACTCTCCAGCCAGATAAGGGATGTAAAAGTTGGCTTCATTGCCTAAGTCCAGATCGTTTGTCAATCTAAATTTCAGGGAACTATTCTGACCAAAGGCGAGCAGCTCTTTGAAATCACTGACATTATATATCATATAATAACCATCTTCTTGAGAAAGCCTTTGATTGACATCTAAAAACTTATCGTTAGCAAGCCACTGCTCAAAGTCTTCAGCGAATAAAGCTCCAATGGTAATTATGTTCTCTCCGTTAATCAGAACCTCGTCGTAATTATAGTAAGAGTTGGTCACGGTGCCCTCATTAATTCCGACCAGACCGCCAGCGTACTGGTCGCCAGTCACGCTGGCGCTGGAATAGGAATTGGTCACGGTGCCCTCATTAATTCCGACCAGACCGCCAACATGCTGCTTGCCAGTCACTTCGGCGTTCACCATGTCGGCATTCTCGATGACCCCTGCCACATCAACAGCACCGAAAAGCCCCACGCCATGTTCGTCAGGGCGGTTGATAAACAAGTCCCTTATCTCATATCCCTGACCGTTGAAACTCCCGGTAAACCCGTCATCAGAGGTTCCAATTGGCCACCACCCCCTTCCCCCATTGGCTGTCTCACTCGCCAGTTCCATATAACCGGCAGTAGTAGAATCAAGATCGTTCATCAGAAGGTAGCTACCGCCTAGGTTGTCTCTGACGGCATGCAAATCATACCAATCTTGTATTTCAACAGGAGGAGAATTGCAGCCTACCATAGCTGCAATTAAGGCTACCATGATCAAAAAGATGCTAACTTTTGCTACGTGATGGTGTCTCCCCGAACCAAATATTACCTTCATACTGCGCTTCCTGCGCTCTACCGACCGGGATTGCTTGGGCTGACTTCCTTAATCTTGCAATGACGGGGCGCAGAGAAAAATAGAGTTGACCCTATTTTAATTTAAAGTTCTTTCATCCGTGGCTCCAGGTAAGCTACAGAGCCGTCTAAGGTGGCTAATTGCACATAGTCATCCTCGGGGACTTCGATACCGTAGCGCTTTCGTAGCTCCATAATGATGTCTAAGAAATCCATGGAGTCTAGTTCGACTTGTTCTCGTATGGGGATATCACCTTTAAGATCACTCAAATCTTCGTCTGGTATAATTTGGGCTATGATTTCCAGAATGGTGGATTTAATTTCTTCCTTGGTCATGTAGCCTCCGCTTGTTTATTAATTAGTGTTTCCAACTTTATTCCTCAAATCTTTTTGCGATAACAACCGAATTGATGCCCAGCATTCCGAAGGAATTATTCAATATATAGTCGACCTTGTCAATCCTTTTTGGTTCGTTGATAACCAGGTTGTTAAGAGGACACTCAGGGTCTAAGTGGTCCAGATTGATCGTAGGATGGACAACATAGTCTTCAAAAGAGGGTAAATTACCCGCTAATTCTAAGGCACCAGCGGCTCCCATGGTATGACCAATAAAACTCTTGGTGTTGTTCATATACGCATGGGGATGTTCGCCAAAGATTTCTCTAATTGCCTGGCACTCTATAGGGTCTCCTTCAATGGTGCCTGTCCCGTGGGTATTGATAATATCGATATCTTCTGGAGATATACCGGCTTTGTTAAAAGCAAGTTTCATGCACTCAACTTGTCTTTCTGCGCTGGGGAAAATAAAGTCAGTGGCATCTGAGTTGATAGAATAGCCCACGATTTCACTGTAGATCTTAGCCCCCCTTTTAAGGGCGTCGCTTAGCCTTTCTAGAACAAAAACGCAGCCGCCTTCGGAAACGACCACACCATTCCTATCCTTGTCAAAGGGGCGGCACGCCTTCTCAGGGTCTGGATGGGAAGCTAAAGCGCCTTCACTTTTAAAGCCAGCAAAAATACCAAAGGAACCAGTGCTCTCCGAAACCCCTCCACTCAAGGCTAAATCGACTTCGTTCAGCAGCAGCATTTGTAAGCCCTGTATGAGTCCAATGTTACCGCCAGCACAAGCAGCCCCCAATGTATAGTGTGGTCCGGTAATTCCCAGATTCAGGGTGACTTCGCCAGCGGGATTATTAGCCACTACTCTGGGATTATGATGGTGCGACCAATATTTTACATTATAGTCAAACTGCTTAATTTCATAGATTTCGTTTTCGGTTTCCACGGTGCCATGCTCGGTAATACCAAGGTAAACACCGATCCTTGATTTATCAAGGCAAGCAAGGTCTAATTTAGCATCAGCGATTGCTTCTTGGGCGCAGTAGATAGCAATAGAGCCTGCCCTCGTTCCCCGACGCAATTCCTTCTTTTTTTGATACTTCAGGGGGTCGAAGTGGCATATACCAGCCAATACTTCGCCCATGTAGCGGATATTGGATTTCTGTATCCCGGATTTGCCAGCAAGTAAACTTTTTCGAAATTCCGCCAGATTATTTCCGTTGGGTGCCGTCAGGCCAACCCCGGTAATTACAATTCGTGTTTCATTAGGCTTCTTTGCCGCCATGGGATAAGACTTCCGTCAAAAGTGTATATATTAGAGGGGCTCAAAGAAATCTAGTTGCATCGCTCCGAAGGAATATTTCCTTGAACTCATCTTGCTAGGGCCATCTTCTCTACCATTCCAGACCCAGCATAAGACAGACTAGGCCGCTGCCAATCCCCAGCATGGCAACCTTATCACCAGTGTTAAGGCAACCCTGGTCAATTCCGATAGCCATGGTAATGGGCAGGGAAACCGACCCGATGTTTCCCAGATATTCCACAGTGGAAAAGTCTTTTGTATCATCTAGTTCCAGGGTCTTGAACAATAGTTTACTATGCACGGCGCTAACCTGATGAGTAAAAAACCTATCTACGTCGAAGTTGTTCCACCCAAGCTCTTGTTTTGTGTTCTCCCAGGTGTCAGGCGCCAATTTCAGTCCATTTTTCAGGATCCCTTCATAGTCTGTGTGCATATCTGGGAGCTCATCCAGGTCGAGGAAAGAAGCATCGGCGTCTATACGACAAAGACTATTATGCTGTGAAGCAGCGCGCGTTACCCCGCCAAGAAGCTTGTGCCCATCTTGCGACAGGGAGGAGTTGGTTAACACCGCTGCCACTGCTCCTGAGCCCAACGTTAGGGTGGCAAAGGCGAGTTTGAGCTTATGTCTGGTGATGTCCGGAGCTTCCAAGAGTTTATCGATTGTTGTGTCAATAAGTCGTTTGCTGCTCTCACAGCCAACCACAATTCCTGCTTTTATCTGACCCAGCTCAATCATATTTGCCAGGGTTACCATGCCGTTGATGAAACCCAGGCAAGCGTTGGAGATGTCGAAAATGGTAGCTGTGGGAGGAAGGCCCAAAGAGTCATGGACCACGGTAGCTGTCGCTGGCTCCAGGAAATCGCGCGATACCGAGGTATGAAGCAGACATCCGATATCCTCTTTGTTGACTCCGGACTTACTAATGGCTTTTTCTGCCGCTTTTATACTCGCCTGGCTCGGCGTTACTCCATCGTCCCAGAATCGCCGTTCCCGAATTCCAGTCATCATTTCCAGGCGCCCGTAGGAGAGATTGAATTTGTCATATATCGGGGCTAGTCTTTCTTCCAGGCTCAAAGATGTAATGATAGTCTCGGGAAGTTCATAACCAAAAGACTCAACACAGACCTTTTTGTACTGCATTCAGTACCCTACTTCTCCCTCACCAGCACCGTGAGGAGCTACAACGAAAGTAGCTATATCAACTCTGCAGGCTCACTTTTGCCTGCTCGCTATTAATTTCGGAATATGGAACTTTGTTCTAAGATTTTCCCAACTTGCTGTGGACTCCGGGGGAATTATCTCGTCTGGAATGTACTTCCCTACTGCAGCAAGGACAGCGCAAACCTTTCTCGAGTTCGCTACCTCGTCAGGGACATATTTATCAGCGGCAGCAATAACAATAGAGCGCAGCCTATTGGAAGCTAATTTCTCGACCCCCTTAATTGCGAAAGAAATCAGCCTATTTGGGACATGATTATCCAAAAACTTAAGGGCAAAAAGCAGCAGCCTATCTGGAGCATATTTATCTACTACTTTCACAAAAAGGGAGAACCCCTTCCTTGCAAGGGACCTATTTATAGAATCAAGGTTGGGCTTTTTTAACACCATGTTCTTTCCCACCCAGGTACCGTACCTTTATCACATTTTATTACTATTTACTACTATTTGTCAAACATGATAACTTACCTCTACCACCCTGTAATTGACACACTTGAGTGACCGGGGTAAAATACATTGTTTTGATATGGCTGATGTAAGGCTTGGTTCAGGCGAGAGTTTCGAGGCCCTGCTGCGTAGATTTAATAGGCAAGTGCAGCAGGACCGCATTTTAGCTGAAGTTCGCCGCCGCAAGCACTTTGAAAAACCTAGTGAAGAGAGGAGAAAGAAAGCGGCAGCGAAAAGGCGGAAAAGTTCTAGATAGCCAAGAGATGGCGCTGAAGGATAATATTCGGGAAGCTCTCAGTGGAGCGCTTAAGCGGCAGCAGAGGGTAGAGGTTGCTACATTAAGGTTATTATTATCTGAAATAAAGAATGCTGAGATTGCGCAGCAAAAGCCCGCTGACGATAACAAAGTACTTGATGTTATTAGCAAGGAAGTAAAACGTCGTCGGGAGAGCATCGAAGCCTTTAAGAAGGGGAATCGTAGCGATCTGGTAGCGCAGGAAGAAGCAGAACTGGCTGTTCTTATGAGCTATCTTCCTGAGCAAATGAGTCGGGAGGAGATCATGGCGGCGGCACGGCAAGTGGTTGATGCGGTTGGAGCTAAGGGGCCAAGCGATAAAGGCAAAGTCATGTCTCAGCTTATGCCTCAACTCAAAGGCAAAGCTGATGGCAAAGAAGTCAACGAGATAGTTTCAGAGTTGCTTGCTGCTAGCTAGGTTTAGAAGGCGAGCGAGGTTTTTAAATTATGGTGTGATGGCGGTAAAAGAGCACCGCCATTATTCTTTGCAGTATGAAATTGGGAATCGTTATTTTTCTTGGCACCTGGAGTGATCCATATTGTTACTACGCCCTTCACGCTTTGCTCATCGGCATGAAATCTTGGTGAACGGAGTCGGTTAATGAAAATCTCCAAGGAAATTCTGGGTGAAGTTGCTTTAAGCGAAAAGGAATATAAGCTTATCGTGCAGCAGCTAGGGCGAGAGCCTGGCGAGATGGCCTCAAGCAGTTATCGGGGGAATGAGAAAACTAAGCTGAAAGCCGACGGCTGCCAGTGATTTTTAACTTTGTGAAAATGATGGAAGTTTCTCCATTTCGAGGTATATGCTATAACCAAGGAATAGTTGGAGATTTAGCTCGGGTCCTTTGCCCTCCCTACGATGTTATCAATTCTGCACAGCAGAAACTTTACTACAAAGAAAGTAGTTATAATGCTATTCGCCTGGAATTCCCCACTGAAAGCCCGGAGACGACAGGTGATAGATATCAAAGAGCAGCTATTACCTTTCAACAATGGCTGAAACACGGAATTCTTCAGATTGATAGGGTACCCAGTTTCTATTTGCATGACCATCGTTTTGAGTATTCAGGCAAAAAAAGGGTAAGACGTGGGTTGATAGCTCGCGTTAAGCTCGAACCCTGGGGCAAAGGTATATATCCTCACGAAGAAACATTTTCCAAAGCTAAAAGCGACCGTTTGCAGTTGATGCAAGCTTGCCGAGCTAACTTCAGCCCCTTGCTTTCTCTTTACCAAGGTTCTGAGCGAAAAATTGCCTCGATATTATCTGAGGCGTCCCAAGCTAAGCCCATGATCGAGACATCAGTTCTCTCTCCCTCGATAGGAGGGGGTCAGGATGAGGGCGGAGAAGCTCATACTCTGTGGGCGATAACTGAACCAGAAATCAAGCGGGAGCTAAGTCAGTTTCTATCTTCTCAGCCACTTTACATTGCTGATGGTCATCACCGCTACGAAACAGCCCTAAATTATCAACAAGAAAGAGCGAAAGAGCAATTTCTAACTGGTAAAGGAGCCTTTAATTATGTATTGATGGAGTTAGTTGACTTTTCTGACCCTGGACTGGTTGTTCTACCTCTGCACAGGCTAGTGCGTGGTGTAGAGTCTTCTGTCTTAGTGGGGCTGGAAGATCAACTCAGGAATTTCTTTGTCCTTGAGTCTGTCCCCTTAGAAGCTGGTGGCCTCGACTCGTCGGGGCTGTCAACTGATAGCTGTTTGAGAATCCTGGGCTTACAGCCTGGCTCAATGGTCATATTGAAGAGGCGTCAAGATATTTCTCTTGAGGACATGATGCCTGGTAACAGGCCCCAAGCTTATCGGGAATTTGACGTCAGCATCCTTAATCATATTATTTTGGATAAGATGTTGGGGCTCACTTCAAAAGAAAAAGTCGCTTATACCGTGGATTTGAAAGAAGCCTACCAGCAGATAAAGGAAGGGGAATATCAATTAGCTTTCTTATTAAATCCTCCGCAGCCGGAGATGGTCAAGGCTGTTGCCGATGCTCAAGACAGGATGCCAAGCAAATCAACTTATTTCTACCCCAAGCTCCCCGCTGGTTTAATCATTAATCCTCTGGACTGACTGGGTTTGCAAAAAGGCGATCTATAGCTTTACTGTTTTAGCACTGTAAATGCCAGGAAGGGCAAGTATCTCCTGTAGCTGCTCTTCACCCAATGGTTCGTCGAGAGCTAAAATCATGAGGGCTTTTCCCCGGGGCTGGAGTCTGGATAAGTGCATGGAACTGATATTAATATCGGCTTTACCGATTATGTTACCGATGGTGCCAACAAGCCCAGGTCGATCAAGATGGTCGCAGAAAAGGAAATATCCCCCACTGGGCACGATATCCATCCAGAAGTCATTAACCTGGACAATGTGGATCTCGCTATCTCTGACTGTGCCCGATATTGCAGTGGTTCCCACATTGGTATTGACCTCTAGGGTGAGCAAGTTGGAGTAGTTCTGGCAGGTCGCCTCTTTTTCTTCGCTGATCTTCAAGCCACGCTGAGTGGCGATAAAACCGACGTTGACCAGGTTGATTCTTTCCTCGCTTGCTTGTTGCAATAGCCCGCTGATGAGCGCCGTCTTAATAGAGTTGCAATCGTAATTACTTACTCCGCCGCTATACTTGATGTGTGTCGAGTTTATTTGTCCCTCCATTAGTTGACTGGCGAGGTTGCCGATAGTTGCAGCTATTCTCATAAATGGTACTAGTTCGGGAGCTATGTGTGGAGCGTTAACGGCGTATTTGCTAAATCGTCCTTGAAGCACAGCCAGGACTTCTTCAGCGATGTCTTTGGCGATGCTAGTCTGCGCTTCAATTGTAGAAGCGCCCAGATGAGGAGTAACGATTATCTTGTCTTCTTTGAATAGAGGACTATCTGTTACTGGCTCACTGGTAAAGACGTCAAAAGCAGCGCCAGCTATTTTCCCAGCCTTGATTGCTTTGGCTATTGCTTCCTCGTCAATCAACCCACCCCGGGCACAATTGATAATCCGAGTCGTGGGCTTTAATTTTGCCAACTCCTTACTTCCAATTAATTTCTTGGTAGCCGCTGTCAAAGGCACGTGGAGAGTAATAAAATCAGCTTCTTTAAGAAGCTGGTCCAGGGACACCAGGTCTACTTTGAGATTGCGGGCATAGTCTTTAGAGACAAAGGGGTCATGGGCGACCACGCGCATCTCAAAGGCCTGGGCCCGGTTGGCTACTTCAGAGCCGACATTACCTAGACCGATGATGCCCAGTATCTTATTTCTGAGTTCCGTGCCAACCATTTCCTCTCTTTGCCATTTACCTGATTTAAGGCGGCTATTTGCTTGTGGTACGTTACGTGCCAGGGCAAGCATGAGGGCGATGGTATGTTCTGCGGCAGCTACAGTATTGCCTGTAGGGGCGTTAACCACCACAATGCCTTTCTTGGTAGCGGCATCGACATCGATATTATCTGTGCCCACTCCGGCTCTGCCGATCACCTTAAGTTTCTTCCCCAATTCAATGACCTCTGCCCTCACTTGAGTTTGGCTGCGCACAATCAAAGCATCGTAATCGCCAATTATAGCCTTGAGCTGCTCAGGCGCTAGCTTGGTCTGGATATCTACTTGAGCATAGCTACGCAGGGATTGTATCCCTTCTTCAGCAATTGAGTCAGCGACTAAAATTTTCATCTTTTGGTTAGCCTTTCCTCGCTCGGGGTAGAGCTTTGTTTAATGCCTCCAGTACCGACTTAATATCATCATCCTCCACAGAGCCGAGATGGCCAATACGGAATATTTTGCCTGCTAGCTTCCTCTGGCCTCCGGCAATGACTACGTCGTGCTCCTCCCTGAGCACCTGAATTAATTTGGGGACGTCAATCTTGTCAGTGGCGTTCACCGCCGTCACCGTGTCGGAGGCATAAGCTTCTTCAGGGAAAAGGGAGAATCCCAGCGATTTGACTCCATTTCTCGCTATTTGGGCTATCCGAGCATGCCTGGCGAATATGTTGTCCAGTCCCTCGTTTAGCATCAAATCCAGAGTTGTATTTAGAGCGTAGAAAATGGAGATAGCTGGTGTCCAGGGAGTTTGCCCTTTCTGGAGAAAATCTTTGGCTTTGCTGAAATCCCAATAATAGCGTGGCATTTTGGCTTGAGCATGAGCCTGCCAGGCTTTTTCGCTTACGCTAACCATGGCTAGTCCAGGAGGCACCATCCATCCTTTTTGGGAACCAGTGACAACTATATCACAATGCCAGTCATCGGTAGGCAAATTGATGCAGCCCAGGCTTGAGATAGCGTCAACCAGGAGAAGTTTATCGAATTTCTTGA
>Ga0315549_1000173_pt1 | contig 77152 bp, 63 predicted proteins | sample SalMarSW160200MG_FD_203101 | JGI IMG/M metagenome (GOLD analysis project Ga0315549, IMG submission 203101) | Salt marsh sediment microbial communities from the Plum Island Ecosystem LTER, Massachusetts, United States - Salt Marsh Sediment SW1601-200 ... | reverse complement strand
GGCGTTCGCTTCTCATGCCGGGCCTTCCTTCTTTCGGACTGCGTGTCGGCGGTTCCTCGGATTGAACGACAATCAAATCGGCTCGTTTTCCTTCTGTTGCATCCGGCCTGGGTGCCGGTCTCTCAGGTCCGGACTTCGGGCCGCCCGAGGCCGAAGAGCCCTCAGCATCAATTGGGTAAAAAGCTTCTTTCTTCCCCTCCCATTCGGTTGTAACTGAAGCGGCGTCAATGGCTACAATCTTTGCGTCCCCGACTTTGGCGCCGACCTTATACCATTTACCGTTTATGTATGCCTCGTTTCCGAATATGCCCAGCACGGCCTTCACGGGGTTCTCCCTGGGCGGGGGTGGTGAAAAAAGATTATTCTTCATCAATTCGTCCACAAGGGGGTTGGCTTTGGCAGTGAGGTTTTTCAAGACGTTCGGATCTGAATTGCTCTGGGTGACCGCTTGCTTCACGATGCTCTCCGCCTTGGCCAAAGCAACGAAAAAGCCCGTTACCTTAGCCACGGTCAGAACGCCCGATAGCACTGCAATCGCAAGCAATGCCACGGAAACAAGCTCCTGCTTGTACTTCACGAGACCTCTTATACGATCAAGCGTCATGGTCGACTTTCCTACTTCAGCAGAAAGGTGAATGTCATGACCGTCAAATCCAGTTGCACCTGCTGTTGTTTCTATTGATCAACTTATATTTTGAACTTCTCGATACCACCAAGTACGGATTCTCATTCAGCCCGACAGGCAAATCGAACACCTGCTGTTAATAAAATCATGAAAATTCCCACAATAGGCCAAATATATGTTCTGTTTGCCATTTTTCGGGCCTCAAAGAAGAGTTGCTATCTTTGTTGAGCAGAGAGCCTCCTTAATCTCACTATTTATTAAAGTACTATATTTCATGAAAGTGTAACGGTTTTTTTGGGCCTATTTTCTGAATGCGCATCTTTTTTGACCGTTTCTTTTGCAAAAGGACATCTTTTATTAAGTAAAAAAAGCATTTCACCTACATAATAGATGAGGCACTAAAAGCACGAATTCGTTACATTAATTCTTCAAAATAAACAAAAGACTCTGCTCGTTCTCGATCTGCGGCTTCTTCGGCCTTTTTTTGTTCTGCGCCTTTTAAAAAAAACCTTGGAAAACTAAAACAGAAGATGCCTGTTTATAAATCTCAAAATCTCACTATTGTATTTATATCAAATTGACTGCCCTTGTATTAAGGAAAAAATATATTATTTTAGACGTTAGCTTAAATACACCATAAGAGTCGATTTAAATCGCGACCTTAATAAATATGGCCATGAATACGCATCGAGGGCAGATCGTCCATATCTACGGCCACAAAATGTTTTGCTGCGTTCATTTAGATGGCCTCTCATTTTTAAAAAAGACCTCCCAACTCGATTTCCGTCTCTGTTACGATTGTAAGAATACCATGTATTTAGACGTTATAGAGGGAAATTTGTTACGGTAAAAAAGGGAAATTTGTAGTAGGGGCAGCCCTGAGTAGCCGCCCCTTCGACAGACTCGGGGCAAGCTCTGGGCAATTTATTTTTTGCCTTTAGTGGTTTTTAGCCAGTCCTGGAGGTTTTTGGCTAAAATTTCCACGTCCTGTTGCTCCATGATATGATCGATGATTGCCTGCGGAATATTTAGCTTTTCCATAGCCTTGCGGGCCTTTTTCCAGAGCCGCTCCTCCTTTTGCTCTGTTTCGACCAGATACAATTCGCTAACCAGGTTGCTGAGCTTGCCCAGCATGATCGTATCGAGATTAGCGTAATAACTGGAAATTTTCGCTTTTTGGTATTCCGAATATTCGTCTTTAGCCATAGAGTAGCCTCGTTTGTATCCGGCACTTAATATTTAACAGTAGTTCTGCTATGGAAAATGAATTATTTTTGAAAGTACCTGAACCGCGTTTTTGGGTTGCGTTATTCGTTACGTAGTACGTATTACGTTTTACGTAACGAGTTTCGTAACCGCAACCATTAAACGGGTCTCATAAAGGTTTTTTTTATCAGAAATCACCGGATAATTCAAGCAGGAATCCCTTTTTACTGGCTTTGCATTGATAAACGGCTATAATCTCGATGAATTTGCATAGGATTTTATCCGGCTACGGTTCGAAGCTTCGCCGAGACAAGTGCTCAGGATGAGAAAACACGCAATATGAGAGCAGGATTGCTAAACAAGATTTTAATATCTTCCTTTTTAGCTATGCTAATTTGTGAAAATACTTTTGCTGCAAACAATGCAGGGAGATCCGGTGAGAAGGGGGAGGCTTTTGCCGGAAATGATTTGCACCTGACGGGCCGCGAGGCTATCACTTATAAACTGAGTACCGGTGAGCATATTCTCGTTTTCGAGGGTAAATTTTCGATGTCGATTGGTGCTCAGCAATTTTCCAGTGATAACGCGGTAATTTGGCTACTGTCACCCTCATCCGGGACGGGGGAATTGGCAGACTCTCATAATGAAGCAATAGTATATCTGCAGGGCAATGTTTCGGCCGAAAAATCCGGCCATCTGCAGACAGCCGGAACAGGCGGCAATTTGGTGGAAGATAAGCAGATGGTTGTTCGTTTTTTTGTTAACGGTGAAGTTTTGATATCAGCCGATAGAAAAGAATCTGCCGACCCTCGCGGTTTGGAGCTTTACACGAAGGCATATAATTTGATCCGGGCGGTAGATATCGAATTACCGAGCCCCGAGGCCGAACCCGAGGCCGTTAAGCTGCAAGATGAATTGAACGAACAGCCTATTACGATATCTTCAATCGAAGTTGAAAACGAAGCTGACCGGCAGGTAACAGCACAGCCCCCTGCGGAAAAACCTTCTCAAACAACGTCAGTAGCACAAAAGTTTGATTTGAACTTCAAATCTCCAATAAATCTATCCCCCGCAGGTGAAACTCCTTTGGATTATGAGTGGAATGAGGATGAAAAAAGCTGGACAGTAATTGGCAGATTTTATCTTTGGCAAAAAAAGGAAGACGGCGGCTTGCTGGAACTGCACGCGGATAGTGCAGTTGTATTTTTGCCGCCCGCCGCCCCGACTCGCGTCGGAAGACACGGGGGCAGGGAAGAAGAGGCTGAGACAAGCCAGGGAGATAAAAGCGGACTTGACAGTTTTTTTGCCCGCGGAGCGATTAAAGCTGTTTATTTGTCCGGCGATGTTGTGATGGCCGAAGGTAGGCGAACGATTCGGGCGGATGAGATTTACTACGATTTCGAGCAGGAAAAAGCAATTGTTATAAATGCGGAAATGAGAAATTTCGACGTGACCGGCGGGATTCCAGTTTACATTAGGGCGGTAAAATTGCGGCAGTTGGCGGCAAATAAATTTTCTGCCGAAAATATAACACTTACGACCAGCGAATTTTACCTGCCTCAGATATCGCTTAATGCTCCGAGTGTCATCATAACTGATAATACCGCAATAGAAAGACAGCAGGATGATGTTTCGAAAAGTGATTTCGACGTACAAATGAGTGATGTGCGTATGAAATATTATGACAAGACAATTTTTTATCTGCCGTATATGCGAAGTAATATGCAGAGACCCGACGTTCCGATTAAAAGCGTACACGTCGGAAATGACAATACCTATGGTACGTATATCGAAACTCGGTGGTACCTGGCACGATTGTTGGGATTAGCGGAGCCGGAAGGTACGGACAGCACGTTGGCTTTGGATTATTACGGCGATCGGGGTATTGGCGGTGGAGTAGCGACCGAATATGAAAGGAACGATTATTTTGGGAGGATGTTAGGTTATATTATTAATGATAACGGCGAAGACCGGCTTGGCAGAAACAGTTCGCGTAAAAATCTTGAGCCGCCGCGTGAGCTTCGTGGTCGTTTTCGCTGGCAGCACAGGCATTTTTTGCCTTATAGCTGGCAACTGACAACCGAGGTAAGCTACATCTCCGATAAGAATTTCATAGAAAGCTATTATCGGGATGAATTCAACGTGGACAAGGAGCAGGAGACTCTCGTTCATTTGAAGCGTATCGAGGATAACTGGGGGCTTTCCTTTTTCGGCAAGGTGCGTTTGAACGACTTTATGAATGAGCTGGAGGAATTGCCTACAACGGAATTTCACTGGACTGGCCAGTCATTTCTTGACGATAAGCTTACATTTTATAGTGATAGTCAGGTAAGCCGATACCGTCAGCGTTATGCTTCGGACAGCAATCAGATTGGTTCGCAGGAGTTTTTCACGTTTATGACGACCAGAAACGAGGTCGATATGCCGATGACTTTCGGCAGGACAAAGGTTGTACCTTTCGTAGCCGGAACGGTGGCCTATGAAGACGGCATGGGTTTCTACAGAGAGCTTGATGGTGGTACGGCAGCTCGTGAGGATGATGTTTGGTTCGGTGAAGCGGGAATTCGCGTATCGCCTCAGCCGTTTTGGAAAGTATTCCCCCATGTTGAATCTAAGTTGTGGGATTTAAGCCAGTTACGTCATATAATTGCACCGAGTTTTACCGCAGTGGGATACACCGAGAGTGATTCGGTTATCGAACAACGAGATACTTTGAGCGTAGGTATTTCACAACGGCTCCAGACCAAGCGCGGCTCAGGGCAGAAGGAACGGACGGTTGACTGGATGCGGCTTGATATGGATGTGGCCTGGGTAAATAATTCCGGTGACGCATCGGCGGGAGCGGATCAGTTTATCTGGAATAAGCCGTTTATACCGCTGGTCAATGGGTTTAGTAACACCATCCCGCTGCAGGACAGGCGAGGCAGTGCCATATTCGGACCGAGACGTAATTATTTCGAGGCAGATTATATCTGGAGGATAACAGATACAACGGCGATATTATCCGATATGAATTACGATATGCAAAGCGGCGTAATACAGCAGTATAATGTAGGTTTCTCGCGCTTGCGGTGGCCTAATTTGAGTTATTATATCGGAAGCAGATATTTGAGAAGAATCGACAATAATTATGGAGAAAAAGGCTCAAATGCGGTCACTTTCGCATTTACTTATCTTCTTGACCCGCGTTATACTCTCGTATATTCTGGTCAGTTCGATTTCGACTATGGTTCGACAGTCCGGAGCGATTTGACGCTTATCAGGCGGTATCACAGGCTGTATTGGTCTGTTACTTTCAGTACGGATGAATCCCTTGACAGGCAGGCGGTTGTATTTAGCCTGTGGCCTCAGGGTGTGCCGGATTTCGCGATAGGACCGAGTAGATATATGGGGCTGGGAGGTTCTGCCGGCTTCTGAGAAGTAGAGTTGGATTCCCAAACGCAATTTTTAGCGTTTGGGGTCCCATTATTGGTGTTTGGTAAATTAGTCGTTGGTTATTAGATTTTAAAGGAGATAGATATGGCGTTGGTCAATACCAGGAAAATGTTCGAGATGGCCTATAAAAACGGCTATGCTATCGGTGCATTCAATGTAAATAACATGGAAATAACTCAGGGGATTATCGAAGCGATAGCCGAGGAAAAAGCCCCGCTGATTCTGCAGGTCTCCAGGGGGGCCCGTAAATATGCCAGTAATAGTTGGCTTAAGGCGATGATTGATGTAGCGGTACGTGAAAATCCGGACATTCCAATCTCAATTAATCTGGACCACGGTGATAATTTTCAGACATGCAAGGAATTTATCGAGGACGGTTTTACCTCGATTATGATAGATGCTTCGAGTAAGCCTTTCGAGGAAAACATCGCCATTACGAAGGAAGTGGTAGATTACGCCCACAAGTACGACGTAGTTGTCGAAGCCGAGCTGGGCCAGCTCGGTGGTATCGAGGAAGACGTTGTCGGAGTCGATCATGACGATATCAGCAAGCACATTTGTGATCCGGAGCAGGTTCAGGAATTCGTGGAAAAAACCGGTGTTGACTCGTTAGCGGTTGCAATCGGGACGAGCCACGGGGCTTATAAATTTAAGAAAGAGCCGAAACTGGCGTTCGATATCCTGGAGGAGATTGGCAGAAGATTACCGAATTTCCCCCTTGTCATGCACGGAGCAAGCAGCGTTCTGAAAGAATTTAAGGACCTTATCAATAAGTACGGCGGGAATATGCCCGATGCAATGGGTGTGCCGGAAGAAGCTATCAGCAAAGCTTCGAAGATGGGTGTGTGCAAGGTGAATATCGATACGGACCTTCGCATGGCCCTGACGGCTAAAATAAGGCAGATATTTGCTGAAAAACCTGCCGAGTTCGATCCGCGTAAGTACCTGGGGCCCGGCAGGGATGCTATTAGGGAGATGGTAAGACATAAGCTTCGCGTTTTAGGCTGTGCGGGAAAAGCTGCCGAATGTGTATGAATGAATTGAAAAATACGCAGAGATTCTGTTGTTAGAATCTTTGATATTTAACAACCTGGATTTTACTAAATTATATATCGGATTGAGATAAGATGAAAAACATGAGGAATAAAAATCGAAGTTTAGTGGGTGTTTTATTGTTGGCTGCCATATTACTTTCTTCTGTAACATGTGTATTTGCCTCCCTTGCAGGTACCGTGTCTGCTGATAAAGGCATGGCAGCGGTGGTGGGGATTTCTGAAAATGTTCCGGTTGAATACAGTGTTGTCGATCAGGCCTGTGACTTGATTTGTCAGGGTAAATTCGATGCCGCGGATGAGCTGTTTAAACAGAATTCGGGTAGTTCCGCACAACGATTTGGTAATGCCACCCGTCAGTTGTCCCGGATAATCGATGAGTATCAGGATATAAATCAGCAGATGAAACTGGAACGGGAGAAAACTTACTCTGAAAGGTTAACCGGTCTGGATAAGCTTCGAACCGAAGCGGATGTGAACGATGTAAATGATATTACCGAGGTACTCGCTGCTGTTGCCGAGGTCAGTGAGCTTGCCGATAAAAATCAGAAAGAAAAGCTTTTCTCGGACGAGTTTGTAAAAGATGTTTTGCAAAAAGCGACAGATAAGGCCACCGGTTTCGAGGCGGAAGGCAAATGGCTGGAGGCGTATGTTAATTGTTACGCCTGGCTGGTTGTAATCGACCCCAATAACGAAGGTTATTCGGATTATGCCCAGCAAATTTATGATAAAGCCACTATTGCCGCTTCACTGGAGGATAGTCCCTGTGAGACTACCGAGGAACGTTACGACGGAGTCGATAAAAAGATATTTATTCGCACGATTAATTACCTGGATCTGCATTACGTCAGCAGGATTGATTATAAGGAAATAGTGACAAAGGCTCTGGAACGCTGCAGATTGCTCGGGGAAGTAATGGAATTCCCTCCGGATGACTTTAAAATCTTGAATGAAAATCAAAAAACCGGTTATGGATACAAACAATCTCTATCCGCCTGGTTGGTGGCCCTGGAAGCTATGCAGGATGAAGTAGAACGAGACTCCGTCGGGATGAATAAAGATAGATTCCTGAATGTTTTTGAGAAGATTCTTAAATTGAATGAAACGACCGTTGATTTACCGCAGCCTTTATTGATTGCACACTTTTCGGAAGCGGCCCTGTCGGCGCTCGACAGTTATACTATAATCGTCTGGCCGAGGCAGGTTCAGGAATTTGAAAAGTTAATGACCAATGAGTTTTCGGGTATCGGGATAGAGATATCCAAGCCGAAGGGACAGTTGACTGTCTCGAGTCTTTTGCCCGACACGCCGGCGTACAAATCGGGTCTTGATGCAGGAGACGTGATAGAAGCTGTTGACGGGATTGAGACCAAAGATATGACTCTTACTTGCGCGGTGAGGAAAATTACCGGCCCCAGGGGCACGAAAGTGAAATTGACGATAAAGCGACCGGGTGAGGAAGGAACTAATGACATCGTCATTACTCGAGGCAAGATAGTTGTTCCGACTATTCGCGGCTGGCAAAGGACCGACACGGGCAAGTGGCTGTACATGATTGATCCGGAAGATAAAATCGGTTATGTTCGGCTCACGAGTTTTTCCGCGGAATCGGCTGATGATTTGGAGGAAGTGATAGACGAACTCGAAGACAAAGGATTGAAGGGATTGATTTTAGATCTGCGGTACAACTCGGGCGGACTTCTGGAAAGTGCCATCGATGTGGCGAATAAATTCATCGATGAAGGAATGATCGTCTCAAGGCAGTCCGGCTTTGGCAGGTTACCGGTTTACGCGGAAGCTCAAAAGAGAGGGACGCACCCGAATTATCCTCTTGTAATACTGGTTAATTCCAACTCCGCCAGTGCTTCCGAGATTGTAGCCGGAGCATTGGCCGATAAAGCACATGAACGTGCAATTTTAGTCGGGACAAGGACTCATGGCAAGGGAAGTGTTCAGGGAGTCACAATCCAGATAGGTGATGGGGCACAATTGAAATATACGATGGCGTATTATCACCTGCCTTCCGGCCAGAGAGTTGAAAGTCGTGAAGAAGCGAAAAAACAGGACAGAAATGATTGGGGAGTAGGTCCTAATATTGTTGTTGATTTGAGCAGCGAGGAACTTAAAAAAATGATTGATGTCCAAAGGGCTAATGATGTATTAGTCAGAGCCGATCATGATGAAACCAAAGACGATGTGAAAAAGCATACAATTGAGGAAACTCTCGAAGCCGATCGGCAGTTGGCGGTTGGTCTGTTAGTTGTAAGGAGTAAATTAGTCCAGGCTGAAGCGTTGGAGCTGGCAAAATCGGATTCTTAACTTTGTGTTTATTTCCGTATTGTGTATTTTGTGGGCCTTATACACAATAAATGTCACGTACAGCGTTTTTTGTTACAACATTTCAGAGGTAAACGGATTTGACGAATTCAGAGGATGTAAGTAAATTCGAACAACAAAGGCAGTCAAAGCTGTCCCAGATAAGAGAATTGGGTATCGATCCTTACGGCGGCAAATATGACGGAGTCGAGTCGGCTAAGGATATTCGTGGTAAATATAAGGAGGACGACCAGAGCCTGCAGGCAAAGGCTGCCGGCAGGATTGTTTTATTGAGGGACATCGGCAAGCTCATTTTCATCACTTTGCGAGACCGCAGCGGCACCATTCAGATCGGCCTGAGCAAGAAACTTTTGTCCGAGCAGTGGACTTTGGCCAAGCTGCTTGAGCTTGGTGATATAATCGGAGCCTCCGGCCAGTTGGGCAAAACTAAAACGGGCGAGATCACAATATGGGCGGACAACCTTGAGCTTTTAAGCAAGTGTCTGTTGCCGCCGCCGGAGAAATTTCACGGCCTGGCGGATATAGATCAGCGATACAGGCAAAGGTATGTGGATTTGTGGGCCAATCCGGAAGTTATGGAGCGATTCAAGGATCGCAGCGCTATTATCAAAACCATCCGGGAGTTTTTGACGTCCAGAGGATTTTTGGAAGTAGAGACGCCGATGATGCAGACAATCGCCGGTGGGGCGGCGGCCAAACCGTTTATAACACATCACAATACTCTGGACCTTGATTTATTTTTACGAATCGCACCAGAATTGTTTCTCAAGAGACTGCTTGTCGGCGGGATGGAAAAGGTCTTCGAGATTAACCGCAACTTCCGCAACGAGGGATTGAGCAGGCAGCATAATCCGGAATTTACGATGCTCGAATTGTATCAGGCTTACGCCGACTACAATATTATGATGGATTTGACGGAACAGGTTATTTCTTTACTTGTCGAAAAATTTTGTCCCCAGACAAAGGTTCAGTTCGCGGATTTGACAATAGATTTCTCCGGGCCGTGGCGGAAAGTTGCATACGCTGATTTGTTGAAAGAACACAGCGGCTGCGATATCGATGATATGAATGCTCTCAGGAAGAAAGCGAGAGAGCTTGAAATCGATGAAGCGGACATGGACGATGTGATAATTGTCAACGAAGTATTCGAAGCCACGGTCGAAAGTAACCTGGTAAATCCGACTTTTGTGATTGATTATCCCGCCGAGCTGTGTCCCTTGACAAAGCGTAAGAAAGACAATCCGAGATATGCCGAGCGATTCGAATTGTATATCGGTAAGATGGAGCTGGCCAACGCCTATACGGAATTGAACGATCCGGTTGTTCAGGAAGAGAATTTCAGGTTACAGCTTCGCGGCCAGGAAGAATCGATGGCAACAATGGACAGGGATTTTGTCACGGCATTGAAATACGGTATGCCGTCTGCCGGCGGGCTGGGTATCGGGATTGACAGACTTGTCATGGTGCTGACCGGTGCCGCAAGTATTCGTGATGTTGTGTTGTTTCCACTTCTTAGGCCTCTTGGCAAAGGACCATAAAGACGCCATGTAACAAAGATATTAACCTTGCATTTAAGAAAGAAAAGGTTTCGTTTTACGGTTGCGATAAACGAAAAACTTCGGACGAAACGAGCATCGCAAACAATAAACGAAATACACGATTTATTGTTTCTTATTCTCATGTAGTATAAAGTGAGCATGGAATGCTTAAACTACTTTTATGGCTCCGATACCTGCGCAAGAAAAGGATTGTATTTTTAAGTATTGCGGCGGTTGCCTTGTCTGTGTCATTATTGGTTGTTGTTGCCAGTCTGTTTACCGGTTTCATTGATACCTTCCAGGAAGCTGCGGTTATAGCGGTAGGAGATGTAGTTCTTCAGCCATCTGAGGCGATACCCAAATATGACCAGCTCATTGAACGTCTGGAGCAAACCGAACAGGTGGATTCCGCAACTGCAATAATATATGGAGCCGGCTTGCTGCATCTGGATAAAGGTGACGTCAGGGCCGTGGAAATCTGGGGGATTGAGCCTGACAGGCGTGCGAAGGTAGTAGGTTTTGACCGGTTTTTACTCGAACAAAAAGCCTTGCCGGTTGAGCCGTCTTTTAATGTCCCTGATTCTCCGAATGATATCGGTGCCTTTGTAGGTATTGGTGTATTGGGTAAACCGGACGAGAAGACGGATGAATATGATTACGGTGCGGCTAAAAAGATGCTCGGCCGACAAGTCGTCCTGACAACAGGTACTGTATCTTCAAAAAGTGCAGATGATACTACCAGGCCGGACGTCAATAGAGATGTGGTTAAGTTGACTATTGCGGATGTTGTCGAAACGGGAGTCTATCAGTTCGATAATGGTTGTATTTATATGCCGGTGGATAAATTAAGTAAAATATTATATCCCAATGATACTTTACCGAAAGCACAGCAGATAAATATTAAACTCTCGGATAAGGATGATACTGATGTTGCACTTGCCGTGATTCGTGGAGTATGGCGCACTTTCGTTGAAGAGCAGTTAGGGGCAGATCCATTTCTTTTACAGGATGCGGGAATCGAAACTTCCAGACAGTTGCAAAGTCGATTCATCGCTGCATATCAGATGCAAATGAATGTGTTGCTGGTGATATTCGGTATTGTAAGCTTCAGTGTCGTACTGCTGATATTTTGTATATTCAGCTTAATAGTCAGATTAAAACAGAAGGATATCGCAGTGATAAAAAGTTGCGGTTTGTCAAGCAGTTCGGTGGCTTTTATTTTTATTGGTTTCGGCGGATGTGTCGGAGCGGTAGGCTCGGGCATAGGAGTTGTTCTGGGATATATTATTACGACGAATATAAATACAATCGAAGAGTGGATCGGGATAATCTTCGGACTAAAACTCTGGAGGTCCAGCGTATATTTATTCAGCAAGATACCTAACGAAGTTGACTGGTCATCGGCTTTGCCGATTGTATTATTTGCAATTGTCGCCGCCGCAGTCGGCGCGGTTATACCAGCTATAGTGGCTTCGCGAACGAAACCGGTTAAGATTCTAAGATACGAATAGCTAATGTATAAAATTTTACTTGCTTTTAGATATTTGTTAAAACGCCGGATAACCTATTTTGCGGTACTGGCGGTCGCACTTTGCGTCTTTATTGTTGTCGTTGTGATGACCGTAATGACGGGACTTGTGAATGACTTCGAGCAAAAAAATCACCGCCTTGTTGGAGATTGCGTCGTTGGGACCGAATCGCTGGTGGGATTTGCTTACTATGAGGATTTTGTAAAAATACTTCAACAGCAGGATTACGTCGAGGCCGTATCGCCGGTCATTAAAAGTTTTGCCTTGGTGAGAATCAGAGGTTCGAGACAGGACTTCGGACTTGAAATTATGGGTATCGATCCTGTCAAGCATAGTAAGGCGACAGGTTTTGGAGATACGCTGGATAAACATAAAAAAGATGTTTCCAGGACGTTTGAACTTGTGTATGACCCTAATCTGCCCGGATGTGTCTTAGGTGACTTATTGGCTCAGGAAATTGAGAATAAATATCTCGGCTGGGCCGGCCTTTCCCGGAAGGGCTTTTCCATAAGCTGTTTTCCATTGACTGCAAAAGGCGCTTTAGCTCAGGCCGGTACCGATCTGGTTAATACAAAAACATTCTACTATACCGACAGTTCGAGCAGCGGTTTGCCCAGAATTGACGGCGCGTTGATTTACCTGCCTTTCGAACAGATACAAATGCTTTGCGGCATGGCAGGACCAACAAAAAGAACTTCCTGGATACATATAAAGTTCAAACAGAATGTAAAAATTCCGGCCGGTTGTGAAAAAATCCAAACATTATGGCGGAAATATAAAAAGGAAATGGCCGACCAATCACAGGCGTATTTATTAGAGACCGTTTCCGTCCAAAGCTGGAAGCAGTACAGGCGTGAATCCATTGCGCCAATGGAAAATGAACAAACTGAGTTGATAGTGATGTTTGGATTTGTTGCTATTACGACGGTTTTTATTATTTTGGTTGTATTTTATATGATTATCAGTCATAAGAGTAAAGACATCGGGATATTGAAAAGTATCGGCGTTTCAGGCTTTGGTATTCTCGAATTATTCGGTGGTTTTGCTTTTTTGGTGGGACTTTTAGGTTCCGGCGTCGGCTTGTTTATCGGCTGGTTGTTTTTGTTGAATATCAATCGGATAGAAAACTGGCTTTTCGAGAAATTTAATTTTCAACTATGGGACAGGACCATTTTTGCCATTGGTGATATTCCGAATCAAGTGGAAATTAGTGTCCTTTTAATAATTGCACTTTCGGCGATTTTTGTCTGTTTGATAGGAGCGTTTGTGCCGAGCTGGCAGGCGGCAAGGCGAAAGCCCGCAGAAACTTTGCAGGTTAATCAATTGTAAAAAATGTAAAGTGATAAGTGACTAAAGTGACAGCAAAGCTGCTATTCTGAGCGAAGCGAAGAATCTCTCCTTCGCCGGCCATATCCTTCGGCTCCGCCTCAGGATGACACATACGTGTCACTTTAGGCATTTTAGACACTTGTAAAGTATGAGTAAAAAATTATGACGAATGATGTTTTATTAAAAGCTGAAGGATTGAAAAAAACTTACAAAATGGGTGCGACGAAAGTCAAAGTGCTCACAGGTGCCGACCTGGCTGTTAAAAAAGGTGAGTTTATCGCGATAATCGGGGCTTCCGGCAGCGGCAAAAGTACGCTTTTACATATATTGGGAGCGTTGGATGTGCCGGATAGCGGCACAGTTGCCTTTGCCGGGCGGGAATTGAGCCGGTTCGGTGCAGGGGAATTGAACCGATTTCGCAATAAAAAGGTCGGATTTGTATTTCAGTTCTATCACCTATTGGACGAATTAAATGTGCTGGAGAATGTTTATCTACCGGTTATGGCCGGTAGAAGCGTTCCTGGCTGGTTTTTATGCCGAAAATGGGCCAAAAACCGTGCCGCAGAGCTACTAAAGCAGCTTGGTCTATCTGAGCGGGCCAGACATAAGCCCTATCAGTTGTCCGGCGGAGAAAGACAGAGAGTGGCGATTGGCAGGGCTTTAATGAATGAGCCGCAACTGCTTTTGGCGGATGAACCGACAGGAAATCTTGACTCTGTGACGGGAAACAGTATCTTAGATGTCCTTGAAAAACTGAACCTGGCCGGCCAGACGATTGTGATGGTAACTCACGACGACAGGATTGCACAAAGAGCCGGCCGAATAGTAACGTTGGTAGATGGTAAAATTGTGCATAATAGCAAGGGCACAAAAAGTTAAATGGTATAAAGGGTAACTGTATGGGTTCGAAGATTTGGCTTGATGGCAGGCTTGTTGAGCGTGAAGATGCAAAAATATCCGTTTTTGACCATGGTTTGCTTTATGGTGATGGAGTTTTTGAGGGTATCCGTGTATATGACGGCAGGATTTTCGAAATGGATGCCCATATCAAAAGGCTTTATGAGTCCGCCAGGGCGATTCGTTTGCCGATTCGGCTCAGCCAGGGCGAACTTGCGAACGCGATGCAGGAAACGGTTAAGGCCAACGGCATAACCAACGGTTACATCAGATTAGTTGTTACGCGGGGAATTGGAACTCTCGGATTGAATCCGTTTATCTGTGAGAATAGCTGTATTATCATTATAGCAGATAAAATTCAGCTTTATCCTGAGGAGCTTTATGAAAAGGGGATGAAAGTAATCAGTGCGACAACAGTTCGCAATCATCCTCTGGCCATTCCGCCCCAGGTCAAGAGTTTGAATTATCTCAATAATATCCTGGCCAAGATCGAGGCCCTGGACAACAATGTTCCAGAGGCGGTGATGTATAACCACGAGGGGTATGTTGCCGAGGCGACCGGCGACAATGTTTTTATCGTAAAAGAAGGCGTAATTTATGCCCCGCCTGCTGAGGCCGGTGCCCTGGGAGGAATTACACGAAGGGTCGTTATTAAATTGGCCGAAGCGGAAAATCTCAGGGTAGTTGAGAAAAATCTGACAAGATTCGATTTGTATGTTTGCGATGAATTATTCCTTACGGGAACCGCTGCCGAGGTGATCGGCATTGTCGAGATTGACGGCAGAATTATCAACGACGGCAAACCCGGCCCGATTACTCAATTACTCAGAGACAGGTTCTTCAAATATGCCCACGGAAAGGAGAAATAGCTGATAACCGATACAAATGCGACCGCTATCGGGTATCAGCCAGGTGCTATGCAACAACCGGCACATATCGATATTTCGGCTTCTCTGCCGGACTTTGAAATTCCAGCTTTCAGACATATTAAGAACCGGTTAAATCAGGTTAGAGGATTGATAAACACTCAGCTAACCAGCCGTATTGTTGATTTGACAGGACGGAACCGGTCCGGACAGAAGCGAACGGTTGCTGATATGGACCGGTTATTCGAATATGTACGCAGCCGCAGCGGCAAAATGATTCGACCCGGTCTGGTTTTACTCGCTGGTTCCTGCTGCGGTAATATAACCGACGAGCATATTCGCATTGCTGCGATCATTGAACTGGTTCACAATGCGACACTTTTTCACGATGATGTTATAGATCAGGGTCAGAGACGGCGGGGACAGCCCACTATCAATAGCATTTGGGGCAACGAGTATGCTGTTTTAATGGGCGATTTTTTGTTAAGCAGGGTCTTTAAGTTGTGTGCCGAAATTAAACCGGAGCTGACTAAGGTTATTGCTGATGCTGCAGTCAGGCTTTGTGAAGGTGAGCTGAAGCAGATAATACAAAGGCGGAATTGGCAATTGAGCGAGTCGGAATATATCGATGTCATCACCGAAAAAAGTGCCGTTCTTTTCAGTGTCTGTTGTTCTATCGGTGCTGTTTTAGCCGGGGCGGAAGAGCCGCAGGTTCGGTCGTTATCCGAATTTGGTCTGAATGCCGGTATTGCATTTCAAATCACCGATGATTTGCTCGATATCTCCGGCGATGAAAAAGTGACAGGCAAAAACTCAGGTAACGACCTTAACCAGTGTAAATTGACCCTGGCCTTGATACATTTACTTAAAACTGTCGATAAAACAGAGAAAGATGTGGTGATAAATTCGTATCTTAAGGGAAAAAAGACCGGACAGGACGGGGGTCGTTTTGTGGAGTTATTGGAACGCTGCGGTTCTCTGGAATATGCACGTGCTAAGGCGGGAGATTTTGTCGAAAAGGCGATTCGTGCTTTGGGCGATTTCGAAGACAATGAGGCTAAAGAAGCTCTGATTGAGACAGCGAAGTTTATGGCTGACAGGGCGGTTTAATATCGATTTTATTAGAACTCATCCCAAAACCTCTTCCTACTGCGATTTGCTGCAAATTCCGTGGATCTGCGTTGTCGGCGAAAAAGGTTCTCAACGTGCTTGAAGCACGCCTCCGAGCCTTTTCCACCTCCGGCCTTGTCCACGAAATTTTCGCTCAATCTCGTAACAAAACAGGTTTTGGGATGAGTTCTATGAATTTGGCGGATATTGAGAAAGGCCGAGATTTCACTCGGCTTTTTTTGTTTACATTAGTTATCGAATCATCGATATAAAGTGCCAGGAACTATCAATTCAAGCTGGGACAGCGAATTATTTTTCGACAGTATCATTTATTTTTCATATAATGTGTTCGATGAATGAAAATAAATCCAGCGAAACATTATTTGGCGGCCCTGAACAGGCCGAGACAGCCTCTGCGGCGCCGCTGGCGGCGCGTATGAGGCCGAGAAATTTGAACGAGTTTGTCGGGCAGAGGCACTTTCTTGGGCCTGATAAACTGCTGACAAGAATGCTCGAAGCAGATAGACTGAGCAGCTTGATATTCTATGGCCCTCCCGGAGTCGGTAAGACCTCGCTGGCAATGGTGATTGCGAATTATACGAAGGCTAAATTCCATTATCTCAGTGCGCCGGCCGCCGGTGTGAAAGATATTCGTGATATCATAGGATTGGCCCGCAACAGGCTTGCGGCTAACCGGACCAGGACGGTGCTTTTTATCGATGAGATTCATCGCTTTAACCGCGCCCAGCAGGATGTTTTGCTGGATGATGTCGAGGCGGGAGTTTTGATTCTGATTGGTGCAACTACGGAAAATCCCTTTTTCGCAGTCAATTCACCGTTGATTTCACGCAGTACGGTATTTCGTTTCGAGCCTCTCGATCAGGAAGATATCATAAAATTGCTTAAAACCGCGATTAAAGATACCGAACGGGGGCTTGGAAATTTCGATATCGAACATGAAAACAAAGCTCTGGAATTTTTGTCGGTTATCTGTGACGGCGATGCTCGCAAGGCCCTGACTGCTCTTGAAGTGGGTGTATTGTCACAGGCTGCAAGAAATCCCGACAAGAAAATAAAATTTAATCTTGAAGTTGCCACTGAGTCGATACAACAAAAGACGATTAATTACGACGGTACGGGTGATACGCATTATGATTTGGCCAGTGCGTTGCAGAAGAGTATGCGGGGGTCCGACCCTGATGCTACTGTTTACTGGCTTGCTCGAATGTTGGCCGGTGGTGAGGATATTCGCTTTATTGCACGGCGAATTGCGATTTGTGCGACGGAAGACGTCGGTAACGCTGATCCGATGGCAACAGTTCTGGCTTCGGCGGCCATTCAGGTATCCGAATTCGTAGGTTTGCCGGAAGCCCGGTTGGCGCTGGCACAGGCGGCATTGTACGTTGCATGTGCACCAAAATCGAACGCTTCGGCCTCTGCCGTCTGGCAGGCAATGGCTGATGTTGAGAACCAGCCGACTATGCCGGTGCCGAAACATCTGAAGGACAGCCACTATGCGGCCGCGAAAAAGGCCGGTTTCGGTATTGATTATAAATATCCGCACAATTTCAGGGATGGTTTCGTACCGCAGGAATATCTGCCGGCCGGGGTGAAGAAAAAATATTACATCCCGAAGGACATTGGTTATGAAAAAAATATTCAGCGCTATTTACAAAAGCTGCAAAGCCTGATAGAAAATGGCCTGCCGCCTCGACTTGCGTCGAGAGACGCGGAGGCAGGCAAACCTTTTCAAAACAATGCCGTAAAGAAGGATAGGTAAATGGACAAAGCTCAATTGCGTCGTCAGCTACAAAAAAGCCTGCTTGCAATACCCACAGAGCAGAGGAGTGAAAAATCTCGACAGGCCTGTCGTCATTTGATTTCGATGACGCAGTTTCAAAATGCCTCGACTATTATGATGTATTTGTCCCTTCCTTACGAGGCCGATACGTCGGAAGCGATACTTCACGCCTGGCAATTGGGCAAGATAGTGGCTGTGCCGAAGATTTCGTGGGAGCAAAGGCATATGATTCCGGTGAAAATCAGCTCACTTGAAACGGGTATTGTGACATCGGCTTCCGGTCTGAAAAATCCCATAACAGGTGTGCCGGTGCCGTTCGAGGATATTGATTTAGTTGTAACACCGGCGCTTGGTTTCGACAGGCAGGGTAATCGGCTGGGCAGGGGTGGTTCTTATTACGACAGGTTTTTTGCCAACACCGAGTTGAAGGCTTCCAGATGCGGCTTTGCTTTTACCGAGCAGCTCGTTGACTCGATACCTATCACGGAGCACGATGAGCCGGTGGATTCTTTGGTCACGGATGAAGGTATAATGTATTTTAATAATCAGAAAGGAGTATGATATGGCTCGTTATTCAGCCGGTCAGCGGGGACGGAGAGCTCGAAACCGAATATATACTGTTCTTGTAGTGCTTGTTATTGGTATTGTGCTTGTATATTTTTACGGTCCTTTTGGTAACGGCGAAACTGAAACTGTTAACGAAGGTCCGCTGATGAATGCCAATCCGGATTTAAATGTTCCTGTGATAAGTGAAACGTCCGCAGTAAATGAGCCGCCGATACAGACCGGGCCGGATCTACAATCGGTACAGGAGGGGGCCTCTGCAGGGAAGCCAACTTTAGCGGAAATCCCTTCAGGTCCGGCTGTTAAGCCTAATCCCGCGGCCGAAGCGCTAATTAAGGAAGCTACAGAGCTGCTTGTTAAAACGCCCGTCAAATTGATAGAGGCTCGCGACAAGTTAAACATGGCGCTGCGAATACCTATGAGCGTCGAGCAGAGAAAGTTTGTGAAAGATAAGCTCTCCGAGCTTGCCGATAAATGGCTTTTCAACAGGACAGTATATCCGGACGATCTGCTCTGTGACACTTATCAGGTCGGCAAGGGTGAGATACTTGCATCTATAGGCGAGAAATACAAGGTTCCCTATCAGATTCTGATGCAGGTCAACAACATTACCAACCCTCGTTCACTTCAGGCCAGCCAGCATATTAAGGTTATTAAGGGCCCGTTTAGTGCTAAAGTATATCGTTCGACATTTACAATGGATATATATCTTCAGAATACTTTTGTCCGGAGTTTCATTGTCGGACTGGGTCTGCCGGGCAAGGAGACACCGACAGGGATTTGGCGTGTCGCCGCGGATGGTAAAATGGAACGACCGATTTGGTATGATGAAATCGAAAATAAGACATATTATCCAGAGGATACGGATTATCCTTTAGGCTCAAGATGGATAGGGCTGGAAGGCCTCGAGGGCGAAGCGAAAAGCAGAGATGGTTTTGCCATTCACGGCACAAAAGAGCCGCAGCAACTCGGCACTCAAGGATCGAGGGGATGTATTCGTCTGGAAAACGGTAATGTGATTTTGGTCTATAATATGCTGTTCCCGGTCGATTCGCTGGTGGAAGTTACGGACTGATATTGTATATTTTGTCGAATATCCCCGGATTGTGTTTATCGTTTGGGGTGTATCATAAAGATATCAAAATCGTTCCAGCAACGGAAAATTCCCCCCTGGGTGGTCGAATTTTATATAAAACCGTCTAACAGCACCAATGTTTTTAAATAAATCTTGAAGGTTTTCCTAAAACCGTTATAATCTGCCCATTTCCCGGCAGGCTTGCCTTGGGCGAGGTCGAAGGGAGGAAATTGCTGTTTTGAAAAATATAATGGATAATTCTGGAAGGGACTTGTAGATGGCATTATTATTTGGATACGATGTCGGAAGCTCGTCGATTAAAGCGACGTTGATGGATTCCGATACCGGTAAAGTTTTGGCATCGGCCACCTCGCCGGATAAAGAACTGGAGATTGTCGCAAAAGAAATAGGCTGGGCCGAGCAACATCCATCCACATGGTGGGAGCACGTCAAAAAGGCGACGGCCAAGATTAAATCTCAGGCAAAATTCGATACCGGAGATGTGAAGGCAATCGGCATTTCCTATCAGATGCACGGGCTGGTTGTCGTGGATAAAGATAAAGAGGTCTTAAGGCCCTCGATTATCTGGTGTGACAGCAGGGCTGTACAGATAGGCGAGAAAGCCGCCAGGGATATCGGAGAAGAAAAATGCCTGAAACGTCTTTTCAATCTGCCGGGCAATTTTACCGCCTCAAAACTCAGATGGGTCAGGGAAAATGAGCCGGATATTTATTCACGGATTCATAAAATCATGCTGCCCGGCGATTATGTCGCCATGAAGATGACCGGCGAGATTAAAACGACGCCCTCGGGACTGTCCGAAGGGATAATGTGGGATTTTGAAGGCGATGAATTGGCGGATTTTGTACTCGATAACTACGATATCTCCGGCGAACATATTGCCGAGACAGTTCCTACGTTTTCAGTCCAGGGTGAGCTTACGAAAAAAGCCGCTGATGAGCTTGGACTTTCCGCCGGAACAAAAGTGGGTTATCGCGCGGGCGATCAGCCGAACAACGCGCTGTCACTTAGTGTTTTGGCCCCGGGAGAAATAGCGGTTACTGCAGGAACTTCCGGCGTGGTTTATGGCGTCAGTGATAAGAAAAAATACGACAGGCTCTCTCGGGTGAATGTCTTTGTGCATGTCAACCATTCGGCGAAAAATCCGAGGTATGGCGTGCTTCTATGTATCAACGGCACGGGAATTCTATATAGCTGGCTAAAACACAATTTCGTAGAAAAAGGGATAGACTATCCGCAAATGAACGAGCTGGCTGCAGAAGCTCCGGTCGGTTCGGACGGATTGGTGATTTTACCTTACGGTAATGGGGCCGAAAGGACCCTGGAAAACAGAAATATCGGGGCCTCCGTTCACGGGTGGAATTTCAATATCCATAAAAAGGCACATTTCCTGCGGGCGGCACAGGAAGGAATCGTATTCGCATTGAATTACGGCCTTGGGATTATGAAGGATATGGGGATCGAGCTTAAAACAGTTAAGGCCGGCAATGCCAATATGTTCTTAAGTCCTCTTTTCGCAGAGGCTTTTGCAACGGTTACCGGTGCAAGTGTGCAGCTTTATAATACCGACGGCTCTCAGGGCGCAGCCAGAGGTGCTGGCATCGGTGTGGGTATTTACAAACGCCCCGAAGATGCCTTTGTCGGACTCGAGCCGGTCAAAACTATTGAACCAAACAGTAAATTAACGTCGGCTTACAATCAAGCCTATGAGAATTGGGAAAATATCTTAAAACAACAGTTGTAACAGTATAGATCGTATCTTGTAGAGCCATTTGCAGGATACGAGAAAGGAGTAGATACAATGGCGGAAAAATCTTTACACAGTATATGCAGATGGACATTTAATCCGGGCAAGGGCGGCTTCGTGCCCGGTGATATGCGGCCGGAATGGGGCGGTAAGTTCGGGACGCCGGAGATGATCGAGCTTGTGGCGAAGACGATAAGACCCAGGCTTGCGAAAAACATCGAGCTTGGCATCGAAATGCATTATGACGCCGAAGTTGATAACGATAATGCCGCGGCGGTTGCCGATGCGCTGGTGGGTAACAAATTATACCTGGCCATGATAACACCCGGCGCGCACACTCATTTTGCTTACGGCGGCATCGCGTCACTTGATCCCAGTGAAAGGAAAGCCGCCGAGGATCTGGGCACGGAAACGGTTGACATTGCATACGGCACTTTGAAAAAAGCATGGCACCCTGATATCGATAAAGCACCGGCATTTGTTATCTGGAACGGCTCATTCGGTTATGACATTGCGACCATAGGTATCGGACAAATGTATCAGAACCTCAAGGAAAGCGTCGCTGGGCTCTGCAAGTATGAAGAAAAAATGGGAGGCCACTTGCATATAGGTTTTGAGCCGAAGCCCAACGAGGGACATCCCGCAATGCTGATTCCCACGGTTGCAAGTGCACTGTTATTCTGGATGAGGGTCGAAGACGAGTTCGGCGTTTCGAGAAAGAACAAGGGCGTCAACAAGGAATTCGGCCATTCGGAGATGATTGGCCTGGACCACGTCTATGACACCGTCGAAGAGCTGGATAACAATATGATGGTGCACATGCACCTTAACAGCCAGGGTTACAATGACGGCATAATTTTCGGCGGACCAGGCAAGTATGACATCGACCACGGTGCACGGGTTAACGGCATGAACGTTGCCATCGCCGGACTAATTCAGCAGGCCGGCTATGCCCGCTGGAAAGGTCACGATATGCAGACGCGGGCTTATGACAACGTCGAGCAGGGAATCGACCGGGTGATACGAAGCGTTCTGAGCTGGGAGGCGTGTGAAAAAGCCGCTCAAGAGCTGGACACAAAGGCACTAATGGCGGAACTTACAAAACGAGAAACCGCCAAGGCCGAAGATATGATGCGTGGTGCAGTTGTTGCCGCACAAAAGTATTTCGACGAAATGTATAAGTAAAACAGAAGTTTAAGAATAACATATAAATTCGATCCTGAAGCCGCTGTGAGTTAATAAAAAGATTCACAGCGGCTTTTTATATTATCAGCATGGCGTCGCCGTAGGAATAGAAACGATATCGCTGTTTGACGGCATGGTTGTAAACAGCGAGGATATTTTCCAGACCCGTGAAAGCGGCAACCAGCGCGAGCAGCGATGATTTCGGCAGGTGAAAATTCGTAATCATTGCATCGGTAATCTTAAATTTATACCCCGGTGTGATAAACAATTCCGTCGAGCCGTTTGTCGGTTCGACCTGCGAGTCATTAGCGATTGTTTCGAGCACCCTTGTCGAGGTGGTTCCTACGGCGATAATTCTCCGGTCGTTCTTTTTTGCCGCATTAATGATTGCGGCATTTTCCCGGTCGATACCGAATCTTTCTTCGTGAATTCGATGGTCTTCGAGGTTCTCGGTGCTAATCGGCTTGAATGTCCCCGCACCGACATGAAGTGTTACATTCGCAAAGCTTATTCCGGTCTCTTTCAATTGCTCGATTAGCTGTTGTGTAAAATGCAGGCCGGCGGTCGGCGCTGCAACGGCACCGGCTTGTTTGGCATAAACTGTTTGGTATCGCAATTTGTCAAGCCGAGCGACATCCGGGTCGTCGTCCCGTTTAATATATGGGGGCAGGGGGGGAAAACCAATTTCTTCCAGAATGGTTTGTGTGTCTTTATCGGATATTATTTTCAACCGGCATCTGCCCTGATTGTTTTTTTCGAGCAGTTCCGCCCGGCAGAAATCCCGCTTATTTTTGTCGGCCAAAAATATTTTCTCGCCCGGTTTGATTTTTCTCAGGCCCTTGAGATATACGATCCAGATTTTGTCTGTGCTTTCGGATAAAAATAATCCTTCAAGTTTGGCTCCGGTTGTTCTTCGTGCGAAAAAACGTGCCAGCATGACTTTTGTGTCGTTGAGTACGAGACAATCGCCCGGCATAAGAAAATTGCCGAGTTTATTGAATTTGCCATCTAACATTTCGCCGGTAGAGCGGTTGAAAACCAGCAGCCGAGAGTCGCTGCGAACAGGCAGCGGCTCCTGGGCGATTAATTCCGGAGGCAGTTCGTAATTTAGCTCGTATGTTTTCATAATTCAAAGTTATCAGACCGTTGTTCGAACGGCAAAAAATTTTACCCTCATTAACGAGCTAATTCCAGTGTTTGATTTTAACGGGGGAAATTTAACAAAACCGGCCCTGGGAAAAAAGCGATATTGAGGATGTGAATCCAACTTCCTCAAAACATTTTTCAAGGGTAACGAAAAGATGGCGACAAGAACATTTTTTGACATAGAGGCGACTTCAATCTCTTCATTGGGTCGGAACGAGCTGACCAGGCGAATTAAAAACTTCCACGGCCGATTTAAGTTGGATTTTACGGAAGATTATCTTAGTAAACTCAGCGTTGACAGACTAAGGCATATACTTTTAGCCGCATTAATAAATGCAAAACCCCACAATTAACCGGCTTTTCTCAGATACAGCCTCAATAAGCAACGGCGAATAGCCCACGTATATACTGTTTTGACAAGATTTTTAATGATTCAGATTCGAAATGTGCTACTGCTACCACACGCTCGGTGTGTAGCCTAAAGACCCCCAGCAGCCCTTTTGCAGCCAGTGCAGATCCCTTTTGCCTTCGTCGGTCGTAGGTTGGTAGTCGTTGCTCGGGTGGCCTCGTTCGCGGTCTTTGCCGAATTGTACGGTATCGGTACCATTCCATTTGAAGTAGTTGGCGTGTGTATCTGCGAAGGCCACGGTTGTTCCATTTCCGTGTCTTACAGGTGGGTCGTCCCACCAAAGCTCACGAGTATAGTGTACGGCGTAACTATCCGGAGTTACCCAGCCCTCGTCGATAAAAATGATTCTCGTTGCATGAGAGCTTTTTATATCTGTTGTCCTTTTGATGAAAACTCCCGGCTTGTCGGTTCCTTCTCTCCTGTAGGCGTTAGCTCCGTCCATAGCCGCGTATGTCAACATCTCTCCCCGTGTCCCTGTGGGGCAGCCATATAGTTTTACCTGCTTGACGTAAGGCCAGAGTGCGCCGGCCTTAATACCCTTTATCTGAGTTTGTTCGTCTAATTGCCCGCCGGAGGTGTAATTGCTTGCCCAGCATACACCTACCCACGGGATTTCGTTCGCATGGTAACCGGAACCTGCAAGAGCCTGGCCTACGGCGCTGCCCATAGGTGCGCCGTTGACGATTTTGTTGCTGTTTTCATCGGAGTATAAGGTCCATGCAGTTGCCAGTTGCTTAAGATTGTTCAGGCAGATCGCACGTTTGCCCTGTTCCCTGACCCTGTTTAAGGTGGGCATTAAAATCCCCATCAGGAGTGCTATAATGGCAATAACAACTAAAAGTTCAATTAATGTAAAACCTTTTATTTTTTTCATTTTCTTGATTAGTAATCCTTGAAACCTCGCATCCATTCAGGCCATTCCTGCGACATAAATCCTCCGGCTGTCGTGAATGGCCCGGCCTAGTTATAGGCTTTATGCCATTTCAGTGTCCACAATTCTTTTAGTCCGACTTTACTGACGTGCCAGTCAAGAAAAGCCATCTGAATAAATCCGTCGTGCCGATTGATACATATTCGTCTCATATGTTCTAAGGATGCCCAGCCCATATCTTCTATTGGCGGCGGTGTATCCGTGTCTCTTGGAAAGGCGTTGAACCGCATGGCATCCATCATAAGAGGTATATATCCGGCAAGACCGACATTGGGGGTTCTCCAGTTATATTTAGTCTCGAAATCTTCATAAACTGTCGCGCGGGATAGTGGTGGATTTTCCACCCAGCCATTAATACTGTAGCTGCCCCAGTCTCCTTCGGGATCATAGCCTCCGTCATCTTGGGCGTTGAAAACACCCCAGGCGGAAAATGTATTGTATCTACCATCGGCAACATTATCCGAATCGGCATCAATTGGTTTCATTGCAGTTGGGCAACACATTACTTCTTTATTGTTGTTATAATAGGGTCTGAGCGCGTTAAACCAGTGATTACTATGATCAGTGCCTACACCTGCTTGGAATTTGCCGTCGTTATCTTCGGTGAACATTGAAAAGAAATATGTCCACTGCTTAAGGTTCGTTCCGCAGGTGACTGTCTTTGCCGACTGTTTGACTCTGTTAAGTGCCGGCATTAGTATCGACATTAACAGAGCGATAATAGCGATGACAACGAGAAGCTCGATTAGAGTAAAACCTTCGTGCCCGCGCATATTCATACTCCTTCGATATGAATCTGCATTAAAATCTTCCCTGAACAGTAATTCGGGGTGATTTGAGGCAATTCATACGTATCAAAATTACATCTACACATTTTAGATGTTAACAGAAATTCACATTGTTATCAAGTAAAATTTTATGCTTTGGTGGCATTTTTTATAGGATTTAAGTTGATTTTTGAGCAAAAAAGAAGGCCGGAGCTTTGAGAAACTCCGGCCGTTGTGAGACAGCTTTTTCATGTAGAAAATATACTGCAAACTTATAATATTTTCACTGTCCCACTAAACCAAGATATATGAGAAGAAAAGAGCCATTAATAAATAAAATTATATACGATTTCGTATTGATTGCAAGCATAATTTTCACATAAATATCCGATTTAAAATGAATAACGTATTTTTGGGGAAAAAAGGGGGGATTTTGCTAATTTTCTCACAAATAATACTATATAAACACTTATTTATTGGCTGGTTACGGGTGCTACGCAATATACGTAAATAAGCGGGTCAGAACCGGTGTTTTTGACGTCGTGAATGGTGTTTGGTGGTATATATGAGACTTTGCCCTGGCCGATATCGAAGCTTTCTTTTTCGCCGATGAGCAGCTTTCCCCGGCCGGAAAGAAAGACCAGCATTTCTTCCCGATCCTTTGTGCTATGTTGGCCACAGGACTGATCCGGGGCCAGATATACCCTGCCGGAGCGCATCCCGGAAGTTTGCGGCAGACCAGACAGGAGTCTTTGGTTTTCAGGTTTGTTATTCAACTCTATTATTAGAACTTTTTCTGAAAATCCCATATATTCTCCTAAAAAACTTCATTTTCTGTGTCAAGCCGTCCTATGTTAGATTTTTTTTGCTTTTTGTCAATTATTTTGTTGTTGTGGTAGCACGAATTTGATATTTTTATGCGCCAATTGAGTTATTAACTTTTTTTGGAGGACGAGAAAATGAAGAGATTTATTATTGCAGCGTTGGTTCTTGGCTTGTTTTTTACAGATACTGTCAAAGCCGATGCAACTGTGGCCGAAGTAACACACTGGGACCTTCAGGCAGTAAATTCCGACGGCGTAGGCACGTACGAAGCCTCGGACAAGGTAACCATCACCGGGATCATCCTGAATAACCCGGAAGAAATGCTTAATTACACTCCAGGCACAGTCGGTATGGGCGGCCAGTGGCAAATTTATATACAGGGTGAAGGCGATGATCACGCAGGCACCGCCGTCTTCATGGGACAAAATTATTCTATTGCAGGGGGCTCGGGAAATTATACCGACGAAGAATGGCTTTCCGAATTGTATCGAATTAACTACGACCCGAACACCAACTACATATTAACCGCCGGCGACAGGATTAGAGTAACCGGATGGTACAAATTCTACAAAGGTAAACTTAATATCAATGAGAAACATCAGGTTGAGCCGATGTTCGATTTCGATATCGAGCTTCTCAAACCGGCGGTCGGATTGCCGCAGCCGGAAATCATTACCCTCGATATGGTCAAGGGAGAAAACGACGAATATATCTTCGACGAAACCAGGCTGACGGGCTGCGAGTATTATCAGGCCCGGCTGGTTCGCGTCGATAACGTCAATATCATCGATCCCGAAAACTGGGCTCCCGACGAAACCGTCACAATTATGGATGACACAGGCAGGACGTTCCCGGTAAAACTCGGTGTCGGTGACGGCTTCATAAATTACCCCTGCCCGACGGGACAATTCGACGTAATCGCAATTTTCGACCAGGAAGCTTCCGGATACTCGGTATGCAAAGACGGATACCGGCTCTGGGTTCCCAATTATGACGGCAACGGCCTGGTCTTAACCGACCGAAACTACCATAGAGATAATCTGCTCTACGACGTTGACGCAGACAACTCGGTCGATTAACTCTAACCTTATCGAGACAGGGGATAACTAATCTCAACGGACGCCTGAGATGAACGATTGAGACGTATAATAACGAATGAAGCAGGGATTTACGTTAATAGAAATTCTGATTGTTATCGCCGTTATAGCGATGCTGATGGGAATACTTCTGCCTACGGCTTCACGGGTAAGGGAGCAGGCTAAAGTTACAGCGGTTAATATGGAACTTCGGCAAATCGGTTTAGCCCTTGATATGTACTTCGACGATAATCATAAGTTCCCGCCGACCAAGGCGGACTGTATGACCGGTCTGTTGTCCGATCATTTGTATCAGCTTCCCAAGGCCCTCATTACAGGTCATTATCTACCACCTATGCCCCACGAAGAAGCCATGTCTTCGAGCATAGAGGACAGGTTCAACCGCGGACATACATATAAATACCGGAGCGTCGGCGAGATAATTGTGGATAGAAATAAAATCGACGAGTATATATGGGCAAAGCTATGGATACCAGACGGCTTTCCCGCCATGAGCAGTGTTGCCGAGGAAGAAGGCCGGTGGCACCCCGACCAGAACGAAAGCAGCCTGTTTATGGAAAAAAACCACAGCTCATTTGCCTTGACGTCACCGGTAAGCTGGGTGGTTTTCAGCTTGGGACCAAGGTTCAGCAGCGATTGGCTCGAAGAAAAATTAGGCGCTAATAACAGATACCCTGTGCCTAAGCAGTTATGGTACACGTCGAAAGAACGCAGGGGATTTATTGTAAGAATGCGACTGAAAAACGGAACACAGATAGGATCGTTCGAGTGAGGATTATAGGTGTTTAAATATAGATTTGCATTTCTGTTTTTGTTGTCGGCGACGGCGATCTTATACGGCTGTAAGCCGGGTAACAATTCGGAAAAACAGCCGGAGATTGCTGTTTCCAACTCTTATCTGCGCAGTGTCGTTAAGGATATTTGTGCCGAACAGACGGAGGTTATGAGTTTAGCTCCGCCCGGGATGTGCCCGGGACATTTCGATATCTCTCCGTATCAGGTCAACCAGCTCTGCGAATGTAAAATATTACTGCTTTTTGATTTTCAGGAAAAAATAGGCGACTCTTTATCTCGCCTGAAGGAACGGGGTTTAAAGATACAAACCGTAAAATGTCCCGAGGGATTGTGTCTTCCTGACACATATCTGACTATAGCCCGAAGCGTCACCGATTTGCTTTCACAGGACAATCCAGCCGGAAAGGCGGAATATAAAAAGCGGCTTAAGCAAATCAAAAACAGGCTGGATAATTTGACCACCGGGATTCGGATTAGAATGAAACAATCCAGACTGAACGGCGTCGAGGTTGTCACTTCAGCCCACCAGGAAATGTTTGCCGATTGGCTCGGTCTCGATGTGGTTGCGACGTTTGCCGGAAGCGACATAGAAACACCCGGAAGCATAAATCAGTGCCTGCAGCAGGCAAAAGATAAAGATGTCCGTTTTGTTATAGCAAATAAGCAGGAAGGAACTGTGCTGGCAACGGCATTGGCTAATCGTCTGAACGCTTGTATGATTATATTCAGCAATTTCCCGGCCGGACAAAGTGGTACCACAGGTATGCCCGACTTCGATTGGCTGCTGCTTGAAAATATATCCAATTTATTGAATGCTGGTGAGTAATGTCAGGTGGTTATATAGAGTTCTCGAATGTAAAGGTCGGACGTTCCGGCCGAACAATACTGAACGTTGACAATCTTAATATCACAGACGGCCAATTCATCAACCTGATAGGAACCAACGGTGCGGGCAAAACAACTCTGCTGTGCGTCTGCTGCGGACTTATAAAACCAGACACGGGTACGGTAAAGCTTGCCGGAGTTAATTTAACTTCGCTAAGCGGATGGCGGAAAGTCTCGCTACGTAAAAAAATCGGCTATGTCCCCCAGTCGGCCGAATACAATGCGGACCTTCCCTTTACAGTACGTGAAGTCGTAAGTATGGGCCGGACAAGCGCTAAAAGAATGTGTTCCGTCCTTGACAGCCGGGATTACGAAATAGTGGACTCCTGGCTCGAAGTGCTCGGTCTGAGAGAACAGAGAAATCAGACGTTTAGGAGTCTATCAGGCGGAGAACGGCAAAAGGTTCTGATAGCAAGGGCAATGTCTCAGCAGCCGGCCATTTTAATGCTTGACGAGCCCGGCTCAAATCTCGATTTCAACTGGAAGAAAAGAATTGTCCGTATAGTCGAGAAGCTTCATAAGCAGACATCAATTACCGTTATACTTGTTTCTCACGATGTCGATCTTTTGCCCACAGACGCTGACAGAACAATATTAATGCATAACGGACAAATTCTTGCCGACGGTTCCAGCAGGGACGTATTCGAGTCGGAGAAATTCGATAAGTCCTATGGCTGTAAATTTAAGATAGTGGATTTTGAAGGACGCAGGTACATCTTGTCATGTGATAAATAACTTCAAGGGCCGCACGATAATATGGACCCATTTTTTTATTTGGTTATAGTCGCCGGAGCGATAGCGGGCGCAAGCACGGGTCTGCTCGGAGTTTATATCGTTGGAATGCGAATACCATTCATCGGTATATGTATATCGCATGGGGCGATGGCTGGCACGGTGTTTGCGATTCTTCTGGGTCAGTCACCGATAGCAGGAGCTATCACAGCTTCGATATTAGTTTCCGTCAGTCTGACGGCTAATCGGCCATATAAATCCCGACTGGATACCAATGTTGGACTGGCAATACTGTTTTCACTGACACTCGGTTTGACGTTTTTAGGAATGGGACTTCTAAAAAACAGCCGGTCTGAAATACTCGGACTGCTGTGGGGGAGCATACTTTTTGTTAAAAGGGATTCGGTTATTCTTATAGCCGTTATGGGAATCTTATTGGCATTATTTACTTTCATCTTCAATAAGGAGCTCAAACTGCTGATGTTCAGCCGCTCCATCGCTGCTGCAACAGGTTTGCATGATACCCTGGTTTATTGTGCGTTTATGATAGTCTGCGGCTTGATACTTGCCGTCAACCTGAAGGCAATTGGCGGAATGATGATTTTCAGCCTGATAACAAATCCGGCCGCCGCAGCTTACCAGATTTGCCGCGGGCACAGGTCGGTGGTGATAACGGCAACTTTGCTTGGCGCAACTACGGCGGTTGTCGGCTTTCTATTGTCTTTTTATCTCGAACTGCCGACGGGCGCGTGTATTGTTATCGTCAGTACTCTTGCTTTCGGCCTTGCAGCGGCATATCGCCGTTTCATCAACAGTGACTAACTTGTGAAAGGTTCAGTAATGGTTTGCGAAAAGGTATTAATAATTGAATTGAAGAACGACCCCGAATACCAGCCGCTTTTAACCGGAGTGCCGCAAACCTGCGGGATGCGCTCCGGCAGGGTGTATTTGAAGCCGGGCGAAACCTGCGGTCAGCACAGCACAGAAGACCATGAGGAAATGCTTGTTTTTTTATCCGGCTCAGGTGTGGCTTTGATCGGTGAAGAACAAATTCCTCATGAAGTCGGAGCAGGAAAGGTATGTTATATACCGCCTTTCACTACGCATAACAATAAAAACACGGGTACCGAACCTCTTGTTTATATTTATTGTGTTACACCGATAGGGGATGTAAAAGAATCGCACACAGACTCGGCTCATGACCAGCATGACCATCAATAAATCTTTCTTATTGTTGTCTTGACAAACAGGCCTGAATCTGCGGTCCTGTTGATTTTGTACAACCTGTTTTATAGTGACGGCAGGTTTTTACATTGTTTTTTTATTAATGGAAAGAGAGTGTATCTATGGCAAAATATTTTTTGCTGGGTGTTTTTGTGTTGGCTTTGATTAATTCCGGTCAGGCGGGGGAGACGGAACTTTTTAAATTTTGGAAGGAGCCGTTAAAACAACAAACATACACAGACAATGGAATAGACGTCGAAATCGGCATAACAGGCATATATCAGCAGAATGTCCGCGGCGGCCTCAGTACGCACCGCCGGGCGGGGAGAAATTCGGGCAGCTATGACCTGGAAATCTCGGCGGATCTGGAAAAATTTCCGGGAATGAAAAATTCGAGGCTATTTGTTCACACCGAAGGTTTTTGGTCTAAGTCGGCAGGTATCGACAGTCCTTCGGTCGGCAGTTTTTTCGGGGGAAACGGCGACGCAGTTCCGAGAGATTCAGTCGTTGTTACCGAGCTTTGGTTCGAACAGGCTATGTTCGACGGCAAATTTCTTCTAAGGGTCGGTAAAATGGACCTGACCGGGGGATTCGAGTGCAGCGATTGGCCGGTGGCGTTTGACACCGGTGTTTTTGCAAATGACGAGACAAGCCAATTTTTAAATAGTGCCCTTGTGAATAATCCTACGATTCCTTTTCCGATTTATGCTCTGGGTTTTGCTGGCTATTATAATCCCGTAGAGTGGTGGTACTTTTCCGCCGGTGTGGTTGACGCCCAAAATGATTTGAGAGAAACAGGTTTTCGAACGACTTTTTACGGCGAAGATTATTTTTTCTATATCTTCGAGACCGGCGTGACGCCTATGCTGGATTCGTCAAACGGCTCTTTACAGGGAGCGTATCGAATAGGCATCTGGAATGATCCGCAGCCCAAGGCTCATTCGGATGCCGTGAAAACTTACCGTGACGATGTGGGATTGTACTTAAGTTGCGATCAGATGTTGTTTAAAGAAAATTCCGATTATAGTGACAATCAGGGTCTCGGTGCCTTTGTCAGATATGGATATGCCGACAGCGATAAAAACGATATGACCAACTTCTGGAGCTTCGGCGTTCAGTATCATGGCCTTATAGATGGTCGTGACGATGACGTGCTTGGTGCCGGTTTTGCACAGGGCTTTTTCAGTGATAAAGCATCAATCACTTATATGGAGGATTATGAAAGTGCTTTTGAACTTTACTACAACGCGAAGTTTACGCCGTGGTTGAATATCAGTCCGAGCGTTCAATATATTACCAATCCCGGCGGCAACGATTTATCAGGGGATTCGGTAATATTCGGCGTACGGGCACAAATGTTGTTTTAGGGTCTTTAACAAACAGTAAAAGATTTTATAATTTTGGAAATTTGATAATATATTTTGATGTTTCTGAGGATTTCGTTATGACGGCCGAACTTGGTGCTCTTATCATTGCGGCAACTTCTATCGCGTTCTTCCACACGATACTGGGTCCGGACCATTATCTGCCCTTTATTATGATGTCATGGGCGCGTAAATGGACTGTATTAAAAACATCCCTGATAACCCTGTTGTGCGGCATGGGCCATATAGCAAGCTCTGTCGTGCTGGGCCTTATAGGGGTATCACTTGGATTGGCGGTTAAGGGACTCGTTGAATTTGAATCTATCAGGGGCAACCTGGCGGCGTGGCTGCTGATAGCATTCGGTCTTGTCTATCTTGTCTGGGGATTACGCAGGGCGCTGCGGAATAAACCTCATGAGCACAGTCATGCCCACGTAGATAAATTCATTCATAAGCACGTACACAGTCACAACGAGGAACATGTTCATATTCATGATGATGAAAGGAACGTCAGCATTACGCCGTGGATTTTATTTGTCATTTTTGTTTTCGGTCCCTGTGAGCCTTTGATTCCCATCCTTATGTATCCGGCGGCAAAGAACAGCATGTTCGATGTTATTATAGTGACGTCCGTATTTGGAGTAGTTACCATTGCTACAATGCTGGGGGTAGTTTTGATTTCCAGAACTGGAATAAATTTCCTCCCCTTGATGAAAGTGCAGCGATTTTCCCACGTTATTGCCGGAGCAAGTATTTTTCTCTGTGGTCTGGCTATTCAATTTCTCGGCCTGTGAGCAGAGAGTATCAAAGAAGAAGCCATAGCTCTGAAAACAGCAAGTTTGGCTGCCTAATATACAATTCGCAATTTTTCCCATATATAAAACCGCATTTTTCGGCGATAAATTGATGTTTAGGAAAAAATTTGAGCAATATCAGAAGAAAGTTCTTGACGAATTATACTCTGTAATATAGAGTACTCTGTAGTGCAAATATCAATTTTATATTTAGGAGACTAATACAATGAATGTTTCTAAGGAAGACGCCCGAATATCACTCTCAGCCGCACAGAGTGTTATGGATCAAACCCATAAGGCCATCTCCTCGGCCTATGCCAATCCTTTACTGATATTGTGGGGAATACTTTGGATAACAGCATTCACAGCTACGCATTTTTACGTACATTATGCTTATTATATATTCATGACTATGGCGGTTGTTGGCGGTTTAAGCACTACTGTAATAATCAGGGTATTTCGCTCAAAGGCTCCTGTGAAAGAAAAATCCTCTCCAAAATTTGGCAGACGCGTCACTGCGTTGTGGATTTTCTTATGTATCTATATCATCATCTGGCTTTTCTTATTCGCACCTTTTACAGGTCTCCAGTGTAACGCGTTAATTTGTACGGCGGTGATGTTTGCTTATATCGTAATGGGACTCTGGTTCAATAATCGTTTTATGATTGTACTGGGGCTTGCCGTAACGGCGGGGACACTGGTAGGTTTTTATCTTCTCAGAAATTATTATTGTCTGTGGATGGCACTGGTTGGTGGCGGAGCGCTTTTCGGAACCGGCCTGTATATTAGGTTGCGATGGAGGTGAAAAATGGCACAGCTTGACAATATCATCCATCAGCCGGTTCGATTGCAAATAATGTCGTCACTTGTCAGCCTTGATAAGAACGAGCAGGTCAACTTCACCTATCTACGAAAGCTGCTCAAACTTACCGACGGCAACCTCGGTGCCCACCTGGCAAAATTGGAAGAGGCAGGCTATGTTAAAATCGAGAAGGCTTTTGTCGCCCGAAAGCCGTGTACTTTTATAAATGTCACTGGAAAAGGACGCGATGCATTCGAAGGACACATTGTCGCCCTCAAAGATATAATTCATAGCGGCAAGGGATAGAAAAATGGACGGAAATCAATTTCGACATGGAAAGCCGGAGCGAATAACAAGGAAGTGGTGGTTCTTTCTGATATTTATATTGTTGCAGTTTGTCACTCCGCCGTACGCATCAAAAGGTTACAAGTGGGAACAATGGGGTGATGTAATAAGGCATGCCATAGGAAATGCTTTTATCTATTCGTATTCTGAAATATATCCGGTCTTCAAAATTATTCCTGTTATCTTAATCGCACTTATAATCGTCTTTAGAAACAAATTTCGTCGTTTGTTTAACTTTTATGTCGCCTTTTCTTACATGCTCTTTGCCTTTGGTCAAAATATTGCCGTAACGGAAAAATATGGCTTGTCGATTTGTACAATAAATCTCATAATGTTCCCCGCAGTTGCCGGTTTCTGGATTTGGGAGGCGATTGTCCTTCAAAATGATTTCAGCCCGGCAAGAATACCTTTCTGGAGGTACTGGGTCGTTCCTCTGGCGTTGATGGCATTTTGGTATCCTCTTAACAGGCAAACTTGTATGCCAGATTTCAATCCGGTTTATTTATTCACGAACGGAGCAGGAGTAGCTTTTTGTTTGATGACACCAGTTTATGTAGGGCTGCTCACTCTCTATTATCCGCGAGTCAACATAGCAACATTGAGAGTGACCAGCCTGGTAGGCCTGATTATCGGCTTATATAATATGCCCACAAACTTTTTCGTCAATCCCGGTAGGTTATGGTGGAACGGCGTCTTGCACATTCCACTATTAATTATTTCTTTGTACGGTCTGGTATTATCTTTTAGGAAACAATCACTAATAACGCAAATCAAGGAAAGGGAAAAAGAATGAAAAAACTATTAAATGTATTATTCCTGTTGGTTGTGTCGATGTTGGTGGCTGTTGCGGCGGCGGAAATTTATGCCGGACAGACAGATGCAAAATCTGAAATTACCATCCGTAAAATTGAGCCGCAGACAGTTCTTTATACCATCTATCGAGGTGAATATCAAAAAATCGGAAAGTCCATAGGGAATATATACGGCCTGGCAATGAAAAACCAGATATGGCCGAAAGGCTCTATCTCACTTGTCTATCTGAATAATCCGCAATATGTTTCGGGAGAGCATTGTCTTGTTGAGATTCGGATACCGGTTAGTAAGGAGGCTTTGAAGAAAGCCGGAACCTTTGGTGAAATGACCGATGTCAAGGAATTGAAGGCTATGGAAGTCGCTGTTATTAAAAAACCGGCCGGGCAGATGAACTACACTTCTCTCTACAGCAACATTCATAAATGGATTTCAAAGAATGGTTACAGGACCACAGAAAACGCATGTGAAATCTTTCCCGGCACCAGCGGTATAACCGATTATTCTCAGGTGAATTCTGAGATTATGGTACCAGTGGAAAAGCTCGATTGACCTGTGAAGGAGAAAAAATAGACTGATTGAGGGGATCTAAAGAGCGCATATTTGAACGATTGTCAGGCGTTTCTGTCGGACTATTCAGAACAAATTTGCAAATGGGGGAAAAGTGCGTGCAAATTTTTTTTATTCCGTTACAATTTGCCTGCCGTTAATATAAAATCGAGCATATAAATCAGAACTTAAAGGATTTTTCGTTCCTGCCTGAACGGCAGTGAAGCAAGGAAAGGGAGAATCAAATGAAGGAAGAAATGATGACAAAGACAGTATTGGAGACAAATATCGAAGGTCTTGAGCCGAGCCGCGGCAAAGTACGTGATATTTATGATTTGGGTGATAGGCTGCTCATCGTTGCGACCGACAGGATAAGCGCGTTCGATGTGGTTATGGCCAACGGAATTCCCTATAAAGGCATCGTCCTGACCAAAATTTCTCGTTTCTGGTTCGATTTTCTCGGTAATGATATCGAGCATCACCTGATAGGTGATAATGTAGCGGATTTCCCGGAACCGTTTTGCAACTACCCTGAGCAGTTGGCGGGGCGGAGTATGCTGGTGAAAAAAGTGGAAGTTCTGCCGATCGAATGTGTCATCCGGGGATATCTGGCCGGCTCCGGCTGGAAGGAATATAAACAAAGCGAAACAGTCTGCGGACAGAAGCTGCCGTCCGGATTGAAACAGTGCCAGAAGCTGCCTGAATTGATTTTTACCCCGGCTACTAAGGCCGAGAGGGGCACGCATGATGAAAATATCAGCTTCGAGCGTTGTGTGGAAATTATCGGCGAAGAAGCTGCGGGTTATGTGCGCGATAAGAGCATAGAGATTTTTGAAAAAGCCGGCCGATACGCTGAAAGCAGAGGGATTATCTTGGCCGATACGAAATTCGAGTGGGGCTATTTCGACGACAGACTCATTTTGGTTGATGAAGTTCTGACTCCGGACTCCTCGCGTTTCTGGCCCGCCGATAAATACAAGGTCGGACGTGACCAGGAGAGCTTCGACAAACAATTCGTTCGCAATTATCTTGAGAGCATAAACTTCGACAAGTCCGGCCCCGGCGTGGAGCTGCCCGAAGATATTGCTATAAAAACAAGCAACAAGTACATCCAGGCTTATGAACTGCTCACCGGTAAAAAGTTTATGACATGATTCAGTGACACTTGAATAAAAAAATTGCCACATTTTACTGGATGCAGTTGTCGGTGCTTGCCGGTGTTCATTTCCTGATAGACATGTTCGCGAGTATGCTTCCGGCTATCTTGCCTGCGATTCGTGCCGAATTCGGACTAAGTCTGTCCCTTGGGGGGCTTGTCCTGGTTGCATTGCGCATGACAAGTAACGGCCTGCAACCATTAATCGGTCATTTACGAGATCAGAAGCGAAGACCGTTACTTATACATCTCGGATTAATCCTGGCTATATTTGTTTGTCTGTTGGGGATTGTTCCGAGAGGGGGCAACACATATTTTTGGGTGCTTCTATTTTCCGCGATTAGCGGTATTGGAATCGCAATGGTTCATCCTGAAAGCCTGCGGGCCGTACATCGGCTCAAACGTATTCGACCGGCCGTCAGTACGGCCGTATTTATGGCGGGAGGTTTTTTGGGTTTTGCCGGCGGCGGTGCGATCTCAGCCTTTTTAGTTTCCCACTTTGGCCTGTCAGGTTTGTATGCTCTGGCGCTTTGTCCAATGGTTGGAATTGTCATGGTGATATTGCTGAGAATCCGCCTGGCGGTCGAGCCGAAAGTGCCGAAGAAAAATGATATCCGAACCGAGGACCGCGGGCTGGCTTTCTGGCTGATTATGGCAATGGCAATGCCTGCGGCTGTTTCGACAATGATTCTGGCGTCGTTACTTCCGACGGTGCTTAATGAGCTTGGTTTCGAGCTGACGTTCGGCGGACTTTCCGCCACGATGTTCGGCCTCGGAGGTGCCGTGGGCTCTTTCGTATGGGCAAACCTCGCCGATAAAAAGGGAGAGTTGCGATGTACAATCCTTGCCCTTTTTCTTGTGATTCCATTTCTTGTTGTTTACCTGATGTTTTTGGATCAGGCCATAGCGATTTGGCTGCTCTTCGGGGCTGGTTTTTTTACAGTTGCCGCTTATATATTGATGATTACCCTGGCAAGGCACGCATTAGGATTCGGGCTCGGGCGAAGAATGGGCTTTATTGTGGGCGGCACGTGGGCGTTTGCCGATATCGTTTTTCTTGGTCTTCTGCCGGTTGCCGAACATTTCGGTTCGAATTTTGTTCTAAAATTTTCACCCATAGGGTATTTAATTTCCGGCGTGCTGGGGATTTTTATCCTGTTCAAGACCAGGAATAAATCTCCTCTAACAATAGGCGTTAATTAATCGTCAAGTTGTGCAAATCGATTCCATACGGATAAAAGTCCGGATTTTCCATCATGTTAAAGAATCTTTTACACATTTCAGGCCCGGCACTGTTATTATTAAATAGAAGTTGAGCATGCTCGGAAATAGTGAAAGTTGGAGCTTTGAAAAATGAATTATACAAAGCGTGCGGAGCTTTTCAGGCAGTTAAGAGCGAAGCACATCGGCTGTATATCTTCTGTTCTGTGGAAGTTGACCGGTGACAGGGAGCTTTTCACCGAGGCGATGCAATACACCCTTTTGGGAATGTGGCAGCATATAGAGAAGCTCAACGGCCGTAAAGCAGGAGCTTATATATATAGAATTGTGCTGACGGCTAACTCCAAAGCCTGGCGCGACAGGATCGGCAAAAACGGCCATTTCAATCATACCGAAGGTCAGGAACAAAGTCCCGATGAAAAGCTCAACCGGATTGAACTGGCCGGAATGGTCAGGCAGGAAATAAGCCGGCTTCCGGCTAAGCAGGCAAAGGCGATTGTCATGCGGTACTTTGAACAACAGGATTATGAAAATATCGCTGTTCAATTATGCTGCACTCAGGCGGGAGCAAGATCGCACGTTTCAAAAGCTATCGCAGCTTTAAAAAACAAATTGGCCGTATTGATAGAATAGAGGTCAGAAAATGAATAACGAAAAGATAGAAGAAATCCTGAAAAATATCGGTGCCGAAAAATTGCCGGCCGACGTTCTGGAGATCGCCGAACATAAATCGAGAGATTTTGAAAAGACTCTGACTCAATCGAAACAACCGAAACTTATAATTCTAAGGGATTATATCATGAGAAATAAATTAACAAAATTAGCTGCTGCGGCAGTGATCATTATTGCGGTTACAATAGGCGTTAGTCAATTCCTCGGAGGCACTGTGACTTTTGCCGATGTCATACAACCGATTCTTAACGCCCGCACGATAGTTCTTGATTTAGTTGTAGGTAGTGAAGAAACCGGGCTTCTTGTACACGATATAGTAGTCGGTACTAAAATCAGAAGAACGATACCTAATATGGGACCCACGATAATCGATCTTGATAATGCCAGGATGCTCAGATTGGATCCGCTGGATAAAAGCGCGGTATATGTAGATATCCAGGGGCCTTTTCAGAAAGGGATGAAAAACCACATAGGTCTTGTCCGAGACATTGTGGCTGACATGGAAAACCACCCTGAATGGCCGGTACAGGAACTTGGGCAGCGGCAGATTGATGGCCAAAGAGCTGTTGGATTCTTGCTTAGTGAACCAAAGATGAAACTTACGATCTGGGCTGATACTGAAACGGCCGCGCCGATACGCATTGAGTTACTGATGGGACAGTCACAAACTATTATCAAAAATATCGAGTTTGATGTCTTGGTAGATGAATCGCTGGTTAGCATGGACATACCTGACGGATATACCTTGTATGAAGGGGAACTGGATTATACTGATTTCGACGAGCAGGATTTCATTATTATTCTGCAATTTTGGGCAGAACATGTACTCGGCGGAAATTTCCCGGACAGCATGAGCGCTGAGGATATATTGAAAGTGGCTCCTGTACTTAGACAAAAGGTAGATCAACTGAACATTTCCGACGAAGAGAAAATGCAGATTGGTGCGGCAATGGGGCGAGGATTTATGTTCTTTCGACAACTTGAATTTAGCCGTACCGATTGGCACTATGTCGGCAAAGGTGTGGAATTTGACGATGCTAACACTGCAGTATTCCTGTATCGTCCGAAAGGTTCGGATACTTATCGTGTTATCTACGGCGATTTGAGCGTGAAGGATTCGGCACCGGAGGATTTGCCACAATAATTTGTCTGTAATTCTGAGCGAAGCGAAGAATCTCAAAGGCCGGGTTTTTGGACCCGGCCTTTTTTATGCGCAGAAAAGACACTCATCCCGTGAATCAGCCGGAAGATGGACATTTTCCGCTTAAAATGGGGATTTTTGTTGTATTAAGTCGGTTTTTGGGTACAATTATTAATAGCATATAGCGGGTAGCTTATAGCAGATAGGGAGTATCGAATAAGGAATTAAAAAATGGGGGAAAAATAAACCAATCTGATATCTGAAATTTCAAATGTCGAATGTTTCAAATGAAAAATCAAAGATTCCATATTTAGCCCCAAGGCCAGCCTTGGGGGATTGGCCGAGGCGGCCACGGTTAAACAATTTGAAACAGGTCAAATCAGTGATATCCGTGTAATCCGCGGTCAAAAAATGCAAAACGATTTATCCCCAAGGGAATTTATCCCATAGGGAGCCAATTTATTAGCGTTTAGCGTATGGCGTGTAGCGTATTGCGTAAAGGAATTTAAAAAACAAACCCAATTTACTAAATGTCCAAATGGTATTAACATCAAATGAAACAAAGAGTTATGGCAATTTCAAAAGTCTGATGCGAGTCAGAAACAAACCCAAACAAAGCCAATTTTCAAAACAGAAGACAGATACGTAAGACGGAAGGAAAAGAAATCTTTTTGCAATTTTCCTGTCGCAAAATCGGCGAATACAGCACTATATTGTGAGAACACGAATCCTTAGAGTTTTTTCGAGGTGCAAAGATGTCGGAAAATGACAAATATTACATTGAGCGATGTTTGGATGGCCATCCGGACGATTTTCGCCATCTTGTGCGGCGTTATCAGGCGGTCCTTTTAGCCAACCTTGCCGGCAAATTAGGCAATAAGGACCGTGCCGAGGAAGCCGCTCAGGAAGCCCTCGTGCGAGCTTACTTTAATATGAGCAAGCTCAAAAAACCCGGTTCGTTCTTTTCCTGGCTGCTTGGGATTGCAGACCACGTGGCCAAAGAGCACCAGAGAAAAGAGCAAGTCCGGTACCAGCGCGATCTCGTCCGCTCATTCTCGCAGGAAGTACCACCCGCGGAACTCTCACAGGATTATGCTCTCGAAGCGGCAATCGCGGAACTGCCGGATGCGTACAGGAAGGTGGTTTTGCTGCGGTATTACGGCGAAAATTCCTGTAACCAAATCGCCGAGCAGCTCGATATGCCGCTTGGAACAGTAACAAAAACATTATCAAGGGCCTATGCCATGCTGCGTCAGTCGCTGCAACAGCAGGAACGGGCGGAAGTTTATCCCGAAGGGATTAATGAGGTGTAAAAATGAATTGCGCAGAATATAAAGAACTCTTAGTCGAATATATCGAGGGACTGTTGGACGAATCCCGAAAACAGCAAGTCGCAGAGCACCTGAAAAACTGCCGTAACTGCCGGGCCGAAGCGGCACAGCTCGCGAATCTTCACGACCGCCTTGTCAATAACGGCAAAAATGTCGCTCGAAGCAAATTTGAAGACAAGGTCATGGATAAAATTGTCCGTGAGCAAAACGTCCGGCTCAAAGCAGCAGCCAAAGCAGGCTCGGCCCTCAAGCTAAGGAGTATCATTATGAAAAGTCCATTTGTAAAAATTGCCGCTGCGGCAATCATTATTATTGCCATACTAATAGGTATAAATCCATTTAAACCTTCCATAACGTTTGCACAGGTTGTCAAGCCGATTCTAAATGCGCGGACAATGATTTTCGATATGATTTTAGGTGCCGATGAAACAGGTATGGTCATGCATGAAATTGTCGTTGGCCCGCGAATCAGAAGAACTATGTCGAATATGCCGAATATGATCATGGTTATCGATCTTGACAGCGAGAATATGCTCGTTCTCGATTCCGAGGCAAAAACCGCCGTCTATGCGGATATCGAGGGTGATCTTGGGGACAGAACCAGAAGCTATATCAGGTTCGTTCGCCAGATCATAAAAAAGTTACAGGACGGCCAGGTCGAAGATCTCGGCGAGCAGATGATCGACGGGCGAAAGGCAGTCGGATTCGTAGGCAGAGGACATAACGAAGAGGTGACAATCTGGGCCGATGCTCAAACCGCCGTTCCGATACGGATAGAGGTTCAGATTGGGCAGGATTTGGCCTTCATTATGAAAAACTTTGAGTTCGACGTGGATGTGGACGAATTGCTGGTGAGTATGGATGTGCCGTCTGGATACACACTGAAGGACGCTCAAATGGATCTTGGAAACGCTACCGAACAGGATTTCGTCGAAAGCCTGAGGATCTGGGCGGAAGTAATTCGAGACGGCTCGTTTCCCGAGGCCATAGGTACTGTAAATGCTATGGAACAAATGCCTGTGCTAATCCAAAAGCTCGGCCAGATGCAGGTCACTGAGGAGCAGGGGACAAAAATGGGTGTGAGTTTTGGAAAAGGAATGCTGTTTCATCAGATTGTGGAAAGCCAGGGCCAATGGGGCTATACCGGTGCCGGAGTGAAGCTCGGCGATGCGAGTAAGGCGGTCTTCTGGTATCAGCCGCAAGGCTCCTCGACCTATCGTGTCATCTACGGTGATCTTACTGTCAAAGATGTCGCACCGGAGGATTTGCCTCAGTAAAAAAAACAGCAATAGATCAAACAGGCCGGGCCTCATCGCCCGGCCTTTGGGGGATTTTGGGGAATGCAACCTGCATGGGGGCAGGATTCGCAAAAATTCCATTTTTCTTATACTAAAATGCCTTGCTGAATTGTTATATAGTTGATAATCGATTGTCATAAATTCGGTAAGGTAACTTTTAGATGCTGGAAGATAAGCTGCTAATATGGAAGTTCAATCGCGGCAGCCGCGAGGCCCTGCGGGGAATTTACGAAAAGTACAAGGACGATTTGGTGACGTTAGCGGCCGCTCTGTTAACCGATGTAAATTTGGCCGAAGATGTTGTGCACGATGTGTTTGTCTCCTTTATCGAGTCGGCCCGGAAGTTTCGGTTGACCGGCAGTCTTAAAGGTTACCTTGCGACGTGTGTTGCGAATAATGCACGCAACAAGATCAAGGCCAGTCAAAGGCGCTATAGTGCGACGCTGGATGAATTGAATCCGGCTGCAGCGGATTCGGATAGTCCGGAACATCGAGCGATATTCGGAGAAAACCTGAGCCGACTGAGCTATGCCCTGGAGCAGCTTCCATACGAGCAGCGGGAAGTTTTGATCCTGCACTCTTACAGCGGGATGAAATTTAAGAAAATCGCCGCCCAGCAGAAAGTTTCAATTAATACCGTGCAGGGGCGATACCGGTACGCGATGGATAAACTGCGGTCAATGTTAAATGGTGACCCGCTGCACTCCCGCCGTTTTGCTTTGCCAAACGAAGCAGCGGGGGGAAACGCAGGGGCAGGAGTGCGAAAATGAGACCGGCAGATAATATAAATCAGTTAATTAGAAAATTGAAATTAAAAGCCAGTGCCGATTTGGATAAAAGAGTCCACGATAAAATTACCAGAGCACCGGCCAAATTAAACCGGAAAGAATCGGCTCTAACAAAGCCGAATATATGGAGTAATATAATGAAAAATCCAATGACAAAATTAGCCGCCGCCGCGGCAATAATTATCGCGGCACTGATCGGTTTTTATACTATCGGCAGTCCCACACCTGCCTTTGCTGAGATTGTTCGGCCGTTCCTTACTGCGCGAACTGCAACATTCAAAATGTCTATGAATGTTGAGGGAGCTCCCCCCCAAAACTTCGATTGTATGTACGCCGAACCCATCCGGATGCGTCAGATCAGCAAAGAACAAGATGCCGTTGTTATTAGTGACTTGATGAAAGGAACAATAGTTACCCTTGTTCCGGCACAGAAAAGAGCGTATGTGATAGAAATGGAAAACATGCCGGAAGACCAGGACCAAAGCGGATTTAATATGTTTGCCCATATCAGAAATCATATTTTGGATGCTCAGGAATCCGAGGATGCTTCGGTAGAATTTTTAGGCGAACGTAAAATCAACGGCCTGACTACTATTGGTTATCATGTTAGCAAACCCGGCATCGACATGACCATCTGGGCCGATCCGGAAACTAAATTACCCGTTCAATTAACAAATACTACGGGACCGGCTACCTACACGATAAGTGACATTGTTTTCGATGTAGAACTGGATGATGCTCTTTTCAGTTTGGAGATACCCGACGATTACATCGTCCATACAAGGCAGGTCGATGCATCCGAGCCGACGGAAGATGACCTCGTCAATCTGTTCCGTATTTGGGCCGAACACATGGACGGCAATTTGCCTTCCACTTTTGAAATGAGTGTCATAACGGAATTTATGCAGTATCAGCGGAAGAAAATGAAAGACCAGGGTATCGAGCTAACCGAGGAATCTGTATTGGAACTGCAAGACATTATCCAGGAAATAAACCGCGGCGGAATGTTCGTGCAGGCCCTGCTGGCCGAGAGCGATTGGCATTACGCCGGCAAAGACGTTAAATTCGGCGATGCGGATACGGCGATATTCTGGTATAGGCCGCAAGGCTCGGCGACTTATCGCGTTATCTATGGCGACTTACACGTCGCAGATGTCGCTCCGGAAAATCTGCCGAATTAATTACAACAATTGTAGTATCCATAAAAAGCCGGACATTGCTCAGGATAAAATTGTTCGGCTTTTTTTGTTGGTTTTTGGGCTAAAAAGCGGGATTTTAGAAGAATTTTCACAAAAATAATATTTTTTCGTTGGCGCCTTCTACAAACGTAGTAAAATAACTTCTACGATTGTAGAAGGAGTAAAAGTTATGAAACTGACAAAAGCAGAATGGCAAATTATGAACGCACTATGGCAGGACAATCCCGCCACGGCGAGAGAGCTGATGGAACGCCTGCCCTCGCGTATCAGCTGGGCCTATACGACCATTAAGACAATGCTCAACCGGCTTGTGGACAAAAATGTTGTCACCGAACAAAAGAACGGCAACACGAGTTTTTACAAGCCGTTAGTCTCACAGCGAAAGGCCAGATCGAGCGCATTCAAGTCACTGCTGGACCAGGCGTTCAACGGCGCGACCGGCCCGCTGGTTCATTTTTTGCTCGAAGAGCAGAAGCTCAGTAAAAAACAAAGACGGGAAATCCTCAATGTCCTGCAAGGGGAAATCAAAGATTAAGGTTTATAGATATGGTCGATGCGATTAATAATATAGCACTTATGTGGTGGGATTGGATGGCGGCGATGTTCTGGCAGGTTAGTCTGCTGATTATCCTAATTGCATGTCTTGATACGATAATCAAGCGATGGGCCTGGCCGCGGCTGCGTTATGCTCTCTGGCTTCTTGTATTGCTCAAATTAGTGCTTCCCCCCGACATTTCCATGCCTGGCAGTTTTACTGCGAGAATGCAGCCGGTGACTGATCGAATCGTCGATAGCATGACAAGGGAACAGCCTGCTGCCTTCGAGGAATCGTCTGCTGAAATTCAATACGAACATTTTACAATCGTGCCGGCGGTAATAAGCACCCCGACACGAGCAACTGTTAGAACTCTGCCGCCGATACGAGCCTTCGGAGATTATGCAGTTGAAGCTTCGGCCGATGAGCCGGCACCTTCTGTCAGGCTTCTGTGGCAGTTCTATGCAATGGTAATCTGGATTTTCGGAATGACGGTACTCGGATTCTGGCTGATTTCCAGATTGTATCGTCTCCGCAAAGGCCGGCCCCAGACCGGCTCGGCCTGTTCGATTCCACAATCGTTCCATAATATGATGTTACGATGTGCGCAGCAACTGAAGCTTCGCCGGATTCCGCGCATTGTTGTAACGAAAAAAGTTGTTTGTCCCGCAGTTTTCGGAGTATTCAGGCCGGTGCTGCTGATGCCGAAAGGTTACTTGAGCAAGCTTTCACGAAAGGATGCCGAGCACATGCTTTTACATGAGCTTGCACATATAAAGCGGGGCGATCCTGTTGTTCACGGCTTTTATTTAATTCTACAAATCGTGTATTGGTTTAATCCGCTTCTGTGGCTTGTACGCAGACAGCTAATCCATCTGAGAGAGTTATGTTGTGATGCTACCGTTGCAGGTTTGTTAAAAAACAGAACTTGCGAATATCGCGAAACATTAATCGATGTAGCCCGCCGATTTCTGACCAGGCCTGTTGAGCCAGGCATTGGTTTGCTCGGATTGTTCGAAGATACGAACAGGCTCCTGGTCCGGCTAAGCTGGCTGGAAAAGAAAACCTGGAGGTACAAAAAAATGAAAAATGTTATTGTCATCACAATTATTGCTCTTATGATCGCCTTCGTACTGCCCATGGCTGTGGGACGTGAGGCTCCTTCCGATGAAGATTACTTCGTCGGCACCGACCAAAGCAAAAAAGAGTCACCTCTGAGCAGCGAAGAAAACGTGATTAAACAAGATAAGGAAAAAGAACAGTTGCTTCGGGAGATGCAGGCACTTAAAGTTCAGTTGGAAAAGCTGAACGCTCAAAAACAAAATCTACAGAAAGAGCTTTCATCTTTAGAAAAGTCCCGAATGTCGGCTGATAAATCCAAAGAAAAGGCATTGGAAGTCAGTAAGAAAGCAAAAGCTGAAAAAGATAAGGCACAGAAGTATTCGGCCGAAGCAAAAAAGTACAAGCATTGGGCCGAACAATGGACAAACAGCGAAGAATTCAAACAATGGCAAAAAGATTTAGAAAAATGGTCAAAGCAAATCCAGAAATTGCACCAGAACAACAACATGCATAACTGGGCCGTCGATCCGGAATATAAAGAAGCCTTTATGGAATGGCATCAGGAAATGCAGCAGTGGCAAAACAGTGATGAATTCAAAAACTGGCAGCAGCAAATGAAACAATGGTTAAGTAAAAAGCAGGATTGGCAAAAGCAAATGCCGCTCAATCCAGACGCACATGCGGATGAAGATTCCGAGCCAATGGAGATACCAACGATACACCCGAGCCCTCCAATGCCTCCAATGCCTAAAATGCCACCATTACCATCAATGCCCCCAATGCCGGAAGATTCCACAGTCTCAGTGGATGTTGTAGAGCCGGTTTTACCTCATCCAAATGTTGAAATAACACCGAAAAGTGCTCTCTCTGAAGTCGTTGTTCCTATGGTTAAGAGGATTGAAGTTCCTGTACAAGTCACTGTACCGGTTGTTGCGACACCAGGCTCTCGCCTGACCGCTCAAACCGGAAAGCCGGGCATAAATATCCAAAAGGATAAAGACGACGAATTCGAAGCAAAGAAAGAAATGGATTTTACCACGAAAATTCAACCGGGAACTCCGTTCGTTGTGAGAAATAAAATCGGCAAAATCGTTCTGAATCCCAGTAAAGACAGAAATTGCACCGTCAAGGCCTATATCCGGGCAACCGCCGATACCACGGAAAAGGCACAGGAATTAGCCGATCAGGTGTCAATGAACACACATTCTTCCAGGGAAAAATTCTACTTCGAGCCTGTCAAATCGGGAGATGATAAATGGAATAATCTCAATGTGGACCTGCATATCACAGTGCCGTCCGGTATTGCCCCGGATATCTCGACCGATGTAGGCTCTATAGAAATTAATAATCTAAAAGAGCGGATAAAAGGTATCACCAACGTTGGTTCGATCAAGGTTGTGAACGTTACAGGAGATATTCAGTTAACGACTAAAGTCGGTGATATCGAATTTATCGCACATAAAGGTCTCTCTGCGAAAATACAAGCGTCCACAAAAGTCGGGTCTATCAACAGTGAGCTTCCTCTGGAAATCAAAAAGGAAGATTTTGTTTCAAGCACAGCCAAAGGAACCATCGGCTCCGGTGAAAAGGATATTCGCCTGATAACCGAAGTAGGGAAGATTTTCATTAGGAAACAATCTAAGGAATCCTCCGACAACAACCTTGAGAAGTCAGTTTCGGTGAGAACGATCACTCAAAATAATGTTATTACCGACAGACCTGCCGCGGCACAATTGTCTTCTAACGTGGAATTGTCGTCTGGTGATAGTGTGCGAATGGTCCGGTCTATCGAAGATAGTCAGCAGGGTAATCTCAATGTAATCAAGCGCGTTGAGATGATGAAAATCCCGATCTCACCGGGCTCAGTGCTGGAAGTCTCGAATGAAGACGGTTCCATTACCGTAGTTGGTTCGGATACGGACGATTGCCAGGTCGATTCGACTTTCACAATCAAGGCTCCCACGGCGGAAGCGGTAAAAGCACTCTCAAAAGAAGTATCTTTAAACATTACTCCTACGAGCAAGGGATTATCTATAAAGGTTGACCATCCTAAAAATACACTGAAAAATCACTCGTATCAGGTGGACTTGCAGATTATTGTCCCCGGAAATATGAACTTAATACTTAATAATGAAGACGGAAATGTTCAGGTCAGAAACCTTGAGGGACAAATCCAAATCGGTGTTGAGGACGGGGACATTGTATGCGAAAATATCACGGCGGATGTTCGTCTTGTCTCCGAGGACGGAAACATAGACATCAGGAAAAGCAAACTCGCCAAACTTACCGTCAGGAAAGAAGATGGAAACGTAAAATGCGATAATATCTACGGTGATTGTGACATTCTGGTCGAGGACGGTGATGTGATAATAAGCTATGCCGAAGACTTGACCGAAAATTGTACTTGCGTCGTGCGCGGCGATGACGGGAATGTCACCATTAACAGAGGCTCATTCGCCGAGTGTCGGATAAAAATGGAAAGCGGGAAAATTGAGTGTGACAAGGTCAGGGGTAATCTCGACTTCAAGCTTGAGGACGGCCGGGTAAACGTGAATTATGCGGACAATATACCTGAAAGCTGCACAATCAACGTACAGCTCGAAGAAGGAAGTGTTAAATTGTCAGCTCCCGGCGGTATGTTTCCCGCAGACGGCCCGTCCCAGGCAAAAAAGAAGGACGAGGGAGCCGAATGGAAAACACAGGTAAGCACTTCCGGTGGCAGCCGTACTGTTAACCTTAAAACTGATGAAGGCTCTATCAAAGTCGAAAAACGATAGAGCATAGCGATCTTCTACACATACTCTTTCAGAGCGCTTGGTGCTGTCTCGGAAGCGCTGAGCGTGCCGTCAAAACCGGGTTTTTTGCCCGGTTTTGTCGTTTTTAAATCCAAATAAAAAATTAATCCCACCCAAAAAAAGATTTTATTTAGAGCAAAATGTATCCATTCGTCGTTATGTTAGTAACAATCGATTGTTACAATGTCAGACAAGGTGGTTAGAGATGTTCGAAGATAAAATACTCTTGTGGAAGTTCAAATGCGGCAGCAGGGACGCTTTTCGCCTGATCTACGATAAGTATGCCGGTGATTTATTAAACCTTGCTGCCAACCTTCTGGCCGACAAGAACCAGGCGGAAGATGTTGTTCAGGATGTGTTTATCTCGTTCGTCGAATCGATAGAAAAGTTTCGTCTGACAGGATCCCTTAAAGGCTATTTGGCAACTTGCATCGCCAATCGTTCGCGTGATTATATGCGGAAAAAAAAGCGTGAACAAATTGCGGCGGAGAATCGATCCGGACGTACAACGCCAGGTGTAAAAAATCCGCTCCAGTCGGCGATCAATAGCGAAGAGCTGCTCAAATTAAGTCACGCTTTAACCGAACTTCCGTATGAGCAGCGTGAGACACTTGTGCTTCACTTGCACGGCGGTATGAGATTTCGACAAATAGCCGGAATGCAAAATGTTTCAATAAAAACAGTTCAAAGTCGGTACCGATACGGTTTGGAAAAGCTGCGGTCAGCCCTTAACGGTGAGGTGAAAAAATGGGACCAGCGGAAAATATTGAAAATAAGATAAAGAAGTTACGTTACGAGACAAACGCCGAAGCACATAGGAAAATTCTCGACAATGTGATACAGGCGATTGACAAACGTGAAGAACAAAAGACCGGCACGACAGCGCCGGATATATGGAGAACGATTATGAAAAATCCAATCATAAAATTAGCAGTTGCGGCAGCGATAATTATTCTCGTTTATGCAGGCATAAGTCAGATAAGCGGCAATGGGGCAAATGTGTATGCGGGTATTGTCGAACAACTGGCAAACGCCCGCACTATGACTTATAGTATATTGACCCGCACACCAGTTGAAAGTATGCCGACTTTGCGGCTGGAGATGGCGTTCAAAGAGCCGGGACATATACGAACGACAACAGCAGACGGTTACATAAACATTATTGACTGGACACAAAACAGGGGCATTTCCATTTGGCCGCCTGAAAGACAGTATATCGACTTCGAATCGATTAACACTGAGCATGACCCGGCCAAAAATTCCTTTTTAGTCGTCGAAGAATTAAGGACGCTTCCTTCCCGTGCCGACGAGGTGCTTGGAGAGAAAGAAATAGACGGCAGGGTGCTCCAAGGCTTCCGTGTCGCTAAAAACGATATGGTCAATACCGTTTGGATTGACCCACAGACGGATCAGCTTGTGCGAGTGGAAATTAAATACACTAACGCTCCGGGTATGAACACAATCATGACCGATTTTCAATTCGATGTCGAGCTTGATGATTCTCTGTTTAGCCTGACTCCGCCGGCGGACTACACACGTATGGAAGTTCAGGCGGATGCCTCGACATTAACCGAGCAGGACCTGATAGAGTACCTGCGTATGTGGTCCACATGGACAAAAGATACTACGTTCCCACCTACATTCAATCCTTTGGAACTGCCGAAGATTACCGCCGAAATGATAAAGCAGGGCAAATTCGGCGAAGGAGATACATCGGAACAGGATCATAGTTCTGAGGCGATGGGAATGTATCGTGGTATAATGTTTGTTACCCAGTTACCCGCGGAGAGTAACTGGCGTTATGCCGGTGAAAACGTGCAGTTTGGCGATGCTGCGGCGCCTGTTTTCTGGTACAAACCTGCAGGCTCACGAACATATCGTGTCATCTACGGCGACTTGACCGTTAAAGATGTCGCTCCGGAAAATTTGCCGGAATAAATTAACTATAAAAAGTTTCTTACGAAGGCCGGGCTTTATTGCTCGGCCTTTTTCGTTTTATTTAGCTCGGTTTTATATCGGATTATTTTTATAACTTCCAGGCCTTGGCAAAGGCGCGGAAGCTGCGGTCGTAGGTTTTCTCCACATCATCGGGGAAACAGCAGGCGGGGAGCTCCTTCATGGCCAGATGATAGCTTATACATTCGCAGCACAGACCTTTTTTGCTGCAGCCGGGATAAGAACAGTTGCAATTTTGCAAATTTTGCTGTTTGTTACATTCCATATCAATAATCCTACCCTGGTTTTAATTTCTGACTTCAAGTCTATAAAGATTTATGCTGTAACCGGGAACAGTCAGTTGGTTCGAGATGTTTGTAACCTTATTTTCTTTGATTGTAACTTTCGGCTCTTTCCCCGGTTCGTTGTATGCCATCGGGTCAGAATGTGCAATTACCCAGACAGTGCCTGCTCCAGTTAGATTCGCACCTTTCAGGTCCGTTGTAATTTGTTGCTGCTTGTCGGTCGTATTGACTACTCCGATTGTCAGAGCCTTACGGTCCTGTGTCCATGCTGCTGCGATATCCAGGGAGGGGTTACTGTTTGTAATTTCCACCGGAATTGTTCCGTAATGGTTTCTGTACAAAGCCAGCGGCAAACCCGTAGCCGCGAAAGATACATCTGTCTTGGTTGTTTTTATACAGCCAATAACATTGACAGTCTGTGCGTAAAAAGCAAGGTACATAATATCCGATTGCCTGTAATATTCGTGCAAACCAGCGGCTATTCCAAGTGCATCCTGCATGAAGTATCTTCTTCCCAACTCGCCGTACCAATAAGCATCTTCTGGTTTCAGTTGATCACCTTCGCCCGGAGAATAGTTCCAGTAGTTCCATTCAGTTACAGCTACTTCGATATCTTTGCCTTTAAGCTCATCAAGTTCCTGGCGAAGCTTACGATGATAATCTGTTTTTTCTAAGATTTTATCTTTAATCTGTGCTACATGTTTGGTGATATCGGGCATAGTCAGGGTGCAATAAAAATGCTCTGCTATTTTATCGATATTATCAGCACAGCCCTTCATTAATCCTCTGCTCCAGTCGGTCTCGACGTCTCCAGAAGCAAAACAAATAATATCCGGATCTGTTTCACGCATCTTTTCAACTACCCAGTTATGTTTTATGACATAATCTTCAAGGCTCATATATCCGAGCTGCCAGTCACCCCACATCTCATTTCCTACACACCACAAACGAACATCGAAAGGCTCGGCAGAGCCGTTGACTTTACGTAATGTACCCATTGGAGTATTTACTGAACCATTGGAATATTCCAGTTGAGCAGCGCATGAATATGCATCGCCGTAACCGGTATTGGTCGTAATTAGCGGCTCAGCGCCTACGATTCTGCAAAAATTAATAAACTCGTGCATGCCGAAATCATTATGCTCGACGCCGGTCCATGCAGGATTCGTTCTCGGCGGACGTTTGTCCCTGTCGCCGATTCCGTCGCGCCAGTCGTAGCCGCTCACAAAATTGCCTCCCGGCCAGCGATATACAGGAGCATTGAGTTCTTTAAGAACCTTCAGTGTATCGGCTCGCAGGCCGTTGACATTATCCGCAGGCATAATCGAAACTGTACCGACAAAACATGAGCCGCCATCGACTTTAATTTCCAGTTTGCCGCTTGTAGTATCGCCTTCGCTGGTCAACCAGAAAGGATATTTTACATATTCTTGCTCTATTGTCTTGAACTGCATTGAGTCCTGCTGATTATTGCCCCAGACTAATGACACTGTAACGCTTGGATTTCCTTCTTTTGTTTTAAGATAAATATAACCTGTATAATCCTTGCTTTTAATCAGTCCAAGATCGAGTTGCCTTATGCCGCCGCCGGCTTTAATTAACGGCGTGTGGTCTCCGACAAACGAATCTTCCTTTACCATAGTCACTGAATCTGCGGAACCGATAATTTGCCACGGCGAAGCTCCAACTACCTGGAATTGGCTCTCAGGAAGAATGGCTCGTGACGTTACGTATGGATCATAGTTCGCTGTTATGTGATGATAAAATTTCCTGTCTTCCAGCATTTCCGCCCAGATTCCACCGTAAACACATCGTCCGAGATGTTCTATGAATTGCCCATAGATATAAGGTGAAATCGGCTCGCCTGTTTTACCGGCGTCGATTGTCACTGAACGTTGTTGTCCGAAGACAGGTGAAAAAGTGCCGGTAAAGATGATCGCTGTCAAAAAGATGATACATAAATGGCGAATTCTGAACATCTCTGTTCTCCTTTCAATTTTGCACCACAATTGTCGCTCATTTGTCCCGATAACAAACAAATTCATTCCGGACGAGATTATATCTGACATCAGGAGAAATGCAATTCTATAATGTCTTTGTCGTTCAGGACGTGGTTTCGCTGGGCGTTTTGGCCGTCATAAACGCCGGTGCCCCAGATTTTTGCGGATTTTAACTTTTCAGCTAACTGGCGGTGAATATCGGTAGCTAAGTCCATGACGGTCGAGCCGACGGGGAGTGTGAACGGCTCGGTCATATCGGCGGGTTTGCCCGGTGGTTTGGCGTAAATACGAATTATTCCTAACAACTCGAAGAATTTTGCCGAGAGCTTTTCAAGACCGGCTCCGGTTACCGACGATATTTCGATTAGTTCAAATGATTTTTTGCAGCTATTTTTCAAAATCTCAAACGCACCGGCTTTTGCTATATCTGCTTTCGTACAGATACAAAACGCCCTCTTACCGAGTGCATTACCCTGGCCGTCGAATGCCGGCGTTTCACTGTCGATCAGCAGGCTTCGCGACTCGAGAAAATCCATGCAAACATTCATTTGCTCCTGCACATCGCCGGACAGGTCAATTACTATTGCTATCAGGTCACAATTGCGATATGTCCCCACCTGTCCGGGTGCAACGTAGTCCGCAGTAACAGGCGGCATATCGACCAATTGTATCTGAACATCCTCGAAGCTCACCATACCCGGCACCGGTGCACTCGTTGCGAATGGGAAATTCGCCACGTTGACTTTCGCGTTGGACATCGCCGCGAGGATCGAACTTTTGCCGCAGTTCGGTGTTCCGAGGAGCACGATTTGCCCGGCGCCGCTGCGAGGAACGTGGAAAATATCGGTGTGTGTGCCGCCTTTTTTCTGTGCGGGGGCCTCTTTGAGCTTGCTTAGTTTCCTTCGCAGGTCGGCCTTGAGATGGTCCGTCCCCTTGTGCTTGGGCATAACTGAAAGCATTCTCTCGAGCGCGAGGATTTTCTCCTGGTTCGTCGTAGCGCTTCTGAACCATTCTTCAGCCTTGAAATATTCCGGTGTCAGATTCGCAGGCACTAATTTTATATCCTAAGCTCTAATATCTAAATTCTAAACAATATCAAAACTTAAATTTCAAATGTTCAAAACATAAGTTTGAAATCTCATGGTTTCGATATTCGGATTTTAACTTATTCTGTCACTTTTTCTGCGACGAGGTCTCCGACTTCTGAGGTCGAGTAACCCATTCGTCCGGCCTGCATGGATTTTAGCTTGTTGGCAGTTACGAATTTCACGGCGTCCTCGATTTCCCCGCCGGCCTCTTCTTCGCCCAGAGTTTCCAACATCATTTGTGCGGCACAGATGGCCGCCAAAGGATTAATAACACTTTTGCCGGTGTATTTAGGTGCGCTGCCGCCTATCGGCTCGAACATGCTGACGCCTTCGGGGTTGATATTTCCGCCGGCGGCGATACCCATTCCACCCTGAACCATGGCACCTAAGTCGGTAATAATGTCACCGAACATGTTGCCGGTGACAATCACATCGAACCACTCGGGATTTTTCACCATCCACATACATGTCGCATCGACATGATAGTATTCCCTTTCGATATCAGGATATTCTGCCTTGCCCATTTCATGGAATGCACGCTCCCACAGGTCATAGACGTATGTCAGCACGTTTGTTTTGCCGCACAAAGCGAGAGTATTTTTATCGCCTTTGCCGCGAGATTTTTTGCCGTACTTTTTGGCGTATTCGAACGCATATTTCAGACACCTGTCAACCTGAAAGCGGGTATAGACGGCCGATTGCACCGCCACTTCGTGCGGCGTACCTCTCATCGTGAAGCCACCGGTTCCGGTGTAAAGGTCGCCGGTATTCTCGCGGACGACAACGAAATCCACCTCGTCGGGGCCTTTATCTTTTATCGGTGTCGCAACGCCGGGATAAAGTTTAACCGGACGCAAATTTATATATTGGTCCAGCTCGAAACGGGCTTTTAACAATATTCCCTTCTCGAGAATGCCGGGCGCAACGTCCGGATGGCCGATTGCACCCAAAAGAATCGCGTCGAATTTTCGAAGCTCCTCAATGGCACTATCGGGTAGGGTCTCACCCATCCTTTTATATCTTTCGCCGCCGAAGTCGAATTCTGTCAATTCGACCTTAAAACCAAACTTATCCGCCGCGGTTTTTAATACTTTTACCGCTTCGGTCGTCACTTCCGGCCCCGTCCCGTCGCCGGGTATCACTGCTATCTTGTAACTATTCGCCACTTGTTGTTCTCCTTGTAGTAATATCTGTTACTTCTTAGTTGTCATTCCTGCCCCTAAGGAGTAAACTCCGGCAGGAATCCACTTTTTAACGTGTGAGATAGTGAAACTTATCTCATCGAAGCGCATACTATACCCTCCATAGGCCAGATTATCAAGTAAATCTATAGATAAGGATGCGGCCGTAATAGAGAAATTGTATTCCTTTGGGGATGCCTTAGGTATTTACGGAGAGCCTAACCATACGACTCTAAATACTTGAAAAGACTTTTAACATAGGAGGTTGAAATAATCCAAACAATTATAGTAGAATAATATGCTGTGGCAAGTAGAATTGCCGTTGATAAAGATATATGGTAAATCCCGGAATAAGGAAGGATTGAAAATGGAGAATCTGAAACTCCATCTCACAGCAATTACCCTGAGCTTGTTCGCCGCAATCACTTTCGCGCAGGAGGGCCATTCAAAATCCGAGGGCAGCGTGCAACATTCTTCCGCCAACACTACCGGCGATTCAAAAGTGTCCACAAGATTGCGCGTGATCATGTCGTCGGACTTTCCACCCATAGGCGTCGTTAAGAGTGGCAATGTACCCAACACTCAAAAAAGTGACCCTGACGATATGCAGTCGATGGTCCGTTTCCTGCTTTATTCCAATGAATTCGATGTAGAGGGATTGATCGCTTCGGCAGGCACCTTTGCCAATATAGCCAATAAACAAAACATACTGGATGTGATCGAACGTTACGAAATGGTATATGAGAATCTAAAGAAGCATGATCCCCTTTACCCCACTGCTGAATCATTGCGCACGGTCACCTTTCAGGGTCGCAGTGGTACCTGGGGCAAATCGGTCAGCAATAATATCGGAGCCGGTAAAGACAGTGAGGCTTCGGAAGCAATCATTGCCATCATAGACAAGCCCGATCCCCGACTTGTATATATTGGTGTCTGGGGCGATTGCAGCAATATAGCACAAGCTATCTGGAAGGTACAGAATACGCGCAGCCCTGCCGAGCTGGAGACCTTCCTCAGCAAGATGCGTATCCATCAAATCGCGCATCAGGATGATACAATCTATTGGTTACTCCAGAATTTAACGAATTTGTTCATAATCTACTCGAGGACGACATACCAGGGCATGTTCGGCGGCTCTGATTCGATTTCGGACCTCGCCTGGGTCAACGAGAATATTCGCAATAACCACGGACCTCTCTGCGCTGTATATCCGCATGAAGGGATGGGGTGCACCGGGGTGTGTGAAGGAGATTCGCCTTCGTTCTTGTGGCTGGTTAGCGCGAACCGCGGATTGAACGATCCCGATGACCCCACCCAGGAAAGCTGGGGCGGACAATTCAAGCGTGATGGTACGACCAATCATTATGTTGATGGACCCGGTGGATCGAGCATCTCCAAGTGGCGTAAGGACTACCAGAAGGAATTTCAGGAACGCGCAGACTGGTGTATAAGTCAATGATGAGGGAGAACCGCAGTTGACGAGATACACAAGAGTAATAGTGAATATCGAACCAAAATAATCCTAATGGAGAAATTATGATTAAGAAATGTTATCATTTATTCTTATGCTTTCTGTTTTACCTTGTGCTGTATAACACATCCTTTGCTGCTGAGCTTAAACCGCGTCTTGTTGTACTTACCGACATATCACCCAATAACGTGGAACCCGATGATATGGAATCCATGATTCGGCTCCTTGTTCATGCCGACATGTTTGAGATCGAGGCTCTGGTTCACTCGACCGGTTGGAGTGTAGCGGGCAATGCCGGAGATACTGGTTTGAATCTGATAAAAAAAGCGATTGATTTATACGAAAAGGATTTACCAAATTTGATGAAACGTTCCAACCAGCAGGGACATTTACACGACGATGAGCATCAGGAAATCGGATATTGGCCGAGTGCGGACTATCTGAGAGCGCGTACCATGTTAGGAAGCAAAAACAGGGGACAGAGGTTTATCGGCGAAAATAACAATTCCGATGGAAGCAACAAAATTATTGAATTAGCTGATGAAGTTGATAATCGTCCCATTTGGGTAACTGTATGGGGTGGAGGTAACACACTCGCCCAAGCATGCTGGAAAGTACGGCAGGAACGAACCCCGGAACAATTGAAAGCGTTTCTTAAAAAGATTCACGTCTATACAATAACGGATCAGGACGGAGCCCAAAGACCCGGCAATGTAATCAATTGGCCCGAAAGCTCTCACCAATGGATGCGCAGAGAGTTTGAAAAGGACCTGTTTTTCATTTGGGATGAAAGTGCCTGGCGTTTTCAGAATTCTACCGGCTCAAGAAATTGGGAGCAGTATGCAACAAATATCCAGGGTCATGGCAATCTGGGCAACAGGTATCCTAAATATAAGTATGGAGTTGAAGGCGACACTCCCTCATTTCTTCATCTCATGCCTACCGGATTAAATGACCCTGAAGTTCCGAATCAAGTCGGCTGGGGTGGATATTTTGAATTTGGTAAATGCAAGGACAACGCAACAAATGCCTATCAAAACCATGCCGTTAATGTAAATAACATTTCCTCGAAGTATCAACGATATTTCTACCAGGCAACCTTTAACAACTTTGCAGCCCGGATGGACTGGGCAAAAGATGGTACGGGAAATCGAAATCCTGTTGTCATCATCAATGGCGACAAGAGTCTCGACATAATTACGGTTAAGCCCCCTCAAGGTACTTCTTTGACGCTCGACGCTTCAGAGACCAAAGATCCTGATGGTGATAACCTGACGTTCAAGTGGTGGGTATTATCCGAAGCAGGTACATATGAGAATGATATCACGATTTCTGGCAGCGACACAAACCGTGCAACAGTAAAGGTTCCTTCAGATTCAGCGGGAAAGAGCTTACATGTGATATGCGAGGTGATAGATGATGGTACGCATAACCTTAGCGATTATCGCAGAATAATCTTTGAGCCTGGACAGTGATTATTTGACCTTCTGCGGCTGCTGAGAAGGTCCGAGACAACATTGACGAGGCGCTAATGTACTATCACTTCCCCAGCGAGCATCGGGATTGCTGTAACGGTTCCAAGAGTCGAGCAACTGGAATCTGTGTATATTATACTGAGGATCACAGATAAAGGAAGTCCGGCCTTGTCGAGGTATAAGCGGGTGATTGTCACGGTTAACCCTTGAATGATACCGCCGGATTGAACGCGGATCGTTTCATCCCGTGAGATGGCAAGTCTATCTCACCGGGATTTCTTTATATGCTCCAGCAGGCCACCGTCGTTGATTATCTCCAGTGCGAAATCGGGCAGCGGCTTAAACTCGATATCCTTGCCGGTTGTCTTGTTTTTTATCATGCCGGCTTTGAAATCTATTTCAAGCTCATCCCCGTCATTGATTTTCTCCGGTGCGTCCGGTGATTCTATCAGGTAAAAGCCATTATTTATGGCGTTGCGATAGAATATTCGCGCGAATGTTTTTGCGATAATAGTTTGAATACCGGCCCCGCGAAGTGCCCATACGGCGTGCTCTCTGGACGAGCCGCAGCCGAAATCTTCTCCGGCAACGATTGCATCGCCCTGTTTGACTTTGCCGATAAAATCCTTGTCCAGATCCTCCATGCAGTGCTCAGCCAATTCCATTTCATCATCGGTATTCAGATATCTTGCCGGTATGATTTCGTCCGTGTTTATATGGTCCCTTTTATATACATGCGCTATAGTCATTTTTTATTCCTCAAAAAAATTAATATAATCAACTAATCCTCTGGCTTCTTATTAATCTCTCTTAATTTCTGTTCGATCTCAAAAGCAACATATTCCTTCAAATACTTTTGCCATATCCAAATTGCGGCAAAGGAAAAAAGCAATAAAGAAAAAATCTTGAACATTTCGAGAATATCGCTTGGTTTCTCCTGAGTATTTTCCATAGGAAGAACATACAAAAGGATGATCATTATAAAACTTGATACACCAGGGCCAATAATTGATGGTTTTTTATGTTCATTCATAACTTCCCTTTCTTTTTACTTTTGCCTTTCTACTTTTTTCAAAGGTAATTTCTACAGTCGGTCAGTTTCCCTTCGATGGCACTTGCCGCTGCAGTTGCCGGGCTGGCTAAATAGACTTCACTTTTGGGATGTCCCATCCTGCCGACAAAGTTCCTGTTGGTTGTGCTGACGCACTTTTCGCCTTCGGCCAGAACGCCCATGAATCCGCCCAGACATGCTCCGCAGGTCGGAGCCGCAATCACGCAGCCGGCATCGTAAAATGTATCAAACAGGCCTTCGTCTTTTGCCTGCTTCCAGATAGTCGGCGTCGCCGGCACAATTAACGTACGGATGGCAACCTGTTTACCCTTGAGGATTTTCGCCGCTATTCGCAAATCTTCAATCCTGCCGTTCGTGCAGCTTCCGATGTATGCTTGGTCCATTTCCATACCGGCACACTCGCCGATAGGGACACCGCCGCTTGGCAAGTGCGGCAAAGCGACCATTGGCTCGATTATAGAGCAGTCGAATTCCTCGACGGCAACATATTCGGCATCACTATCGGATTCGTAAACGGTATAGTTCTTCTTGTCCTTCAAGTGCTCATCGAGATACTTTTTAGTGACATCGTCGAAACCGATAGTGCCGCTTTTTGCGCCCGCTTCGATGACCATATTCGTCATGGTCATTCTCGCTTCCATCGACATTTCCGCCAGAGCCGGACCGGTAAATTCCATCGCTTTGTAAAGCGCCCCGTCCGTACCTATTCTCGCAATAACGGCAAGAATGACATCTTTACTGTAAACTCCGGGTCCGAGTGAGCCGTTTAGCACGAATTTAATCGACGCAGGGACCTTAAACCACAGTTGCCCCGTCGCAATCGCCGCCGCCAGATCTGTCGAGCCAACTCCTGTGCCAAAGGCGGCGAATGCTCCGTACGTGCATGTGTGCGAATCAGGCCCGATGATGACTTCGCCGGGTCTGATATGGCCCTGCTCCGGCAGCAGCGCGTGACATACACCGGCCCTGCCGATTTTGTAGTAATGTTTTATTTTATGCCGCCTTGCCCAGTCGTCGAGCCGTTTGTGCAGCTCGGCGCTTTTTATATCTTTGGCCGGCTGGAAATGGTCCGGCGTAACAACAATTTTTTCCGGGTCGAATACCTTATCGATTCCCTTTTCTTCAAGCATCTTTGCTGCTGCCGGCCCCGTGACATCGATAAATAAAACAATATTAATCTTCGCATCGATTAGCTCACCCGCCCGGACTTTTTCCTTTCCTGCCGCTTTCGCCAATATTTTCTCTGTTATTGTCATTCCCATAGCATTGTTCCTTTTTCTTATGTTACTTGCCTCGGCGAAGCCCTTAAGCGAAGCCGGGTCATTCCCATTGTTTATATCTTTCAAAAGAATTTTTCCTGCCTATGGCATAAATTTTAACTTTATACTTTTTACTTTCCTTACAGTTCCGCTTTCAGTTCAGGCGTGCCGCCTTTTGCCGCGACCATTCGATTTATGGCATCGACGTAGGCCTTGGCGCTGGCTTCGATAATATCGGTTGAGATACCCCGGCCGATAAAAGTTCTGCCGTCCGCAGAAATTCTGACCGTCGCTTCACCCAGAGCTTCTTTGCCGCCGGTAACGGCACGGATAGTGTAGTTCTCCAGCTTCGGCGACAATCCCGTTGCTTCTCTGATGGCTTCATAAGCCGCATCGACCGGCCCGTCACCACATGCCGCGGCCTGTTTGGTTTCGTCTTTGATCTTCATCTTGACGCTCGCGGTAGGCAGTGTCCCGGTCCCGGAGGCTACGTGCAGATACTGAAGCTCGTACACATGTTCCACGACGTGAATCTCTTCGTTGATAATCGCCGCAACATCTTCGTCGAAAACTTCCTTTTTCTTATCTGCGATCTCCAGAAATCTTCCGTAAGCGTGTTCCGTTTCCTGCTTGTTTAGTTTGAAACCGAGCTGCTTGCATCTGTCCACGAATCCGTGCCGGCCGGTATGCCGTCCGAGGACCATGCGCGAACCGACCAGGCCGATGCTCTCGGCGGTCATAATCTCGTATGTGGTTCGCTCTTTGAGTATGCCATCCACGTGTACACCGGACTCGTGTGCAAATGCGTTGGCACCAACGATAGCCTTGTTCGGCTGGATTACGAAGCCGGTTAGTTGTGAGACCAACTGGCTCGTGCGATAGATTTCTTTCGTATTTATATTGGTCGTAAGTCCGCCGGTACTTTGCGCGGCGAAAAAGTCCGGGCGCGTGCGTATTCCCATCACGACTTCTTCGAGCGCGGCGTTGCCCGCGCGTTCGCCCATGCCGTTGATCGCGCACTCGATTTGCCTGGCGCCGTTTCGTACACCGGCTAATGAGTTGGCCACCGCCATACCGAGGTCGTTGTGGCAGTGCGTGCTGATGATGCACCTGTCTATGCCGGGGACGTCGGATTTGAGCCGGGCGATGATTCTGCCGTATTCGTAAGGCAGGATATAGCCGACCGTGTCCGGGATATTCAACGTAGTCGCGCCGGCTTCAATGACCGCGGCGAGAATCTCGATCAAAAACGACATATCGCTCCTGCATGCGTCTTCCGGCGAAAACTCAACGTCATCGACGTATCCTTTCGCGCACTTGACGGCGTTGACGGCCATTTTCAGCACCTCGTCGCTGCTCTTTTTGAGCTTGTGCTGCATGTGGACCGGTGAGGTTGCGATAAACGTGTGGATACGCTTCTTTTTCGCCGGAGCAATCGCTTTACCGGCCGCCTCGATATCACCTTCGTTGGCGCGGGCCAAACCGGCGATTGTTGGCCCCTCAACCTGCTCGGCGACCAATCTGGTGGCCTCGAACTGCGTGGGACTGGAGACAGGGAAGCCCGCTTCGATGATATCGGCGCCCAGAACCGCCAATTGCTGGGCGATTTCGAGCTTTTCGGCGATCGAAAGCGAGGCGCCCGGCGATTGCTCGCCGTCCCGTAAGGTGGTATCGAAAATTAATACTTTTTCTTCGGACATATTCTTTTTTCTCCTTTATAGCCACAGATTTCTATAATCTGTCGTCTGTATTCTGACATCTGTCTTCTGTTTTCCGTTATCTGTACTCTGTTTCGACAAATTATGCCGAAAACAGAGCGAAATTGCCATGAATTTACGAAAAAACGGATAGAAATAGATTGTTTGTGGGGTATTTATTGCGCCTAACGGCGCAAAAGCAGGTTGCTAAGGCCAAGGATGGCCTCTAAGATGGAAGGAGATATACAGTTACTACTCATATTAAAAATTATACAAAAACAGCGACTTTCTGCAACCTTTTTTAAAAAAATATTTTTTTTTAGAATTAGTAATCAATATTCAAGCCCCCACAAACGCCTTTATATATAAAAAGGCATCAAGCTCAACATAATATATGGTGAGGTCGTTTTTAGTTATACAGTAAGTAATTCTTATTTGAGAAAGGAGAGGGCTAAAGGTTTTTAATAGAAAATTATTGCAGGGCTTGTTGTATTATATACAATTGTGGAGCATCTTTGAGAGAGCTTCTTATTAATGTCGCATTATAAACACCTGTTGACAACATTTGTAGAAATAAAGTTATTATTTGTATCTTGTAATAGATATAAATGATTTTTAATGTGGAAATAAAACCTTTCTCTTTAGGAATAATATGTGCAATATTTCGTAATATAATGATTTCTGAGAACCTGAGTTATGGATAATCGAGGTAGTGGCGTCGTTTTTATTGAAGAAGATGGGAAGAGAAGAATTAAAGGAGATTTGATCAAGGTACAAAAAAAGATGATAAGAGAATTTTAGAGGTTTTTGATAAAATTCCAAAGCAAATAAAGGGGGCACTGCAAATATTGACAGAAGTAAAGAGCAAACGGAGTTTGTACTTATTGGGCCCTGGACATCTGGAAGATGGACAATAATGAATAAAGTCGTTGGTCAAAAACGAAGCAGTGTACCAAAGGCAATAGAAGACAGTGTTTTAACTACATGTCTTAGAAGATGTTGCCTATGCTACATTCTCAATGATGATAAGTCTGTAAAGGAGGGACAAATTGCTCACATCGATAGGAATCGAAACAACAACACTGAAGACAATCTTGTTTACTTGTGCCTAATACATCATAACCAATATGATAGTCTGTCAAGTCAATCAAAACGCTATACGCCAGGTGAGCTTAAACACTACAAGAAAATGTTACATAAAGTGCTTGGAACTTCACGTACTCAATGCAGGATGGTGATTGACATGGAGTTCAAAGACTTTTTGTCCAATGATATTCAGAAGTTACTTGATACCATTCGCAAAGTTACTAATGACGTAGATATTAATATTACGAATATTGGTGAAGGAAGTGTATTAATCAGTTTGGAGAGCACAGAAAACACTTATAAGAAATTAAGGCATGCATTCGAAAATGGAACACTATCAAATGCCCTTCATTTGCCTATTCTAATGGTCGAGCGAACTCACAATCCAAGTGCAACATCTCTTATATTGCTGGCTAAAGAACTGCTTGCAAGGAAAAACGTGGATGACGCAATCGCATGCACTAATAAGGCCATGGAAGTTGATCCAGATAATATCTTCGCTTGGTCATTGAAAGCAACTGCACTACTAACTAAATTCACACTTGATAAAGAGAAAGACCATCGGCAATTATTAGATGAGGCATATGCTTATGTCTGCAGGATACATATAATGAACCCAGATAATCCGGCCAACTGGGTAAATAATGGAATCATATTCTACGAGTTAAAGAAAACTCACAAAGCATTGGAATGTTTCTTGCATGCAATCAAACTGAATCCTAAATATGCATTCGCTTGGTACAACGCGGGTATTATTCTACTTAAACTTGGCAAAGAGGATAAAGCCATTAAGGCTCTAGAAACAGCAGCGAAATACGGATACGAAGGAGCACTACTAGCACTTACAAGAATTAGACGGAAAACCTAACGTCAATGATGAATGATCAAGAGATGAACTATAATGAATTAAGGACTATCCTGCTCTGTATAGAACATTGAAAATTAAAACTTGGATTTAAACATATTAGCTTAAATAATAGTCTATGAAGACCAGCAAATCAACTCTAACCGTAGCAAGGATGGCTTTACGGGCAGCGCATGATAGTTTGCCAGACTATGCTTACAGGAAAAGTCCCAAAAAGTTAACTCGAGAAACTAGTCGAGAAACTAGTGACAGTCACCGATTAACGGCTAGGGACAGTTCACATAAAACGGTGACTGTCCCTATTAAAAACCCTATTAAAAACCCTGAGGCGATAACAAAATGGATTTAACAAAAATCCATGTAAAACTGTGAAAGGATAAGATATGGGAATTAAATTCGGTGAAATAGATGCTAATCAGATTTTGCAGAATGAGTTCCGAATTGGTGTTTTGGAAAAGCTTTTGGAATGGGCACTAAACAATAGTCCTATGACGCGACCTAGCCTTAAAGAAATTAAAGAAATTAAAAAATCTGTCATTATGCAGCTGCAACAAAAGTATCCAAAGTCTGGAATTGAGTATAAAGGGGGTGATTGATCATGGAGGCAGTTAAAATCGCTGGCCCTGAAGATTTAGTTAAGACAGACATCCGCCCAAAGGTAGAAACATACTTTCTTGTTACTGAAGATACCTTAAAAAGCATAACTGGGAAAAATGTACTTACGGAAGTATTCTTCCTTATCGCCTCCTTACTCTGGGGTGCTTACGTTTCCGTAGTGATTGCGACAAATACATCAATTAACATTCCTGAAGCAACAACAATAGCACTGGAAACATATCAAAAGGTGTTTTTAATATGTTCTATTGTGGTCAGTATACTCGCTATAGTTTTTCTAATCATTACCTATAACGGAATTAGTCGTATACGAAAGTCAAGCTTACCGGATACTGAGATAGTAACTGCTGTCGGACAAAAATAATGATCAAGGGGTTGTTGAAAAAGTTCATTGAGCTTTATCTCCACACTTTCTGCGTACTCCGCGGTTAATCCTTAACAATTTAAAACTGCTAATTATCTATAGTATTTTTTTGCTGCCTCATTCCGTCGGAGGAGGACAGGCTTCAAGCCTTATGCGGATTTTTTAATACGTTGTGAGTCAAGGACAATTTTGGAAAGTTTCCGGAATTATCCTTATATTCCGGCCGGGCGGACGTATAATCTATTAAAAAGGATTATCGATAATAGAATACACAAATCAGAATCATTTTGGGGAAAAGCGAGTTAAAAGTTCAAAGTGTAAAGTTAAAACAAAACATGAGCATTCCATATTTAGCCCTGCAATTTATTGGCGAATTAAAAAAGAAACGATTCGACAAGTATAGAGTCCTCTCTACAAATCGGTCCTTTTTGAAAAAACAAAGCCAATTTGGGTCGGGTCTAAATTGATGTAACCTCTTTCATAACAAGTAAATAGGTGAAAATAACGGGATTTTACCGGTGAAAAAACAAAGCCAATTCACCGGCCTCCGGCCGGAAATTCGAAGCACTGAGCACGAAATCCGAAAGTTGTGGATTCGAGGAAAAAAATTGAAAACACCCGGCGTTGCCTTCGGCTATGCCGAGAGGAGACGAAGCCAATCCTTCGACAAGCTCAGGACAAGTTTATCCCAAATGGAAAACAATTTATCCCCAAGGGAAGCCAATTGTAATGGCAGAAGACAGTCCTTGGGACTCCTAACGGAGAAGACAGAACACAGAAGACAGGAAACGACAAATCATAAAAATCGGGGGGGGAAAGCAAGTTCAAAGTTCAAACACAACATCATCCTATATTTAGCCCACAAGCCAGCTTGTGGGGAGATAAAAAATGCAAAACAAACCCAATATTAAAATGGGTAATTTGTCGCAAGCTCTATGAAATAAAAAGATTATGAGAAAAATGGCAATTTCAAGGCATTTTGCTGGCAAAAAAACAAACCCAATTTGTGGCACGGCCATCTTGGCCGTGTTTTCATGGGCTCCGAAGCCCATGCTACATTTGCTCCATTCGGCCCGCCTTCGACATGAGCTCAGGCCGAATGTAGCTCATGACCGAGGGCAAGACAGGCCAAAACCGATTTTTCTTGCAAAAGGGTAGTTTTATGAATAAAGTCAGCGGGATTTTGAGTTTTAATGCCGGAGAGGTGTCGGAGTGGCTGATCGAGCCGGTTTCGAAAACCGGTGTGTTCTTTTCGGAGCACCGCGGGTTCGAATCCCGCCCTCTCCGCCATTTTTTCGATGGGAAAAATGGCAGAAAATCGAGGGGATGAAATTCCAGTTGACTAAAGGCGAATGCTTATTAACTAAATACTATTTTATGCGGATTGCACTAGGACAATTTAATGCGGTTGTTGGTGATTTGGCTGGCAACGCCAAGAAGATACGGGAATTTTATGCCCGTGCAGTTCGGGAAGATGTTGATTTGCTGGTCTTTCCGGAATTGGCGGTGTGCGGCTATCCACCGGAAGATTTGGTTCTCAAAAAGCATTTTTTGAAAGAGTGCTCGGCCAGTGTTGAAAAAATTGCCGCAGCCTGCCCGGACAAAACTATCATCGTAGGTTTTGTTGAAAACGCTCACAAAGAAAGCTACAATTCTGCGGCTGTATTGCAGAACGGCAAGGTCGTTAAAATTTATCGCAAGGTCCGGCTGCCGAATTACGGCGTTTTCGACGAGCGAAGATATTTCCAGTCCGGCACCGAACCGCTGGTCATCAATGTGGGCGGGATAAATATTGCCGTGACAATCTGTGCAGATATATGGGATATCGAATGGCTGGGCGGTTTTTTAAGAGATTACAGCCCGCTCCAGATGATTGTAAATATCTCGGCTTCTCCTTTCCATTACGGCAAGATAAAAATCAGGGAAGAAGTTGTCGGCAGGTGTGCGGAAAGATTCAATTGCGCAGTCGCTTATTGCAACCTGGTCGGGGGACAGGATGAAATTGTTTTTGACGGCCGAAGCATATTTGCCGATTCGACCGGCAGGACAATAGCGGAAGCGAAGGCGTTCGGGGAGGATTTGCTTATCGCCGATATTGTCCCCGGAGACGATGGCGGTGTTAAGATTGAGCCACTTCAACCTGCAGCTTCGCAACCGGTAGATATAATCGATGAAATATACCAGGCCCTTGTCCTCGGGACGCGGGATTATACCCGCAAGAACGGTTTCGAAAAAGTCCTGATTGGTCTGAGCGGCGGGATAGATTCTTCGGTAGTCGCCGCTGTTGCAGTTGCCGCTTTGGGCAGGGAAAATGTAATCGGGATTACTATGCCGACACAGTTCAACAGTCCCCAGACGATTAGTGACGCCGGGAAACTGGCGAAAAATCTCGGCATAGATTTTTTAACAATTCCGATCAGGTCCGTATTGGAGCAGTTCGATGAGGCTCTTAAGCCTGTAGCGGGCTGGCAGAGCGAAGGTATTGCGTACGAGAATCTGCAGGCCCGGATACGCGGGACGATTTTGATGTCACTTAGCAACAGTGCCGGTGCTCTTGTTTTAACGACCGGCAATAAAAGTGAGACGGCGGTCGGCTATTCGACTCTCTACGGTGATACCGCGGGCGGTTTTGCGGTAATCAAGGACGTCCCCAAGACGATGGTTTATATGATAGCCGAGCATATCAATAAAATGTCAGCCCGGGAAGTTATCCCTGTTGATGTGATAACCCGGCCGCCAAGCGCCGAGCTTAAGCCTGACCAGAAAGATACGGATTCGCTTCCGGATTATGACCTGCTCGATGAGATTCTAAAAGGCTATGTCGAGCAGGACAAATCCGCTATAGAGCTTGCGGATTCGGGTCTGCCGAAGGACGTTGTCCTGCGTGTTATTCGGATGGTCGATAAAAACGAATACAAACGGAGGCAATCTCCGCCGGGAGTAAAAATCACTCCGAAGGCTTTTGGCAGAGATAGGAGACTACCGATTACAAATCGTTACAGCTCCGGCAGTGACAGGGGGATTGGGTAAAAGATGCTATCTGCCTGTTATGGCATCCGTGACGGCTCTGGCGAATGGGATCGCCGCCGCCGGACCATTGCAGGTGACAACCTTCATATTTTCTTCTACCGGTATGCCGGTATATACGGCTCCCAACTGCTCGAGAGCGACTCTTTCGGATTGTAATGCTGTTACTTTCACGCCGTTAAGTATGCCGGCATTGCCCAGTATCGAAGGGGCGTTAGAAGTCGCCCCGATAATCTTTCTTTTTTCTGCCGCCTCCCGGATGAGATTCAGGACAACGTTATTATAGATAAGCTCACCGGCACCCGTACCGCCGATGATGATTATCCCATCGTAGTCATCAGCCCTTAACTGGCCGATCTGGGCGCCTGCTTCGGCCTGTCTTCTGAGCATGCCTGTTATAATACCGGTTCTTGTGCTTGCGATGATCCACTGGACTCCGGCGTTGCTCAGGGCTTTTAGTGTCTCAAAAAGCTCCTCGTCACGGAAATTGGCGCTCGGTACAATCACTGCGGCTTTTTTTGGAACCATGTTCTGAGCATCCCCGGTTCCCAACGCGCTGCTGCCGGGGAATCCGACGCAGATAATGTATATCGGTTCGATACTTCTTGGCAGCCTGCAGGCAGTGTTAACGCCTCGTTTATTAAAATTGCTTATTGCCAATGAACCCATCTCCAGACAGACAGCCTGAAGCTGGATATTCTGAGCTATGTGGCCGGCCTGCAGGTATAAAGAGTTCCTGTTATTACTGCTGCGTTGTGTTGCCAGGCTTCTGGTAGGTGCTGTAATAATAAAGCTGCATCCGGCTGCGGCCACTGAGTCAGACATCGGAGCACTCGCCGCTGCAAGCTGACCACGGATGTCCTGATTAATTATTTGTTGAAGGCTGTTTTCATTCGGGATATATATAAACAGCCCTTCATGAGTCGCAATATATAACTTAATAGGCGATGTTGACTGAACAGGTAGTGTTAGCGAATTGCTCTCAAAACTTCTTTGGCCCTGAGCGGCCCAGGCTAATTGGCCGATCTGGTTTCGCTGGAGAATTTGGGTACTGAACATCAGTATATCCTGTTGCTTATTGAGCGCTACTTCGAAGGGAATTGTTCCCGTCGTTTTCGGCTCTGTGAGCTGAATTATTGTCTGCGCTGTGGTACGCAGCCGACGCTGGCCCAGGCAAAGCGTTGCCAGACAGGTTAAGATTATAATTAAAATTGTTGAGCGTTTCATTTTCTCAATCCTCCAAAATATGTTTTTGGAACGGCAGGTAACGGTATATATGATATACACCTGATCCCAAATTTCCAGATAATTTTTTACTGTAGAAAAGTTGCATAGTCATAATAGGCATATCGGCAGGTTTGTAAAGCCGCTTTGAAGGTCTGGGGCTGTTATTGCAAATAAAATGAGGGAAAATGTATGTAAATTTGCCCCTTTGGAGTCTCTGCGCAGCCATTGTCAAGATATGGATGAGAATATTTGCCGTTGGGGCGTTTATACCGGGTTAAAACCAAAAATGCGTATAGACCGATAATTTATTGCACAGGCCGAATTTTGCCCGGCGATCGAGTCGCATATTCGCAGAGCGGTTAATAAAATCCCGGCGAATCTTAAGGTTGGCTTATACAATAAATGTTCTCTTTTCCTTTGAGAATCAATTCATTTCCGACAAGGGCTGGTGAAGCATCGAACCGGTCGTCCAGCTTGTTGGAGGCCAGGACTTCGTATGTATCCGAATGTTTGATAACCAGTGTGAGTCCGTTTTGGGATGCTAAATAAACTCTACCTGCCGCACCTACCGGCGAGGCATAAAAGCCACCCGCGCCCTCAAGGCTCTGCGATACGAAATTGGGCTTACCGGTCTCGGCCTGGTAACATGAAAGGATTGCATTATTGTTGTAAAGGAAATAAATTTTATCCCCGTAAAGTAAGGGCGATGGTACATAAGGTGTGTTTCTGCTGTCGATTTGCCAGGCAATGGCATCGGAATCACTCAAGTCACCTGTCCGGCCGAGTTCAATAACCTGCAGTTTATTGCCGCGAAAACCGCTGATACAATACACCTTGGAGAATCCGGTTACCGGTGAAGGAATTGCGTTTCGCGTCTGGCCGCTGCATTGCCAGATAACCTCGCCGGTCTCGACGTCGTAGCTGCGGGTAAAATTCGTTGCGTTGGTGACAACCTGCAGCTTGCCGTTGACCTCAATCGGCAGGGGAGTCGCCCACGAGGTGGCTTCGTCCCGGTCCTTTTTCCAGAGGATATCACCAGTCTCTTTGTTAAGTGCGTAAACGGCCGAATCGCCTTCGTGGTCCATAACAACTATAAGTGCGTTGCCGGCCAATGCGGCGGAGCTTCCCTCACCAAAGCCACGGGCTATATTCATCTTGCCGAGGTCTTTGCTCCATTTGTGATTTCCATCCACATCATAACAATGTACACCGCGTGAGCCGAAACTCGCCCAGACGTGTTTGCCGTCGGTTACGGCTGAATTCGAAGCTAAACTGCCGGTTTCATGATGTCCCTCATGTGGCACTTCTTCGCGAGTTGTTTTTTGCCATACAATCTTGCCGGTATTTCGGTCCATACAAACAAAATCAAACTTAAATGCACCCTCCTTTTCACTCTCGATAGCGGTCAGAAAGAAAATTTTGTCCGCCCAGACAATGGGTGAAGATAATCCGTTTCCCGGGACTGCGACCTTCCATTTGATATTTTCAGTTTCGCTCCAGGTCTGAGGCGGATTGGCATTTTTCGAGGCGCCTGTGGCGTCAGGACCTCGCCAGGTCGGCCAGTAATCGCTGCTTAAATTCGAATATGCGTTTACAGATAAAAGGACGGACAATAAAATTACACTGACTGCCATTTTCTTCATTTTGGGATTCTCCTTCCAGATTGTTTGATTTGTTTTTGAAAACGACTACTCCGAATTTAACGATTTGGCTACATTCTTGATTATATTTTTACGGATAGATAATCTCTATCTTCAAAATGCCTTGAAATCATTCCTTTTTTGTTCTCTTTACGACTGGAACTCCGAAAGGTTTTGTTAATTTTTTAAAAAAATGGGGCGATTAGACTTTTTCCCCGGTATAAATCCTGTCCGGCAGTGTACTTGCTCCCTTAGCGAGAGATTATCCGGCGGCGAAAATGGGGCGTACATTTAGAGCAGCTTCGGATATTCCTGTATTATTTCAAATTTGTGCTGGTTATACCGTTTCAGGCACTATAAACGGGTCGCGATAGGAGCATTTGATATACTGATTTGCTTTTTCAGCGGTTGCTCCGACGAATTTTTCCTGCTTACGGTCGTAAGTCAGCTCCGGTCCGAGTATGAACGGATGTTTGGCCAGATCGACTTCATTTCCACTGAGCTGTTCCACTATATCGTTGAGTGTATTGACGGCGTCTTCGTGGGCCTTCATACTCTCGCGGACCTCGTCAACGGAGGCCTCGGCGCCGGCGCGGAATGCAGCGTTGGCCTGGTGACACATGGCCGTGCTGAGATGGCCGATTTCGATTTCCGCGTTAAGGTCCTCCCGGCGGCCGCTGCGAAGAGCTTCGATGAAATTTATGGCGTGACCGGCTCCGCCGTCGCCTTTGTATTGATAGCTGCGGTTGCCGTCCTTGTCGTAGTACCAGCCGCCGCCGCGGGCAATCTGGATGTGGCCATCCTCACACATGATATAGTTGCCGTCCCGCATGTTGAGATAGACGGCACCTGTTTGGCCGCCGCGGCGCATCGGATCGGGCAGATTCCGTATCTCGACGACAACCTTCACGCCGTCATAATCGAACAGGGCGAAGCACATATTCGGCGTCTGGCCGTTATCGTCCCATGCGAAGCGGTTCCCTGCCGTCACGACCCTGGTCGGGACATCGTTCCAGCCCATAATGTGCCGAAGGTCGTCGATATAATGCACTCCCCAGTTGGCCATTTCGCCGTCACCCCAGTTCCACTGCCAGTGCCAGTCGTAGTGGAAGCTCTGTCGCATGACCGGACTCATCGGAGCGGGACCCGCCCAGAGATTGTAGTCGATATAGTCCGGAACGGGCTGAGGCTCGGTGACTTTCCCTATCGGCTGACGGGAATTCAGTCTCGAGCAGTGGATCCATTTGACCTTGCCGTATTTGCCGGCTTTAATGTCACGGGCGACTTCCTGTACCGCCGGACAGGAACGTTGCTGCGTGCCTGTTTGCACGATGCGGTTATATTTACGCGCCGCCTCGACCATTTTGCGCCCCTCCCAGATGCAATGGCTTACCGGCTTTTCCACATAGACGTGCTTACCCGCCTGGCAGGCCAGGATTGCCATCAGCGAGTGCCAGTGGTTCGGTGATGCGATAACGACGGCATCGACGTCTTTGCGATCGAGTATTTCGCGAAAGTCTTTATATCCCTGTATGGCCGAATCCGGTTTTTCGTATTGTTTCTTGTACCCTTCGATATGTTGGTCCAGACGCTGCTGGTCCGGCTCGCTCAAGGCGACGATATTAACACCTTCGATACTCTGGAAAGTCGGAATATGCTGTCCGCCCCGGCCGCCCATGCCGATAATGGCGATGCGAATTTCATTATTGGCGGAGTGTGCCGGACGAACTTTCAGGCTCGATAAGCCCAGATATGTTCCCGCTGTGACGGTGAGACTGTGTTTGATGAATTGACGGCGGTTGATTTTGTTCATCCTCTGGTCCCTTCGTGTAATTAAGGAAATAATGCCATTTTTGACAATAAAATGAATCCTGTCGTATAAAACATCCGGCAAAAAAATCCCAAATATAATAAACGACAAGCCCCACAAATTCAACCAGCATTTTCTATAAGGTATGTGATGATATGCCCTGTATTCCCAGAGCATGAACCACGATTCACATATTGCGACTCAAGGACAATTCTGGGCGTAAAGATGGAATTTCCTTGTTTTTTGGCCGGTTTTGGATAAAATTGATGGTGAATGGGGTATGGAGGCAGGGGGTAGCAAGTCAAAAATATGCACTGAGCGGAGCCGAATGAATTATAAAATAGCAAAAATATTCCTTATTTAGCCGCCGGGCCTGCCCGGCGGGAATTGGCCGAAGCCGGTTACGGAAAATTCGACAGTTATAGAACGTTCTCTACAAATCGAACAAATTTGAAAAAACAAAGCCAATTTGGATTGGGCTAAAAATGGCGCAACTTCTTTAACAACAATGTAATATGGTAAAAATCGGTTTTTCAGTGGCGGAAAAACAAAGCCAATTCAAAGCCAATCCTTTACAAAGGGATTGAGAAGATGGAATGCGGAAAACAGAATTTGAAAAAGAAAAAAAGCGTTTTCAGCACTGAAAATGGTATTAAAGCAAAAAATGATTTATTTATGTAGGTCATACAGGTATGATTTGCGTGGTACATGTTAGAATTTATTTCCGGAGCGGATTTCAGCCGGTTTTTACTAATGGCAAGTATGAAGACAAGGAAAGGGAATTAAATGGAATACAGGAATATTAAATCGGCGTTTTTTTGTATAGTAATCGGAGCGATTACAACGATGGGTTTTGCGCTCACTAAGGAGTCCCTGGGACAAACAAGTAAAGATTATGAGCTATTATCGCCGGACAAAAAGGTCAAAATCGTAATTTCCATTACCGATAATATTTCTTATTCGGTTATGTATCAATCGCAGACTCTGCTGGAAAAATCTCCCATATCATTAACTCTAAAAGAGCACGGAGTACCGGGTCAGAATCCGAAAGTCGAAAAGGTCGGAAATCGTAGTGTCAATGAAGTTCTCCATCCGGTTTTGAAAGTAAAATCCGCCGATGTAGTGGACAATTTTAATGAGTTATCGCTCGAGTTCGCCGGTGGATACGGGCTTGATTTCAGGGCTTATGACGATGGGGCGGCATACAGGTGGAGGACAAATTTTGACGGAACGATTCAGGTAGTTTCGGAAGAAGCTTCGTTTAATTTTACTGAGGACCATAACATTTATTTCCCGACGGAAGATAGTTTCTTAACACATTCGGAAAGGTTGTACGAGTATATTCAAATCAGCAGTATCGGGGCCGAGAAGTTCTCATGTCTGCCGGCCTTAGTGGATATTAATGGAGGGCCGAAGATAGCTGTTACGGAATCTGACCTCGAAGACTATCCCGGGATGTATTTGACGGGTACTAACGGCAAAATGCTTTTAGGAAAATTTCCGGCTGTGGCAGCCAAAGAAAGGCAGGTAAGAGACCGAACTGTCGAAGTAACCGAGCGTGCTGATTATATCGCCGAGACGCAGGGACAGCGGACATTCCCTTGGCGGATTCTTGTTATTGCAATGGAAGACCGGGAGCTGATTGAAAATCAGATGGTTTATAAATTGGCAAAGCCCTGCCAAATTGAGGACCCGAGCTGGATAAGACCCGGGAAAGTTGCCTGGGACTGGTGGAACGCGAATAATATTTTCGGGGTGGATTTTCGTGCCGGAGTTAATACGGACACCTATAAGTACTACATTGATTTCGCGGGTAAGTACGGCATCGAATACGTGATACTGGACGAGGGATGGTCAAATCCGGCGGATATATTTGCAATTAGTCCGGATATAAATATCGAGGAGCTTTTAGAGCACGCCCGGCAGAAAAATGTAGGGATTATTTTATGGGTGGTCTGGAAGTCTCTTGACGACCGTTTACAGGAGGCCCTTGATCTGTTCGAAAAGTGGGGCGTCAAGGGAATCAAAGTTGACTTTATGCAGCGGGACGACCAGTGGATGGTCAATTATTACTGGCGGGTGGCTCGTGAGGCGGCCAAGCGTAAACTTATTGTCGATTATCACGGTGCATATAAACCGGCGGGTTTACGCCGGACTTATCCGAATGCACTGACGCGCGAGGGAGTGCGGGGTCTTGAGAATAACAAGTGGAGTAATCAGCCGACGCCGGAGCATAACGTGACTCTGCCGTTTATCCGGATGCTGGCCGGGCCAATGGATTATACCCCGGGAGCGATGATTAATGCACAGGAAAGGAGATTCCAGTCTGTTTTCGAGCGGCCGATGAGTATGGGGACACGATGCCATCAATTGGCGATGTACGTTGTATTCGAGAGCCCGCTTCAGATGTTGTGCGATAGTCCTTCGCATTATCTCCGTGAGCCTGAATGTATGGAATTTCTCTCCAAGGTTCCGTCGGTCTGGGACCAGACAAAAGCTTTGGGTGCGAAGGTGGGCGATTATGTTTTGGTGGCACGAAAAAGCGGGGCCGAATGGTATATAGGGGCGATGACCGACTGGACGGAACGGGAGATGACGGTGGATTTCTCGTTTCTGGATGAAGGGGATTACAAAATAGATATTTATCAGGACGGTATCAATGCGGACCGTTACGGCAATGATTATAAAAAAGTTGTCAGTAAAGTTTCAAAGGGGGACGAATTGAAAATCGAGCTTGCGCCGGGTGGAGGCTGGGCGGCGAGAATTTACAAGGATTGATGGTTGAATTATTAGAACTCATCCCAAAACCTCTTCCTACTGCGATTTGCTGCAAATTCCGTGGATCTGCGTTGTCGGCGAAAAAGGTTCTCAACGTGCCTGAAGCACGCCTCTGAGCCTTTTCCACCTCCGGCCTTGACCACGAAATTTTCGCTCAATCTCGTCACAAAACAGGTTTTGGGATGAGTTCTAGTTTCCTGAAAGTGTACAAAGGAACAAACTAAATTTTGGCCAATAAACTATAATTTTTTTGTTCGCATTTTTTAATGAAGAGTCGGGAGAATCGGGGTGACTGGATTCGAACCAGCGGCCTCCTGCTCCCAAAGCAGGCGCTCTAGCCAAGCTGAGCTACACCCCGGATAAATCGATGTAAATCTCAAACGAACCTTCATGGCATCTGTCCTGAGCTTTATTTTTCGCTTGAAAATCTGACTTCTATAGTATATATTTCCCATATTAGTTAGGCGTTTAATGGTGAACAGAATCAAACTATAGATTAATGAGATTTGTGCTTTACAATATCCGTTATGGAACGGGTTCGGGGTGGCGTTTTCACCTTCCTTTCCCTTTCAGTGGCTATTTGAAACGAAGCAGCCATAATCTGGAAAGAATCAGCAGCTTTCTGAACTCAGCGGAGCCGGATATCGTTGGACTGCTCGAGGTGGACAATGGTTCGTATCGTTCCAAGAAGACTAATCAGGCGGCACAGATTGCGAACGATCTGAATTTCACCCACGTTTATGAGTCGAAGTACTCCCAATCATCTCTCATACAAGAGATACCATTGATAAGAGAGCAAGGAAATGCCTTCTTGACAAACCAGAACATTGAAGCGGAAGGGTTTCACTACTTTCAGGAAGGTATTAAGCGTCTCGTTATTGAGTTAGAGCTAAAGGATCTTGTCATTTTTCTCGTGCACTTGTCTGTCAAGTTTCGCCACCGTCAGTACCAGCTCAGTGATCTCTATTCGATGTTTGAAGAAGTAAGAAAGCCAATGATAGTAGCGGGTGATTTCAATCCTCTTTGGGGAGATCGAGAGCTGAATCTCTTCCTCGCTGCGACAAGATTGATCAATGCGAATGCGGCCGGACAGCCCACCTATCCAAGTAGATCCCCACGGCGACAGTTGGACTTCATTTTTCATAGCCAGGCTATAAGGGTGACACGCTTTGACATACCCGAAGTTCAATTCTCCGACCATAGGCCTTTGGTTTGCGATTTTGAATTGGTCAATTAGGAGTTTATCCACTTAGCATTGAGTAGGAGG
>Ga0315549_1000171_pt1 | contig 77249 bp, 92 predicted proteins | sample SalMarSW160200MG_FD_203101 | JGI IMG/M metagenome (GOLD analysis project Ga0315549, IMG submission 203101) | Salt marsh sediment microbial communities from the Plum Island Ecosystem LTER, Massachusetts, United States - Salt Marsh Sediment SW1601-200 ... | reverse complement strand
ACCGCAATATCATTAATTTCAACCGTCTTTTCCTTAATAAATACCGATATCTCTTCCTTCAACTTGTCCGAGAAGCGTTTTACTTTCTCTAAACTTCTATTGCGTTTATCGAGCATTCTAAAGAGGATAACAATTATAATTACTACTAAAAAAGTAGGTAGGCTAAAAGTGTAATTCATTGCTCCCCTCCCGTGGGATATTTGTATTATATCATATCTTACCGTATAGCTATTGTCAATTATTTTTTTAATATTTTTCTATTATAGGTACCTATTTTTCAATGAAAATAAAGCTATGCCAAAAGAATAATATTGCTGCATTTTTCCTCTACATTAAATATTTCATATACAAAGCCAGCGCCACATGTGTGGTGCCGCTGAGTATGGTAAGAAGCGCAAAAACAATATGCAGTTTACGCCGCTTGGCTGCCGGCAGAATGTTCGTCTTCATGCCCAACAGCATAGTAATTAACAACAAAGGAAAAGTTATAATTCCAATTATAATTGTGAAATCATAAAGCTGCATCATATCCTCCTTTTAAGTACATCCTAAAATTAAAGGAAGATAGAGTCAATCGGCGGTTTTACAATCTTTTACACTTTTTTACATTATAGTGACACCTCATCCCTTTTCTCACTGCATATTTAAAGAAGAGATCAATAGTATATAGCACAAAATAGATAGTTATTTTATACTTACTATAATATAAGGCAACCAAATGGCAGGCGGTGTTAAAAGAAGCTTGAAAAAAATCCAAAGATTAAACCTCGTTGTAATATTTGCCCTGGCCATTATCATACCCGGTGTGGTACTGGGAATACTCGCTCTGCGTGCCATCGAAAGAGAAGAAGCATATATTGAAAAGAATTTTAAGCTCACACTGTCTTCCGAAGTGAACAACACGGTTTCACTGGTAAATGCCGAGCTGAGAGCCGTTCAGGATGAACTGGCTGATATTATAACAGTGCCCGAGCCTTATAATGCGGCACAAGCATTAAAAACTATCCAGCATGATTCACCACTGATTGGTCTTCCCTTCTTGCGCTCCTCCCAGAGAATTGTGATCTATGCTGAAAGCTCCGAAGCGCTGTCGGAGGAAGAGTCCGCACTGATAAACCAGAATAAGGAGTTATTCGAAGATGATGTTTCCATACCTGTTTATAAAAACATTGTAAAAGAGTATAAGGAAGAGATTCTTAATGAGGAAATTGAGGAAGTCGAGAGGGAATCAACAAAAGATGATAACTCCGCCCTCAGACAAAACGACCTCGAACTCCAAGACAACCTGTTGAATGCGGACCAAACCGAGACAAGCAAAGCCTTAAAAGAGGAAATAGAAACACAACAGGCAATCACCCGCTTTAACAGATCCGAGCCCTTACGTGAGAAAATCTACAAACAGGCTCAGGAACAAGGTCAGCAAATTCTTGTTCGCAATATCATCCTGCCCGAAGGCAAGCAGGATTCACTTAATAAACAGTGGTCGTTCTTTATTTTGGAATCCCGTACTTTTAGTCAGATCATTGAGAAGAACTCGAGCGGCATTATTCCCCGTTTTATTGAAGATAAATTCTATCTGCTTTACTGGGAAAAGGACAATAATGGTTCGGTTGCAGGCTGCGTCATTGACAATACGGCCTTAAAACAGCGCCTGCTTAAAGTAATCCCACCTGCATATAGCGAAACCCGCGTACTGGTAATTTTAAATGAAAAGGCCACACCATTGGTTATACCGGAGGGTGAAGAACAGAGAGAGTGGTACAGACCGTTCACAGCCAAAGAGATATCGGAATTGCTTCCCCGCTGGGAAATAGCAGCCTACCTTACCAATCCCGATATTATTAAGAACAAAGCTCAATCAACCGCCCTGGTATTGTGGATATTGATCGGATTCCTGCTTATATCATTGTTTTTGGGCGGTACCTTTATTACGGTGCTCCTGGTAAATGAAATGAAACTGGCACAGCAGAAAACCAGCTTCGTGGCCAACGTCTCGCATGAGCTAAAAACCCCTCTTACCTCAATCCGCTTATTTGCCGAGCTGCTCAGAGACAACCGGCAGCCGGATAAAACCAAGCGCAAAAGGTATCTGGATATTATGGTATCGGAAACCGAGCGCCTTACCCGTCTTATCAACAATGTGCTGGATTTTACCAGAATAGGTAAAGGGAAAAGAAACTACAACCGGCACGAATGTGATATCGGCAGGTTATGTCAGGATATCATCGAAGCCCAGCGTGCCAGACTCGAATACAAAGGTTTTACATTGAAGATGAAAAGTCCGGCCAAAGCCATTTCAATTAATATAGACCAGGAAGCCATAAAGCAGGTGCTTATCAACCTGCTTTCCAACGCGGAAAAGTACTCACATAATAAAAAGAGTATCGATGTAAAAGTAGAAACAGAAATTGCTCTGGTTAAAATCAGTGTGATGGATAGGGGACCCGGTATACCTTTAAAATTAAGGGAAAAAATCTTTAAAGAGTTTTTCCGGATCGATGATTCCTTAAATGCGCCGGTAACGGGCAGCGGTCTGGGATTAACCATCTCAAGAAAAATTCTGCGCGATCATGGCGGAGATATTGTGTATTTTTCCCGTGATGGCGGAGGAAGTAACTTCCAAATAATACTGCCGAGAGGAGAATGATTCTATGCGCAAACAAAAAATACTTATCGTAGAAGATGACAAGGCCATTGTGACGGGGCTTAACGATCTGCTGGAAAGCGAAGGCTATCGTACACTTATTGCTTATAACGGAAAAACAGCCCTGGAATATTACAAGAAGAACAAACCCGATCTGATTCTTCTCGACATCATGATCCCGGAAAAAAGCGGATATGAAGTGTGTAAAGAGGTGCGGCGTTCCGATCATCACACACCGATCATCATGCTCACCGCCAAATCTCAGGAGGTGGATAAGGTTGTGGGATTAGAGCTTGGTGCTGACGATTATGTGGTAAAGCCTTTTGGGGTACAGGAGCTTTTAGCGCGCATCAGAGCCTGTCTGCGCCGCACCGTGTCCGAGCACACCGCAAACCAAAGCGGGCTCATCACCTTCGGAGATGTGGAAATAAATCCCAAGACACTGAGCGGCCGTAAAGGATCAAAAGAATTCCCCGTAACCCAGCGCGAAGTAGACCTTTTACAGTACTTTCTGGCCCATGAGGGAGAAGTGATAGACAGACTGACCCTGCTGGATACGGTCTGGGGCCTGAGTTACGGCGGCACCACGCGCACTCTGGACCAGCATATTGCCAAGCTGCGCCAAAAAATAGAGGATGATGCCGGTAAGCCCCGCTTTATCTTAACCGTACACACCGTGGGCTACAAGTTCTGCGGCAAACCGTAAGATGCGCAGTGCGCTTTTGTTTATCAGCAGATAATTCTACTCACTCGTCCCACGTACAATAAGAGATCTCATGTTTATGGTATCTGTCGGGTTGGTATTTCCTTCTGAAATTATTTCTCCATTAATAGTTCAAATCCTTAAAATGAAATCCGTTCCTACAACATCATTCGTGGTACCGGTCCAATATGAGCTTTGTACATTACTAAATCCGTTTGCATTTAACTATGTATAGAGAGTCGTTTCTCCGGCGTGTAACAGAGTTGCCAGTTCATAAAAATTGGGGAGTCTCCAGTCATCATAAGTTGCTAATGTAGAATCATTAGCATACGTCAGCGCGGTACTCCAATTTTTCTGAGTTGTGTCCGGGCTCTGCTCCCACATTAAACCTGTCACGTTATCGGTAATGGTTCCGTCGCCGTTATCCGTAAAGCGCGGATCGGGCCAGGCTACTCCCATCTGCAGATAACCGTCATCGCCCGCGGCAATATGATCATCCGCGTCCTGACCGGTTTTGGGAATGGGTATGGGATCAAATCCACCGCCGTCTCCGCCGGGAGGTGGGCAACCTGTTATTAATAAAGCCAAAAACATAACTAAAAAAGTCACAACTGATAATTTTTTCATATACACCCCCATATTTTTTTTACGGCTTGTAAGCTACAGCCAACAGACTATTGCCGCCCGGGCTGGAGTCGGTCCAACTGCCGGTACTACCGTCGGGAGACCACCAGGCAAGTCCGCTGTCTCCCACTGTAACAAAGCGTCCGTTCCCATAACTTACCAAGTACAGAACATAATGGCCCGGTGATACGATATTCCATATTTCCGACCCCGGGTCGATAGACCATATAATTTGGTTAAGTCCCACGCCCACAAAACGATCATTTCCGTAACACATGCCGTATGCAGCAATAGACTCCGCCAAAGAAATAAAATTCCAGGATTTACCATTCGTAGACTTCCAGACATAATTGTTAATTGATGTCCCAGCAACCGCGAACTGTTCATCCCCATACGCAATACAATAGAGGGGATTGAGTTCCTCTACAGGGCTTACGTCCCGCCAGCTGCCCGCGCTGCCGTCCGGAGACCACCAGATCTGACCGCCTTCTCCCACGGCCACAAAATGCGCTTCCGGTTCACTTCCCGGTGTCGGACAGCCCAGTGTCAGGAAACTAAACATAATGAATACTGCTACTATGCCGATATATTTTTTCATACACTCCTCCTCAAATAAATTCTACGCTTACTTTTTAGTTAGAATTATAACGGCTCTACAAAAATAAACATCGTACGAAAGTACTAGAGGGAAATAAATCTTTGCGGTCTTTGTGTTCTCTATGAGAGGCTTTTTATACAGCCACTTTTAAAGCAACTCAATTTTTAAATAAGAGCAGCCTTTTAGCTAAGGACCTATACCAACATTTCCACATTTTTATCATAAAAAAGTCATATTATACGGGTACAAGTAGCTAAAAAAACATGGCTGCTCATTATGATGCTGATCACAGCTTTAATGGTATACGCATTTATTGAGCCCTACCGGATTGAAGTAAAAGTTACACAAATCGTGGCTTCAGATATACCTGAAGCATTTTCTCAATTCCGTATCGCATTTATAGCCGACATTCATCATGGACTCTTTTTTTCGCGCGAGCGGGTAAAAAATATAGTGGGGATGATAAACGAATTGAATCCGCATCTGGTTGTTCTGGGCGGAGATTATGTGTATGGACATAAAAAGTATTTGGCTCCTTGTTTTGAGGAACTTACAAAGCTGAAAGCTCCCTATGGTATTTTCGCGGTTCTAGGCAATCACGATCACTGGGAAAATGAGAGCGCTCAATTTTCTGTTGAGGTAATCAACGCGCACAAGATCACCCTGATTGATAATAAGGCCCTTTGGATTTATAAGGATGGCACACGAATAAAACTGGGCGGTGTGGGCACTATTTTCCCACCCATACGCTTCTGTGCCCCGCCGCAGATAAACCTCATCATATTAAATAAAAGCCTATATCCGTCTCATTAAAATTCGTTAATTTATACAGATAATCCACTGCTCAGTCATCCTGAGCTATCTGGCCCTTAAATCCCAACTCATCTTCTTTTGTCAGACACAAAATCAGATAACCGTCTTTTATAACAGCATTGGCAGGCTCAAAGTATACAAGGCAGCTTTCAAAGCTCCAGTTACCTGTGCCCCAGCGCTCCGAATTTAAACTGTTAAAATCGTCTGTCCATGCCAGGCTAAAATCACTGCCGCCAGCTCCCCCGCCGGGAGTATATTCATAATATTTAATCCAGTTTATAAATTGATACTGGGGCAGCGTGTTTTTATTGAATCTGCCTACCCATTCCTCGGCTGTAGAGATCCATAAATTCATTCTATAGGTAAGCGGAGTATCACGAAGATCTATAATCTGCTGACTCTTAGCGGCAATATCTTTCCTAAGCAGTACTCCGTCCACATACAAGGCCACATAATCCGGTGTCCATTCGATTGTATAAGTATGGTATTTAGTAGGCAAATCTTTAACCTTGTGTTTAAGCTCGGACATTATCTTGTTGGCGGCATGCCCGGTAATGCTATTTGTCTGAAACAGATTCTTTTCTTTTCCAAGTGCTTCAATATCAATCTCTCTCCATAAAAACGGCAGCCCCTGCCAGGATTTACCGTCATTAAGAAAAAAGGACGATACTATTCCTTTTTCATTTACCATTTTCATCCTCACTTCAAATTTACCGAACAGGACCGTCTCATGATAAAAAACCTCCGCGCCTTTGAGATTCTTAACCTGTTGTGCCGAAAGACTACAACTAAAAACCACAAAAATAATAATTAAAAAGAAATGCAATTTCAATTTCATACCTCTGCCTCCGCTCACTAAAAATGCAGTTAGAATATGCTATTTATTCTGTTAGACAAAGCCCTTTTTGATCTGAAATCGATTCCACAGCGTAAGTTATCACAGAATTTTGCAGGAATCGCGTATGTTAAGCTCGGCATCCAACGTGGTCTCTTTAGGGCAGTGTTCACCGGAAACATGAGACAGTATCTTTTTAACAGCCAGTTCCGCAAGCTGATGGTAATCTTGTTTTACGGTGGTGATACTTGGGATAAAATGTTTGGAAATAAAAATATCATCGAATCCGGTGACACTTACATCATCAGGCACGGTCAAACCGGAGAGAAAAACCTGCTTAATCGCGCCGAGCGCCAACGTGTCGTTCGTACACATTACGGCAGTAGGCCGGTCTTTCAAGGAAAGGAGCTGTTTCATACTTGAAGCACCGCTATCAACCAGGTACTGACCGGAAATAATCCACTCCTCGTTTACAGTCAGATTATTTTGTGCCAATGTCTCTTTGAATACTGCTATTTTTTCTTCTGTTATTACAAATCCTCGCTCTCCCGTTATCAATCCTATTTTCTTATGATTGCATGAGAGTATATACCTTACTATTTTTGCAAAAGCTTGTTTTTCATCCGTGCGTACAATATAACAGTTCTCAAAATCTATCTTGCTATTAATAAAAACAATCGGCAGTCTTTTAGCCACAAAACTTATCTCGTCTAAAAAAGATTTTTTAGGTTTTATCTGATTCGCCTTACCGCCGAGAAAAATGAAGCCGTCGACCTGTCTTTTCTCAATTATATGTAATAATTCCGTTTCATTTCCCAGCCAGCTGTTTATAATACCAAACAGCAGTGTATAGCCGACAGATGTGCAATATATCTCCGCTTCGTTACATATTGTTACAAAAAAAGGATTGGAGAGTTCTTCTACCAGCAGGCCGATTGTGTTTGAGATACGATTGCAAAGCGCCCGCGCGATGAGATTCGGTTCATAATTACACTCATTGATTACCTGTTGAACTTTCTTTCTGGTTTCTTCCTTGACATTCGCTTTTCCTGTGAGTACGCGCGATACAGTTGCAATAGAAACGCCTGCTCTTCTGGCAATATCATATATCGTGATATGATCTTTTAGAAGACTCATATTATTATTTTACACTGTGTAAGGGGTTACATCAAGAATATAATACAATTAAAACCATTGAGTATAAATTGAAAATTTAAAAGATGAATTATATTTTTTAATAAATTAATCCAAAAAAATCCGCGGAAATCCGTGAGCCAAAGAATAATAAAGCTCACGGATACACACGGAAGTAAACAGATTTCGAAACCTTTATCTAACTACACCGAGAATGACTTCACTTCCTTCCCGGTACACCCGGAATAAAATCTCATTAGTCGTGGAATCGTTGAGAGCTTTATAAAAATCCATAATAGTACTGATCATTTTCTTATTAATCTTTACAACCACGTCACCTTGCCGGAGGCTGGCCAATCCTGCCGGTGCTTTTGAGATGATATTTCCGATTACCACACCATTCATACTGTCGGGCAGTTTGAGGCGTGATCGTATCTCATCATTAATTTTAAGCGGCACCATGCCCGGCCAGATATTGGTATCTGACTGCACTTTGTCTTCTTCCGCGCGTGCAGTAAGTGTTACACGTATCTTCTGTTCTTTGCCGTAGCGAATTACAACAAACTCAACATTCTTGCCCGGTGAAATATGACCCACAATAGAAGTTAAGTGATTGGCATCCTTGATTTCTGTTCCCTCAACCCATATAAGCAGATCGCCAGGTAAAATACCCGCTTTATATGCCGGTGAATTTTTGAATAAATTAAGCACCAATGCTCCGCTTTTGCCCTTAATTCCCAAATCTTCGATAACACCCGGATAATAGTTAGGATTTGGGTCACCAATCTGTACACCCAACCATCCGTATTCAACCTTACCTTTGAAAATAAAATCATCGATTACTTTTTTAGCATTGTTAATGGGAATGGCAAATCCCAAACCGATGGACTGACCGGTACGGGAGGCAATCCAGGTATTTATACCGATAACTTCACCCTTGATATTAAGAAGCGCCCCTCCGGAATTCCCCTGATTAATACTGGCATCGGTCTGAATATAATCGGTAAAATTGGCAATCCCCGAAGCTCCCATACCAAAGGCATCGTCCGGTCTTCTGCCTAAAGCACTTACTACGCCGACAGTCATGGATGATTCAAATCCTAACGGATTACCGATTGCTATTGCCCAGTCACCGACATATACTTTGTCGGAATCTCCCAAACGTGCAACCGGCACCTCGTCTCCGGCCTCAAACACTACAAGAGCCAGATCCGTTCGAGCATCCTTACCCACAATCCTGGCTTTAAACTCACGCTCATCATATAATTTTACGCTAATCTCGCCAGCATTACCTACTACATGATTGTTCGTCACCACATACACCTTGTTGCCTGTTTTACGTACTATTACTCCGGATCCAAGTCCAGGACGTTTGTACTCATACTCCTTATTTTCATTGTTTTTATCCGGATTCCCGTCTTCATCAAATTCAAAAAAATACTCCCATGGTGAATTCATATCCGGCATTCGTTGTTTCACCATCTCGACTACGTTTATCTCAACAACAACCGGCAATGCTATTCCGGCCACGTTCCTGAATGAGTACTGAATGTCCTGCAATACCTCCATGCCCTGCTCCACGCTATCGTAATCATTGGCGAAAGCACGGGAAAGTTTTCCCCCGCCGTTAGAACAGGAATAGATGATGGCGGTTGAGATAACAAAACCTAATATCATGGATAAAAGTGCGACATTAAATATTAAAAATTTCTTTGAGTAGAATATACTCTTTTTGTGTGTCATTTTTTTTACCCTCCTCATATTATCCAATATCACTGTTTTTTGCTTTATCATAATAAACAATCAATTACCTTAAAAGTAACATATTAAGGATCGTTTATATATACAATATATTTTTAATTTTTAAGGTACTATGAGATTTTATGCATTACATAACGGAAGGGCAATTTCGAAGCAGGCACCGCCATCTGTCCTATTGTAAACGGATATCGTGCCTTGATAGCTATCCACAATAACCTTTACGATTGAAAGCCCCAATCCCGTGTGCCGGTTTTCACTGCCATTTCTTTGTCTGAAAGAAAAAAACCTTTCGAATATTTTTTCCCGGTGTTCCGCAGGGATTCCGGGTCCGTTGTCACTGATACGGATTACCGCTCTCCCATCCTGCTGCTCCAGATCAAGTTCTACGGTTCCATATTCTTCAGAGAAGCTGATGGCATTATCCAGAATATTTTCGAATATTTGAGCAATCCTTTCCGGAGATGCTAGAATTTTAAGGGGATTTTGTGGAAGCCCGGTTTTAAAGGTTACCCCTTTATTTCTCAGCTTGAATGCTTCGACTACATGCCTGCAGAGCGTATTCAGTTCCACCGATTCGGTGGTTTCTTGAGCCAAACTGGCATCTATTGTAGTGATTTCACGAGCCCCGGAGAGTAGACGCTCCATTCTCGCCACATCTTTCTGAATCATTTTTAAAAACTTTATTCGCTCTTCTTTTTTATCAGTATCGAGTGCAATGTCAGTAGCGGAACGAATAGATGCCAGCGGGTTTTTAAACTCGTGTGAAATATCCGCTGCAAAGGTTTCGATGAACATAATATGTTGTTCCAATCGCTTGGTTAAGCTCGTGAGCGAACGTGACAAATCGCCGATTTCATCCATGCGCCTGGTCTGCTTGAAATGCCTGGTAAGCCTTCCTCTCCTATCTAAAACAGCTTCCGCTTCCCGCTTCAACTTGCGTAAAGGCCGGGCAATCGTACTGGAAAGGATCAAGCTTAATATGATGGCGCCCAGGCTTGAATATAGAAATATTCTGATAATGCCCATACGTACTTCATAGAGATCCAAGAGAATTCTGTATGTGGACTGGGATACAAGAGCCACTCCCACGACCACATCATAACTACGGATAGGAATAGCACTGTAAAGAATAATAGATTGCTGACCCCCTATGGCATAACGGGTTGTTGCACCGTATTTTCCTTCCAAAGCAGCTATAACTTCAGGACCCAGGAGCGGTTTGTCATAGGTATAGTAATCCGCGGTCTCTAATTCCGGTTTTGGCGGTCCGTAAACTTCTCGAAAAAACCTGATGGGAACAAGAAAGAGATCGTAAACCCAATTGCTCTGCTCTTCTGCTCCTTCTGGATATTCAGCATTTTCTTCTTTACTAGACTCAATTTTTTTAAGCTTGGTGTATAAAGCGCTGGAATCCGCCAGGAGGTTTCCCTCGCGATCTACAATCCGCAGTCTGGATTTTTTCCTGCCTTCCAGCTTCTGCAAGATCTTTTGACATGTCTCTTTTTGTAAATAACCTTGGTCAGCCAAAGCGGCGGACAAAATCCTTCCCTGCTGTACCATATAATCTTCCTGAGCTTTGAGAAGCTGTTTTTCATAAACATCGAGATAAAAAAAAGCCGCTACCGGAACAATTACCAACAGCAGGTTAAAGGCCAGAAGCCTAAAGACAATGCGGGAAAAAAATCTAAGCAGTTTCATGGAGCACCCTCTGCTTTATAACGATAACCTAAACCATATATGGTCTCGATATGGGTAAAAGAATCGTCAACTGCTATGAACTTCTTTCGCAGTCGTTTTATATGACTGTCTATGGTGCGGTCACTCACATATATATTATCCGGATAGGCCTCTTCCATAAGCTGGTTCCGTGTCTTTACGATACCGGGGTTTTTGATAAGTGATTGCAGAAGCATGAATTCGGTAATAGTTAAGGGTAAGGCACTACCTTTCCATTTTACCGTATACCTCTGTAAATCCAACTGAAGGTTCTCAACGATAAGACATTGTGTGCTATCTTCCTCTTTTGCTCTAAGGGAATAACGCCTGAAGAGCACCTTTACTCGTGTTACCAACTCGCGCATGGAGAACGGTTTGCACAGATAATCATCCGCGCCAATTTCCAGCCCCAAAACACGATCAAACTCTTCATCCTTGGATGTGAGAAAAATAATGGGGATGCTTTCGGAAACACCGCGCAGTTTCCTGCAAAGCTCTAACCCGTCCATCATGGGCATAATAATATCGAGTATTATTAAATCCGGCAGATTATACTGTAAAACATTCCAAGCTTCCTGTCCATTTGTAAACTTTAGTGTTTTATAACCTTCTTTGTTAAGGGCATATGCAACAGTTTCGCATATATTTTTTTCATCATCAACAATTGCAACATTATACATACCCGCTCTTCTCCTTGTGCTTGAATTACTATATCATAGAGTGAAAATTTCTCCAAGCAAGCAGCATATTATTTCACAATGTTGTCATATTTCGCCATATTTTTTCCTTATTGTTGTGATATATATAACACTGGTATTTTAAAATTGATAATGGCTAAAGGGGGTTTAAAAAATGAAACTGTGCTATGGAATTTGCATTTTTTTATTCATTTTTTCTTTTCCGCTTCATATAAGTCTCGCCCAAGAGCAGAATAGCGGATCACTGCAACAAACTCAAAACGACCTCCATTTTGATAAGATTATAATTGCTATAGGTCTTTTTGTTGTTATTTCGGCCGCTTTCTTTAATTGGGAGAGCCGTGCCAAAAAAAAGAAAAGCGAAGATCAGCTGCAAAATAAAAAATCTTAGCTATTTAAAATCTAACTAATATCACAAATTGATTGCACTACTGTTAAATAATATTCTCACAGTAGAGCACACAAACAAAATTTGTGAAAAGTCAAAGAGTAGACAGGATTAACAGGATTTTTATAATCCTGTCAAAAAAAGTTTTCACACATTCTGAAAGCTCTCATAGGAATATCATTAGCTTTGTGTACTTTGTGAGAAACTGTTTATTATTATATGTGGAGGAAAGGACAGCGGGGAGCGTGTTTTTTCCCACTCCTATATTTTCCATCCGGAAGGTCTGCTTTATGCTGAACCGCGTATCCCATGGTTTTCAATTTCTCTAATAATACTTTTCTTCTCTTTTTTATATTCCAGCAGGCGGGGCAGACGCCTATGGTTGCCGGTGCACCTGATTTTGCGGAGCGCACATGCACCATAGCTCTTCCTTCATTGATTGCATGTTTTCGCGGCATTAACACTATAATTTACCCTTTTTTTGTATTAACAGAGCACAGAAAGCTCCAATCTGGCATCCGATAAAATTAACAACACCGTCTAACAGCTCGGGAGTTCTCCCGGTAAAACTCTGCAGCAGTTCAATAACAATTCCCCACACTGTACAAACAAGTACCGTTAAAGCAACAGCCCGTATTTTAGATAATTTTTTAAAATAAAAAAAGAAGAATCCCAATGTACCCAACACAAGGTAAGCGATAATATGGATGAATTTGTCCAGCGAAGGCACGTCAGGGACTGTTAGACTGATTTTCGGTAATAAAGACAGCAGCAGAATGATGATTGCGGCTAGGGGGAAAAGGATATTTATGACGAGAGGTAAAGATTTTTTTATCATCACTTAGTAATAAGCAGGATCTTCGGATCTAATTTCAGCTGCATATTATCTACAGGCGTAAGCTCATGATCTTTTTTAAGCTCAAGCTGTATATAACCCTTAACAGGATTTAATAAAATCAAAATGGCGACTTCTTCCAGAAATAATGAAAGCACACCCGGAATACCATCCGCATCAAAATCAGATTCATCATCCCCTAAGGAAGCACTGAACCACAATTCCAATTCAGACTTCTCTGCAAAATCTTTTAACTCTTCAAAATCCTGCGGGCTTCCTTTTGCGAAGGAATAACCGTCAAAGATAATACAGTCGGCAGCGAAAGCACCTTGATTTATCATTGCTTCTAAACTTTTGATTATTTGTTCAATCGATATACCTTCCTGATTAAAGTTCATGATCACACGGTTCTTGATTATTTCATCATGCACCTGCATGGCATTTTCCAGATCGCGCCTTTTAGCTATTTCCTGAAAGATATCTTCATACCAGGAGACAATATGCGAAGTATTGCTGGAAAACGATACGTGTATGACGTTTTTTCCCTGGAAAAGCTGATCCGTAGCTATATGAACCAGGCAGGCTGTTTTGCCTACTCCTTTGCGGGCGGCAATAATTCCGATATTACCCTTGCCTAATCCACCATGAGTTGATTTTTCCAATATTCGTAAAGGACTGTTTTTTATTAACTCTGCTTTAACCATAATATATGCCACTCCTTTTTATATGGACTTTACTTTTTCTTGGCTTCGTATTCTTTAATCAGATTTTCCGAAATACTCTGTGGTACCTTTCCGTAGCGCAAGAATTCCATAGTAAACTCGGCCTTTCCCTGCGAGAGAGAACGCAATACCGTTGAATAGCCGAACATTTCGCTTAAGGGAACTTCCGCTTCAATCTCAGAAAAGTGCGTATCCTCGCTCGTGCTTACGATAATTCCCCTGCGTTGATTAATACTTGCATAGACATTCCCTTGATATTCATTAGGACTTTCGACTACAACTTTCATAATCGGTTCCAGGATCTGTGGTTGAGCTTTTTTATATATATCCCTAAATGCTCCGATTGCCGCCATTTTAAAAGCCAGATCGGATGAGTCAACAGCATGATAGCTGCCGTCATTTATTGTAACTTTTACACCTACAATGGGAAACCCTAAGAGGGTTCCCTTTTCCAAGGACTTTTTAAAGCCTTTATCACATGAAGGTATAAACTCATTGGGAATAACACCGCCCTTAATCTTAGCAACAAAAAGGTAATCAGCTTCAGCATAGGGTTCAATAACACCCGCAACCCGGGCAAACTGTCCTGCGCCGCCTGTTTGTTTCTTATGAGTATAATTGAACTCGACCTGTTGGCTTATTGTTTCACGGTAAGCAACTTGAGGCATACCTGTCTCCAGTTCCACTTTATACTCTCTTTTCATACGCTCCAGATAGACATCCAGATGTAATTCGCCCATACCTTTGATTATTGTCTCGTTTGATTCAGGATCAACAAAACTTCTGAAAGTAGGATCCTCTTTGGTAAAACGATTTATAGCCTTAGACATGTTATCTTCAGATTTTTTATCTGCAGGCTTTACGGCTAAAGAAATAACCGGCTCGGGAACATACATGGAGGCAAAAGCATAATTTAACGAACTATCTGAAAAAGTATCTCCGGAGGCACAGTCCACACCGAACAGCGCTACAATATCACCGCTGGGAGCACTATCGATGTCTGCCATGTTATCAGCGTGCATTCGGACTAATCTTCCAACCCGAAACTTTTTTTTAGCCCTGGAATTATAGAGTTCCAAACCCTTTTTTATTTCCCCTTGATATATGCGAATATAAGTAAGTTGACCGTACTGCCCGTCCTCTAACTTAAAAGCCAATGCCACAGGCGGGAGTGTGTTATCCGTTTTAAGCTTGACAGCTGCTTCCTGCTTATTCAAATCCAGGGCAATGTTTTCTATATCGAAAGGAGCTGGCAAATAATGTATGACCGCATCGATAAGAGGCTGCACTCCAATGTTTTTATAAGCTGAGCCCAAAAATACCGGCGTAAGCTTACATTGCAGCGTGCCTTTGCGAACCGCTTTAATGATCTGTTCGGCTGTCACTTTCCCTTCCAAATAACTTTCTGCCAGTTCATCTGAAAATATTGATGCGGCATCAATTAATTCTTCGTGCCGTCTTGAGGCTTCCTGCTTTTGCTCTTCGGGAATATCCGCTATGCGCACGGATTCATCAGCAGCTTGGTCAAAATAAAGTGCTTTCATGGCAACCAGGTCGATAACTCCCTTAAACTTGTCCTCAAGCCCGATGGGAAGCTGCATGAGCATCGCTTGGTGACCTAATTTTTCGCAAAGCTGGTTTTTTACTCTTTGCGGATCCGCTCCTACCCTGTCGCACTTATTTATAAAAGCAATGCGCGGAACATTATAGCGCTTTAACTGCCTGTCTACAGTAATCGATTGTGATTGAACACCGCCTACAGCGCAAAGGACTAAAATTGCACCATCCAACACTCTGAGTGCCCGCTCGACTTCAATTGTAAAATCAACGTGACCCGGTGTATCGATGATATTAATAGAGTGATTCTTCCATTCTACGTTCGTTGCCGCTGAAGCGATAGTAATCCCCCGCTCACGCTCCAAATCCATAGAATCCATAGTCGCACCCACACCATCTTTACCGCGAACCTCATGCATAGCATGGATTTTTTTACAATAGTAGAGGATACGCTCAGTTAAAGTGGTTTTTCCCGAATCGATGTGTGCGCTCACACCAATATTACGCATGTTTGAGTTACTCGTACTCATAGTAGCTTCCTGACTTTTAATTTCCCTTTATTCATTTAGGCTAAAAGATTACTAATTATAGAAGCGTTAGTATAATATTGCCATATCAAGAAGTCAAGGGAAATCAGTTTTTTATTATTAATAAAGCTTACAGCCATTAAAAATTTCTTTTAAATATACTCTGCGTCTTTTTAAGAATTAAACCCACATCCAACGGTTTTATTAAATAACTATTTACTCCAAAGCTTATCGCTTTTAGAATTACATTGCGCTGAGAAACAGTTGAAAGAACAATTACAGGTACCTCAATATGTTTTTTCTTTAAATGGTCCATAACTTCGAAACCGTCTATTTCGGGCATTAAAATATCTAAAAACACCAAATCAAAATGAGTACTCCCTATAGCCTGAATAAATTCTTTTCCATCGTTATATTTTTTTACAGACCAACCTGTTTCAGCAAAAGCTGATTCTATAAAATCCTGAATAAACTCATCATCGTCTACAACGGCGATTTTCACATGCTTCTTAACACTGTTAACGGCAAAGTGAGGAATCTTTTCCTGCTCGCTATCGAATTTTAATTCGAGTTCGGATGTTTTAGTCTGTTTGGCATCGCTTCTGCTAATCAGATCCTGTTTAAGTATGGTTTTACCATCAGGAACAAATTGGGACACTTTTAAATCGAAGATACTATCCATTATTTGCTCCAGCCTTTCGGAAACCTGGATATCGCTAAAACTGCTTTGTGCTTTCACAAAAGCAGTGACAAGCGGAGACTTGGTAAGGATCTTCATGGAACTCTGCTTAAAACCTATGGTATCCAAGATACTGTTAAATAAGAGTTCGAGTTTTGGATTATCTGCTTCCGTTATATTGAGATCAGACATAATAACCAGCACCATTGGTTTGTCCACTTTATATATTTGAACGAGTTCAAGTATTCTATACTTAAGAATTTCTATTTTATCTTTATTTAATCCTTTGGCAATTTCAACAAAAAGAACACTCTCGTTGAGATGTACATCTACGATACACGGGCTTAAATCCACATCCAGCGGAACACCCAAAATGCCGGCTAATGCACTGACCAAAGTATCTATTTTTATTGGTTTGGGAATGAGTTTTGTAATATTAAAGTTTTTCATATGCGATATCCTGTGAATGATATGCTGCTGGGTAATCACAATCACCGGAATATCTTTAACATTCGGACTCTGTGCCTTCTGTACAAGAATTTCAGAACCCTTCATCCGTGATAAATTAAAATCCATAATGATAACATCAGGCAAGGCGCTGTAGATTTTTGACAGACCGTCCAGACCATTAATAGCCAAAATTACTTGAAATCCTAATCCTTGGCATTTCTGCTTAAGATACTGCCTTAAGAGGGGCGATTCATCAATTACTAAAATCCGCTTCATATCATTCCTTATTACACGCTTGTATTTAGTTTGTATATGAGCTTCTTGCAAAAATAACATTTTTGCAAGAAGCTTCTAAAATGGAAATTGCTAAACTATTATGGTATAACGAATAAGTATTTTACTAACTTAATATATTTTGAGTTTTGCAATTTCCTCCGGTAATTTTAATTATCTCATCCAGGAATCTCGAAAATGATCAACAGATCTCTGTAATTCTCTGAAAAGGCTACAGAGCTTTTTTACCTGGGATTTATCGAGTACTTTATCGTTTTCTAAAAGCCAAGCTACATACTCCTCCATCTTTCGCGACTTAGCCGAAAGCTTTTGAAAACCGAAACTTGTCCCCGTCCCGCTTAGTTTATGCAATTCCGAGTACAGCTGTCTGGCAATTCCCTCGTCCCAAAATTTAGCTACGAGTGCGTTGAGATTAATCTCCATTCCCTTTATCCGTAAAGGCAGCCTCTGTGCAAATTCAGTCATCAAAATCCGCAGTTTTTTTGAAATAGCCTGACTGCTATCTTTCATCAAATAATCTATTCCATATCTGCTTAATTGAATCCGCAAGGGTCAACGGATCAAAAGGTTTATAAATAACCTCGAGGGCACCCATGGCATAGTATTGTTTTACTTCATCGGGCTGAACTTTGGCCGTAAGAAAAATAATCGGAGTGTGTTTGGTATCCTTAAGTTCCCGGAGCGCTTTGAAAGTACTGATTCCATCCATATCCGGCATCATCACATCCAGTATGATAAGATCGGGTTTGAACCGGGGTACCAATTCCACAGCTTCTCTTCCATAACTACAAATACGCACACTAAACCCACCGACCTCAACCAGGGACAGACGTGCGATTTCCTGAATATCAGGATCGTCTTCAACATAGAGTATTCTGTGCAGCAAGCGTCCTGCCATGGGGTTATTACTCCTATAATAATTCTGCTGCTAACTCGGCCAAATCGCTTCTCTCGGATTTTAGCAGAGTTATATGACCAAATAATTCTTGTCCTTTAAAGGCATCTACCAGATATGTCAGTCCGTTTGAATTAGTATCTAAATAGGGACTGTCAATCTGATAAGGATCGCCCGTGAGTATCATTTTAGAATTTTCTCCTGTCCGCGATACGATAGTCTTTATCTCATGAGGTGTTAAATTCTGAGCTTCATCGATAATAATAAACTGAGAAGGCAAAGAACGCCCTCTTATATGCGAAAGAGCCTCCAGTTCAATCAAATTGTTGTTTAACAGCTGATCCATACTCTTAATTGACTGGTTTTTATATACATTGAGAATATATTCCAGATTATCGAAAAGCGGTTGCATCCAATGCGAGAGTTTTTCCGATTTCGCACCGGGCAAATAACCGATATCCTTACCCAAAGGTATTACCGGTCTGCTTACCAACACCCGGGTGTATTTCTTCTCCTCAATAACTTTTCTTAATCCGGCAGCAATTGCCAGCAGCGTTTTACCGGTTCCTGCTTTGCCCATGATTGTGGCTAATGTTATTGAATCATCAAGAAGAATCTCCAAAGCCATATGCTGTCTTTCATTTAAGGGTTTAATTCCACAGACTGAGTTCGGCTTGTTATTAATATAGCGCAATACCCTCTTTGCACTATCATATTGGCCTATCTCTGTATTCGCCACGTCCTTTTGATTAAGAATAACGAATTCATTAGGAACAAATTCGTCATGCCATTCAAGATGCCCCTTTTCTTTGAGGAGTTTCATGTTCTCGGCTGATATGTCAGCCTCTCTTACTCCGGTATACAGGGAATTAATATCTACTTTTTGTTTCTCATAATCCACTGCTTTTAAGCCCAAAGCTGTTGCCTTAATACGAGCGTTTATATCTTTGGAAACAAAAAATACCCTCTTGCCTTCCTTTTGCAATTTATATGCAGTGAGAAGTATTTTGTTGTCATTTTTTTCAGGACTAAGATCAACAGGGACATCTTTTGCATAATACAGTTCAACACGGAGGATGGAGCCGTTATCCATTTTTACACCTTTATTAATATCACCGTGCTTTGTTATTCCATCCAGATAGCGAATAGCTTCCCGTGCATTGCGCCCTCGTTCATCACTGTAAGACTTTAATCTATCCAGCTCTTCTAAAACCGTAAGAGGAATAACAACTTCATTATCCCTAAAAGAGCTTATAGCGTCATGCTTATGAATAAAGATATTTGTATCGATTATAAAAGTCTTAATATCCTTCAATTCTATTCTCCTTAAGTCATACTTTGGTGAATCATAGCAAGCAGAAACTTTTCCAAATCCTTGTAATCTTTAAACGTAAAATCGGCAATACTTTGTTTATGCGGTTTATGACTTAAATGAGCTGTCTTTATGCCTAATTTGGATGCGCCGACAATATCATACTTATAGTTATTCCCAACGTAGAGAGTCGAATGAGGAAGAGTATTTAATTTATCCAATAACTTGTGAAAAGGCATGGGATGTGGCTTTAAATAACCTGTCTCCTCAGATGAAAAAGCGCAATCCCAAATTCCATCCAATTTCAGGTAGCGCAGTTTTTCCTCAACCGGTAAATCCGATAAAACGGCGATTTTGATTTTCATCGCTTTTAATCTTTGAAGTAAATTCTTTACCCCCCTATAAGGTTTAATATATCTAAACACACGAGGCCATTTCGAATATATTACATTCTCAATAAGCTGTTTTGCCTTGTTTTCCGTTATTCTCATGCGTTTGGCGAGGAGAACAGCTTGGAGCTTATAGAAATTATCTACTTTGTTATATTCCCTTATCTGCTTTCTCACAACACGAAAATGATTGATGAAGAATGGATAACGGACAGCAAGAATAAATGAGGTGATGAACATTTTATATTCAGGGTAGAGAGTTCCGTCTATATCAAAAGCGACTGCTTTGATCTTCATTTGTGTTACAAACCTGACATCTGCTCACAGTTAATGCTAAAAACATTGCTCAATGAGTATTGTTATTACGTGTATTCTTGTGAGCGCTTAAAAAGATAGTATACTTTTATATTTTATTCAACTGCGAAAAGAGAAAATTCTCCAAAAGCCTTAATACGCACAAAGTGAATGAAATCAGACGAATATGTGACAATAAATGATTCGATACTTTGTTCTGAATGTTGATCTAAAACAACTATCTGAAAATTTCCCTGATTATCGAAATAGGGGAAAAAAAGAGCTACATGAAAATGCTGCCGTAATAGGGGATTTTTTGTATACAGATTATTGACTGATGCGAGGTAAAAATTTCCCGGCTCCACAGTTGCCAGGATATAGAGAAGCAGTTTTAAATCCTTAACGGGATATCCGCTGTCTTCTCTATAGGTAAAATATTTTATATACCTTACATCAGCATCTTCATATGCTACCAGCTCTTTAGAACGTGCTTGTTCTAGCGACAAGGCCAGGTTGCGGGTCCAATCCAAGCCAAAATACAGATCTCGATATTTATCATACTCTTTATTCCATCTGTTACCCCTAAAATTTATATGTTTCAGTTTTAACTCCGCTATATCGATAAATCTTCCCATTAGCGGTCGATAGAATCCATCCACAACCCATTTTGCAAATCCGGAGCAGTTAAATCCCTTGTGCACTCCTTGAGCTTCACCTGTCTCAATGAAAACAAACTCGCCGCTGTTGCTTTGAGCTCCATCGTCGACTTCTTTAATTGCTGAATGCAATTCTCTTAGCTCACGCACTGTCTTTTGTATATCAGAATACACTCCGGCATTTCCTCGATTAAGTACCAGCTGCCAGTCAATTATATTTTCCGTGAGCCGGGCAATCTTAGAAAAGGGTTCAAAAACAAGGGTTAAAAAATCAATAGGTAATATAATCTTTCGATACAACAAATTATTAAACAGATAGAGATCTAAAATGCACCGCCGCTCATCGGGAATAATTTTAAGATAGCAATACGGTTCCGAACGAATGACAATCTTCATCCACTGGAAAAAACCATTTTTACGGCTGCGCTTTATAGTAAAAGACCCACGAGAATCTCTGGGAAATCCTTGTTTGGTTTCATTAACAAATGAATAGAACACATCATGATTTATCACAAGCTTTTCATATTTGACTCTATACTGCTTTCCCCAAAGCGGGAAGAATTGAATTCTGTTCTGTGTGTTCAATAACGGCTCTAAAAGTTCATCCTTCAACTGCTGTCTAATCTCATAATTCTCCGGAAAAAGCAAGACGTTTGAGTTTTGAGGTTCAATAGTGTTGCTAAAAAGAAAAAGGGATTCTAAACAGAATAATAAATAAAAAATTAGTTTCTTCGTAAGCATATACTTATCCCCCCTTTCTATATTATTCGGATGTGTATGGGAAAATATCTAATTGTTTTTATCATTTATTTTTTAAAATAAGCTTAAGAAGCTGATCTCGAATCTCATGTATTTTTACTTTAGCATCCTGATCATGCGCTGTTAATTCATCCCACATTCTTTTGTTCGCACCTTCGATGGTATAACGTTTGGTATATAAAAGATATTTCAAACGATAGAGCAGATTTACTTCCCGGCCCCCGTACATTCTCCTGCCGCTCACATTCTTAACCGGTGAAAAGAAGGTAAATTCTTTTTCCCAGTAACGAATGACATGCGGTTTCAAATCAAGTAGTTTACTTACCTGGCCGATTGTATATTTTTTCATATTTGATTGCGGACTGCTTTTTTAAGTTCAATCATAATCGGAACATTAGAAAATCCCAGATCTTTTCGTATTTTATTTTTTAAATACTGGGTATAGACCTTAGGATAGCCCTCCAGCATATTGAGAAAAAACACGAATCTAACAGGATTTACACTAACCTGAGTAGCATAACGAATTTTCATTCTCCCCTTTTTGCCGGGTATCGGATAGGCTTTAGTCCATTCACTAATAAATTTATTAAGAAGAGATGTTTCCACTCGCCGGTTTAATGAATCCCATACCATAACAACTGTCTGTAACAGGCTCTCCACTCCGAATCCTTCCTGTGCTGACAATGGCAGAATAGGTATAAAATCCATAACAGGGAATAAAAAACGAATCCTGTCTGTAAATGCCTGCAGCTGATTGGACACTTTTTTAACCAGGTCCCATTTGTTAAGTGCGAGTATAAGCCCTTTGCCCTTTTTTAGCACCAGCATACAGATTTTTTTATCTTGTTCGGTCAATCCCTGCTCCGCATCCACCAGCAGACATACCACATCGCTTTCTTCAATTGAGCCAATAGCTCTGTTAACAGAATAATACTCGACAGCTGCTTTGATTTTTTTCTTTCTGCGTATGCCTGCGGTATCCAACACTTTAAAAGTCTTTCTTTTATAAACAAATCTGCCTTCAATCACATCCCGTGTTGTTCCGGGAATTTCAGAGACAATTGCCTTTTCTTCTCCTAAAAGCCTGTTTAACAGAGTGGATTTTCCTGTATTAGGTTTGCCTAAAATGGAAAGTTTTATCTCCTGCTCATGAACTTCACTTGGAGTAACCCTTTCCGTATCGATTAAACCTATAATCTGTTTCTTTAAAGCTTCAATATTCCTGCCGTGTTCAGCTGAAATACCTACCACATTTTTAAAACCCCATTTGTACTTATCATAGACATATGCATCGTGAACCGGATCGTCTACTTTGTTAACAACCAGTATTATTTTTTCGGTATAGGGTCTTAAAAGCTCAACAAACGAGAGGTCTTCACCTGTAGTCTCACGTGCATCACATAACAGCAGAGCTACATCCGCATTTTTTACTATTTGCAGACTTTTTCCCACTATTTGTTTATTAAGCTCGTCTCTATTTAAGGTAAAGCCGCCGGTATCTATAAGCAGCACTCTAATTCCGTCTAAGATACATTCCTTCTCAACCGCATCACGAGTAACACCGGGTGTTGCATCCGTAATTGCTCTTCTTCTTCCCACCAAGCGATTGAACAGTGTTGATTTACCGACATTAGGTCTTCCTAAAATAGCAATACGAGGGCATTCCGTTTTAATAGGAGACGAGATCAAACTTAGCCTCCATCCAATCTCTTACATAATCATCGATATCTTGTGAAAATTTCATCTTCATAATGTGGTCGGCTAATGCTTTGGCTTCTTTCATGGTTACAGCACGAATAATACGTTTTATCTCAGGTATACTGTAAGAACTCATACTAAATTGATCAAGTCCCAGACCGAGGAGTACTATGGTAGCAAAAGGATCTCCCGCCATTTCACCGCACATGCCAACCGGAATATCAGCTGCGTGAGCATTATCAATGATTATTTTTATCAGTCTCAACACTCCCGGGTGGAAAGGCTCATAAAGGTAGGCAATCCTTTCATTATTTCTATCCACAGCAATAGTATATTGGATGAGATCGTTTGTTCCGATAGAAAAGAAATCTACTTTTTGAGCTAATATTTCTGATATCAAAGCTGCTGAAGGTACTTCAATCATAACACCAACCGGGATATCCTCTTTAAAGGGTATTTTAGCAGCCTTAAGTTCTTTTTTTACCTGATCTAAAATGTCCAAAGTTTTCAGCAACTCTTCGATGCCGGATATCATAGGAAACATAATTTTCAAATTCCCATACATAGAAGCCCTGAGCATAGCTCTGAGCTGTGTTTTAAATATTTCGGGTTTGGCTAAACAGAAACGAACCGCACGCCAGCCTAAAATCGGATTATCTTCATTGCTTACATCAAAACCCGGCATCACTTTTTCACCACCCAAATCCAAGGTGCGGATAGTTACACTCTTACCTTTCATCCCCGCAAGCGCGGTCCTGTAGGTACGCAGCTGTTCTTCTTCCGTAGGAAAACTGTCCGGGGTCATATAAAGGAATTCCGAACGAAATAATCCTATCCCATCCGCGCCGTGCGCAATTACGGAATCAACTTCTTCGGTTACTTCTATATTTGCATCGAGAATGATTCGTCTCTTGTCTAAAGTTTCCGCTTTCAATCTATTAAGATTCAGCAGCTCTTTTTCATGCTGCTGCCATTTAACCTGAGAACTTCTATACTCTTGTTTTGTTTTGTTATCCGGATTTACAATAACCACACCCTGGTTTCCGTCAACAATAACGGTATCGCCGTCTTTTATCTGCTGACACATATTCGAAAGTCCCAATACGGCAGGAATAGCAAAAGATTTGGCAATTATTGCGGTATGAGAGGTTTTACCGCCCAGATCCAAAGCAATTCCCTTTACCATTTTTTTGTTCATACTAATAGCATCAGACGGTAATAAATTGTGTGCCACGATTACAACTTCTTGGTCCAGATCAGCCAAAGACATTCTCTCGTGTAATAGAAGATGACGCATTACACGCTGTGATACATCATGTATATCCGTGGACCTTTCTTTTAAATAACTGTCAGAAGAGGAATTGACCTTTTCTATAATATTCTCTATTACCTGTAATAAAATCCATTCAACATTTAACTGCTTTTCCTCAACCTTTTTACCAATATCCTCTTTGAACAAAGGATCATTCAACATTAAAATGTGAGAATCAAGCATTTTCTTTTCTTCGGTAGCCATCTGATGCGCATATTTCTGTTTTAAATTATTTATTTCCGCGATTGCGTTTTCAACAGCTGCAAAAAATCTTGAAAGCTCATCATTAATTTCATTGATAGCTATATCATACTTGGGGATAGAGAGTTTATCCTCTTTAAAGAGAAATACTTTACCTTCTGCAATACCGGGAGAAACCGAAATACCTTTGAATGTATTCATTTGCTATTAGTATACGTTGTTTTTTTTGGGCTGTCAAACCAATAACTGTGCTTCAGACCTTGAACAATATATAGGCAATACTGGTAGTAAAATTTCTATAATTAAGAATTACATTATCAAATATTTTTAAAAATATGCCGACAATGAAACTGTTATGGCAAAGCGAAAAAGAGCATCACTAGGTTGTTTATTTTGGATTGCATTAATTCTGCTTGTTGCAGTGGTTTTTCTTTTAAATCAACAAAATATTCAGGCAGTACTAAAAGATACCGGGTTTTTAACCCTTTTCCAAAACAAAGATGAAAAATCCGACGATGAAGTAACAATTACCTATAATACCGAATCGGACACCGATCAGGACAGTTCCGCAACGGACTCAGGGCTTGGTGAGGATGAGGTAACTATTCGGCTTGAACCTGGCACACAACAGGAAGAACCCGAACAGGAAGAAGGACAGGAAAAACCGGAAGAAAAACCTGTTGTAAATAACGAAAAACCCAATATCCGAAAAGCAAAACTCTATTTCGTTACTATGAATGAAAATGAAGAATTTGAATTAAAAAGTGTTACCAGATCGGTAAATTTTAAAGATGCACCTCTTACAGATATTCTTTATTCATTATTACAAGGCCCCAACGCTAAAGAGTTTAATAATGAAGTGATGAATCTTATACCTCGACAAACAAAAATCAATAATATCTATATAAAAAATAATATTGCGTATCTGGATTTTAATGAAGAGTTTCGCTTTAACAGCTTAGGCGTATTCGGTCTCACCGCCCAACTTAAGCAGGTGATTTACACTGTTACGGAGTTTTCTAATATCTCACAGGTACAGATACTTATAAATGGCAAAACCGTAAATTACCTGGCTCAAGAGGGTGTTTTTATCGGCAAACCTCTTTCACGAAACTCATTTAATTAACAATAAATTAATTAAAATTCCCACCTCTCTATCTTGACTTAAAGTATACGTATACGTATACTTTAAACATTAACTATACCGTATACGTTTATTTTGTAGAAAGGAGTTTATATGTCGATTAAAAAATTATTATTTATAGAACCTAAAACAGAAAATCTGCACATCTATTCAAAATTTAATCTGCCCCGCCTGGGCAGTGCTCTTCTGGCAACAATAATGCATAAGCGCGGTTACCATGTTCGCGTGTGCTATATGACGGAAAAGGAAATATACAAAAAAAATATATCGGCGGATATGATTGCTCTATCGACCATCACTACCACAGCTCCCGCTGCTTATAAAATCGCTCAATTTTATAAAAATAAAGGAATTCCCATTGTAATCGGGGGTCCTCATGTAACCTTCTGTCCGGAAGAAGCTTTACAGCATGCTGACTACTGCATTCGGGGAGAAGGTGAGACTGCTTTACCCAAACTTATTTCAGCATTAAACCTTAAAAAATCACTAAAAACTGTTCCGGGACTTGTTTGGAAAATAAAAGATAAAATTCAGCAAAATCAATGCGCAGCTCCGGTTTATAATCTCGACAGACTGCCTTTTCCTGATCTTTCACTCATTGAGTACGGTCACAGTACATATCGACGCAATCCTTTTAAAAAAAAGATAATACCAATTCAGACATCACGCGGCTGTCCTTTTGATTGTACATTTTGCTCGGTAACCGGTATGTTTGGCAAAAAATACCGCTACCGATCGACAGAAAACATTATCAATGAATTACAACAGTACGATCCTAAAAAGCACTACATTTTTTTCTACGATGACAATTTTTCAGCCAACAGAAAGCGCACAAAAGAATTATTACATAAAATGATTCAATTAAAACTTAGGTTTAAGTGGTCCACCCAGGTAAGGGCTGATATCGCAAAAGACGGGGATCTGCTTAAACTCATGAGACAAGCAGGCTGCCGTGTACTTTATATCGGATTTGAATCATGTGATGAGAATGCTCTGGCCGAAATGCATAAATCGCAATCGCTAAAAGATATGATATTGTCAATTAAAGAAATTAAAAAACAGAACATTTACATACATGGCATGTTTGTGTTCGGCTTTGATGCGGATACGCTCCAATCTGTTAATTCTACAATAAATTTTGCTATTTCGCAGCCTATCGATTCCGCACAGTTTTTAATTCTCACCCCACTTCCCGGAACTGTATTTTATACTAAATTGATCCAGGATCAAAGAATCATAGATTTTAACTGGTCTCATTATGATGCTCATCATGTAAAATTCAAACCTATTAATCTTAATGGGCTTGATCTGCAAAATGCACAGATCAGAGCGCATGATATGTTTTATTCACCGCTAAACCTCTTAAAAAAGCTTTTTAAAGGTAAAGTCGTCTCATTCTTTGTTGGTCTTTATGCCAACAACCTTAATCACAAATGGAAGAAAGCTGTTCAGGCGTACCTCTGGTATCTTAACAGCGTGGTTACTCATTAAAATTCCATTATATTTTTTCCAACAAGGATGATATTTTTCTTTCAATTACACTTTGAGCTTTTTTACTTTCCGCTTCCAATAAAAAGAAAAACTCGCTATTGCCCTTGCGCCCCTTAAGGGCTGACACAGCAACTTCATTTACATACACATTTTCACTCGCCAAATCCTCAACCAGTGAGATCAAAATTGAAGAATAATATGATTTATCCCGGATGATTCCGTTAAATTCGTTTACCGGATTTTGCCACTCAAACTGCGGTTTAATCAAAGCTATTATCCACCTTTCCTTAAGCAGGCAGATTAAATGCGCTGCAGCACCACGCACGGAGCGAAAAGAGAGATCCATCACCGCAGCAGCCGGTCTTATAGCAAACATCTCCTTGTTTACATGAGTTATATTTTTCTTTTCCATAATACGTACTTTGGGATTAATTCGCAACGAATAATCAAGCTGGTTAAATCCGACATCGACAGCATAGATTAATGATGCACCCCGTTTAAGTAAGCAATCCGTAAATCCACCCGTTGAACAGCCTGCATCAATAAGTGTTTTTCCCTTTACATCGATACGCCATTCATTTAGAAGATTATCTAATTTATCGCCGCCACGTGAAACAAAGCGGCGTGATTCCTTTATTGTTAAGACACAATCTTCATTTACGATAGCTTTGGGATCAAGACATTTTTCTTCATCCACCCGGACCTCGCCGCAGAGAATATGAGCCAAGAGTTCTTCCTTTGTTTTATCCATATACTTTTTTACAAGTAATTTAAGAAGCATGGCTTTTTTTAACAAGTTTCAATCCCTCATCTTATGCAAATATATTATAAATAAAGTATTTTACCACGGAGCTCACGAACAGACTGTGTGAAAACTTTTTTTGACAGGATTTACAGGATAAAAAAAGCGGCTTTTATTGAAATATTTTAAAAATCCTGTTAATCCTGTCTACTATTTGACTTTTCACACACTCTGGAAGAGCACGAAAAAACTTAGAAGGAAAACATTGTAAAAATTCTTTATACCCTTCGTGTCCTTCGTGGTTTCATTAATTTTCTTTGGTCATATTTAACATAAATGAAAAATTGAAGAAATACTATACATTGCAATATTCTTTAAACCGCTCAATTGCTGTGGCCTTTCCGGAGTGAGCATCGATTTTAATCAGAACTCCCATCATTACTGCCGGCCTTTCTGCTACATCCAATTTTAAAGGCATTTGGGAAACCATACGCTTAATGGCAATTTCAGGATCCACACCGATTACACTATCCACAGGTCCCGTCATCCCGATATCCGTTATATAAGCAGTACCTCCGGGTAAAATTCTCTCGTCCGCAGTTTGAACATGAGTATGTGTTCCAACCAATGCGGAAATCTCACCATCCAAGTAGAGCGCCAAAGCTTCTTTTTCCTGAGGTATCTCTGCGTGAAAATCTATTATTATGATAGGACTTATTTTAGTTAATTTTTTTATTCTTTCTTTGCCTATTTGAAACGGACAAGGCAAACGTGCGTTATTCAGTTTACCTTCTAAATTAAGAACACTTACAGCTATATCATTAACGGTTATCGTGCAGAATCCTTTACCCGGTACTTTTTTCGGATAGTTCTCCGGCCTTAATAGTCTTTCTTCTGAATCCAAAAATGGATAAATCTCCTTTTTTCGCCAGATATGATTTCCCGAAGTAATTACATCGACTCCACTATTAAAGAATTCACGGACCAGCTCCGGGGTTAACCCTGAGCCTTCATAAGCATTTTCACCATTTACAATGACAAGATCTGCATTAGTTTTTTTAATAACATTTTTTAAATTATAAAAAAGAGCTCTAGTGCCCGGTTTCCCTATAACATCTCCGAGCACTAAAGCTTTGATTTCTTTAGAAACTGCATTCTTTTTAGCGGGCATACTCAATTATCCGGGTTTCTCTAATCATAGTTACTTTAATTCTCCCTGGATAACTGAGTTCATTTTCTATCCTTTTGGCAATTTCCTTGGCAAGCATTTTGGCATCTTCATCCGTTACTGCATCGTTGTTAACAAGAATTCGCAGTTCTCTCCCCGCTTGTATGGCATAAGATTTATCTACACCTTCAAAAGATTCAGCTATCTTTTCTAGATTTTCCAATCGTTTAATGTAATTATCCAGAGATTCTTTTCGGGCACCGGGTCTTGCTGCAGAAATCTCATCTGCAATCTGCACAACAATTGCTTCAACACTTGTCGGCTCAATATCACTATGATGTGCTCCTATAGCATTAATAATCACTTCATCCTCGCCCAGACGCTTTGCCATATCCATACCGACTTCGGCATGATTGCCTTCACTATTAGTTTCAATTCCCTTACCAATATCATGTAATAGTGCAGCACGCTTGGCTACCACAGAATTCGCATTTATTTCCGAAGCGATCATACCGGCAATAACAGCAACTTCTTTGGAATGATCCAACACATTCTGACCGTAGCTCGTTCTAAAATATAATCGTCCCAGGGCCTTAATACCCTCCGGCGGCATATCATGAATACCAAGCTCAAACAGGGTATGTTCTCCTTTTTCATAAATTGTCTGGCTTACCTCTTTCGTTACCTTTTGTACTATTTCTTCAATGCGTGCGGGATGTATTCTGCCATCTGCAATAAGCCTCTCTAGCGAAATACGAGCAATTTCTTTTCTAATCGGATCAAAACAAGAAATAACAACAGCTTCCGGTGTATCATCTATAATTATGTCAACACCGGCCAGTGTTTCCAGGGTACGAATATTTCGTCCCTCACGACCAATAATCCTACCCTTCATTTCATCGTTCGGTAAACTTACGGTAGCTACTGTGACTTCAGAGCAGATCTCAGTGGCCATCCTTTGAATAGTACTGATAATAATATCTCGTGCTCTTTTATCTGCTATAAGTTGAGTTTCCTGTTCAATTCTATTTATGGACACTTGCGCATCATGCTTTGCTTCATTTTCTAAGCTTTGGATAAGTAACTTTTTAGCATCTACCGCAGAAAGCCCCGATAATCTTTCTAATTCTTTTTTACACTTTTCTTGATCAGATAATATTTGTTCTTCTCGTTCTACACATTGCCTCTCACGGTTTTGAAGATTTTTCTCTTGTTTTTCAAGAGTTATTAATCTCTTTTCTAGGTTTTCTTCTTTCTGTAATAATCTTCTTTCAAGCCTTTGTAATTCACTTCTTCTTTCCCTAGTTTCATTTTCAAACTGACTTCTTTCTCGAATCAGCTGTTCTTTTGTTTCTAATAGGATATCACGCTTTTTTGCCTCCGCATCTTTGATAGCATCGTGAATAATCCTGTTTGCTCTCTGTTCTGATGATGAAAGTTGAAATCTGGCATAAAGCCATCTTAATAACCAACCTAGAATTCCAGTGAGAGGAAGACCAATAATTAACCAAAGTTCCATTATCTTCCTCCACTAATAATTTTATATAAAAAAATATTAATCTCTAAGTATAATGTATATAATTTTTATAATATTAGTCAAGAGATATAATCTATATGGACTCGTTATTCTCATTTTAGATATACATCCATAATTTGCAGAATCTCTATAAGCTCTTTTTTATACCGCGCGGGCAAAGCAATAAAAAGATAAGCCTTTTTATCTTGATACTTAGCAGGCAGGAAAACGGCATATTTTATATATTTCTTATCCATCGCTGCTATCTTATTATCAAACATGTGTATATTTGCGATCGGTTCATCAAGATAAATAACCTTCCGGGTATCCAAATAATCAATCACAAATACGGAATCTAAGGCAAATTCAAAATTGCTTATACTTTCTTCGTTGATTCCAATTGAAAGTTCTATTTTATACGCATTCCCTTCAATAGTAAAAATGGCGGCAGATACTGATTTCAATTTCTTCAACAAATCGCCAAAAGCGTATATACTAACCTTTTCATCCGTAAAAGTATCAAATTGTTTGATATACCCGTCAATATCTAATCCCATATCTATCAAAGGCATTCGCTTGCGTACTGTAGAAAAAAGCGCTTTTATGGGTACGACTTTAGTTCCAGCTTCAAGAGCAAAATCAGAAAATGACTCATCGATTTTTATAATATGATCAATACCGATTATTTCATTGTCTTGTTTATTTTTTTCAACTTCGAGTATGGATTCAGCCAATGCTCGTAAGCCTCTGTGTTTAATTTTCTTTTCTGCCGTATTATATAATTCTTCTTTAATGCGGTATACACCTTCATCAAAAATCACATTTGTACTGCTTTGTTCATAGAGGTCGATGGTTTCCTTTAACGTATAACATTTGATTTTATCGTGTTCTATTAATTCCTTAAACTGGATCAGCTCCCCCTCTTCTTCTTGCTCCTCCGGAGTTTTTACAGCAGAGATGGGAAGTTCTTCTAACTCTTCGTACGGCTCAGGTTCCAATGGTGTGATTTCGGGGAAAGTTTCCAACTCCGCCACTGCTGCCTCTTTTCCCGCTTTTGCAACCGCTTCTGCCTGTTCCAATTCTTCCGTTTCCGCAAGCTCTTCAACCTCTTCCGCTTCCTCAATTTCTTCAACCTCTTCCGCAAGCTCTTCATCAACTTTTTTTTCTGCTCCGGCTTCGACTTCCTCCAGTTCTGTTACCTCACCTATCTTTTCCACTGCCTGTGCTTCTTCCAGCTCCTCAACTTCTTCCACTTCCGCTAATTCTTCTACTGCTACTGTGGTTCCTTGGGAAATTCCCACTTTCTGTGCTTGTGCAGTTACAACACCTGCAGGCAGTATTATTTTACCTTGAGCCAAAGCTGATTGTATAAGTTCTTCAATTCTTTTTAATTCGGTTTGCGGTACAGCAGGCCTCGCAATCTTGGTTTTAACAAAGGATAGAACCTCATCCCAACTCTTCATAATATAATTATCCAGCTGCTCTTCCTTATTTACCGGTAATTTAGCCAGTCCTTTTTTCATATATTTTTTTATTTCCAAGCGCCGGGTATTTATTTCTTGCTGCCAATGAGCGAGATCAATCTCCTCTTTGTTTTTTAAAAATTCCTTTAAGAATTCTATCTGAAATTTTCTCATTCTTTCAGCTACGATCCGCTGCGGATCCTGCTTTAAATTGAATATGAGAAAAATAATCAGGAAAGTTGTAAAAAAGAATATCACTAAAATGATTATTTTATGCGTGATACTCATTGTAAATTGAGAAAGAGGTGCGATCAATCCAAAATTGCCGAATTCGCTTTCCAAATAGAATAGTCTCAGCTCTTCATTTTGCAAGAGGGTAGCCAGTGTAGTGCTTGATATTTCAGTGCTGTGGTAATCTTTCCAAAGATTTTCTAGCTCAACTTGTAATTCTTCAAGCTCAAGTTTTCCGCTATATAAAGAGAGACCGGCCGGATCAAATAAGACACCTTGAGAAGAAATAATCCTCGTTTCCTTAATTACAACACCGGGCAAGTTGTTCAGCAGGAATATTTTTATATTGTCTACCGGAACATAAAACAGGGCAGTTCCCAAATAATCATTAAGACTGTCGAGTACCGGAAATGAGTAAATAAAACGATTAGACAGGTTATCCAATATAAGTCTATGTTTTTCATCGGCTTTAGTAAGCAAATTGAACTTACTGCTCGAAGGATCCGCCTTATTAAGATCCAGGTAGCTGATCTTATCAGGTCCGATAGGTTGATTCATGTCTCCCTCTAAGGTACTAAAATGTATCTTCTTACCCCCCGGCCCGATTAATCGTACAAACAGCTGTTTTGGAAAAATCTTTGTCAGCTCATCAAATGCCTGTTTTCTCTTAATTATATCATCACTCGTTTGATTTAGATAATACGCTTTCCATACATAATCCTTTTTTAAAATTACTTTGAACACATTTTCAATATTATAATTATGATATTCCTCCGCATACTGCATGTATTGATACGTATTGTTTTCAATGTCTTTCGCAATGATCGGATAGAATAATCCTGCTTCGATTAATGAAAAAAGATTGGTAAATGCCAAGATTGTAAATAACGCTCCAAAGAATATCGAGAGTAAAACAGTTAATACAATTTTTTGACTACTCTTCATCTTGCTATTTTCTATTTAGCCCCTTAAATTGCGTAAAAATATGCCTATCTTTTATTTTATCGGTAAAAAAACTTCAATCAATATACTGAATAACAACAAAAAACCAATTTAGGAGAGCCAGGCTTATAACAAAAAGCATTCCCTGTACTGTTGTCTTTTTCCTTGATTTATTAGTTATGCTTACCTCCCTGCTATTTTTATACGCATTTATAATAATTTCATCAAGACTTTGCCATATTTTATTAAATTTAATCCTTTTTTGTTGTTCAAGCAAACAAGAAAAATAGAAGAGTGTTTTATCGAGTAAGTTGCGGAATCCTCTAAACAAGGTTATTTTACCGGGTTTTGCAGCAGGTAAAGGTGTTAAATAAATAAAAATCTTCGAAAGATATAACAATCCTAAAAGCGTCAGGGCTTTTGAACAGCCCCGTAATAATGCATCTAGGGTAAAAGGAAATCCCCATATTTTAAAGAGTACTCTGCCTTCAGGAAAAATCATATGAAATATCACGGTGATAAAGAAGAAAATAATACCGCCTTTCAAATGTAGTTTATTTTTATTTAAGCATAAAAGCAAGAAGAGTATAACAAACTGAATACCTTTTATAAGGAGCTGCTGTTGTAGTATGAATGTTGGGGCAATAATAAAACAGCTGATCAATGAAAAGAGAGAAGATACATTCTTTGAAATCCATATATCTTCTCTCTTTTTAATACTATTTTTCACGATTATTTTATTAGGTGGATTTTGTGCTACCTGCTTCTTTTTTCTTCTTTTGCTTTTTTTCCTTTTCTTTTCTTTCAACCAGCTCTAAGAGAACCATCTCCGCGGCATCGTTAAGTCTTCTACCCAATTTTAAAATTCTGGTATACCCACCCGGCCGCTTTATGAAACGAGGCGCAATATCTTTGAAAAGTTTGTTTAATACAGCTTTTTCATTCACCTTTTTAGCTATGGTCCTGCGGTTATGGACATTATCAATCTTTGCTCTGGTAATCATCTTTTCCGCTGTTCTTCGAACTGCTTTAGCTTTGGGTTTTGTTGTTTTTATTCTTTCGTATTTAAAAAGCGAGGTAACCATATTTTTATGTAAAGCCTTTCTATGACTCGGCTTTCTTCCCAATCTATTCAAATCAACTCTATGTCTCATTATCGTTTTCCCTTTCTAGCTCTTTCTTGGCGATTTTCTTAAGCGTGCTGTAGTCTTTCATACCCAAGCGCAAATTCCACTCCTTCAATTTATCTTTGATTTCTTGAAGTGATTTTTTACCAAAATTCCTTGTTTTGGCGATTTCTTCTTCGGTTTTTTGAGTCAGATCTCCGATTGTTCTTATATTGGCATTTTTTAGACAGTTACTCGAACGTACGGATAGTTCCAGTTCCTCTATCGGGGTATCTAAAATAGCCTGTATCCGGCGTTCTTCTTCATCTGCTTCTTCATCTTCCAATAGACTCTCTTCATCAAAATTAATAAAAATAGTAAAATGATCCTTGGCTATTTTTGCCGCTTCTGCCAATGCATCTTCGGGTTTTACCGTGCCGTCTGTCCACAGTTCCAGGATTAATTTGTCGTAGTCGGTTCTTTGCCCTACTCTTGTGCTTTTAATATCGAATTTTACTTTTGTAATGGGAGAAAAAATCGCATCGACGGTAATTGTACCTATCACTTCGACCAACTGCTCGTTTCTTTCAGAAGGAACATATCCTCTACCTAAGTTAATTTGAATCTCAAAATCAATACTCGTTTTATCTGTTATGGTAGCAATATGCAGGTCTTTGTTTAATATTTCCAAGCCTGCTTCCACTTCCAAATCACCGGCCACTAATTCACCCGGTCCTTTTTTGGTAACGAGGATTGCTTTTTCTTCCACTTCTTCTTCAAGCTGTATCTTTACCTGCTTGAAATTGCTAATTACTTCCGGAGTATCTTCAAGCACACCGGGAATAATCTCAAATTCATTTGAAATTGTATGAGCTTTGCTTTCCTCATCATAACTAGTAATCCTTAATGCTGAAATAGCATATCCTTGGATTGAAGAGAGCAATATTCTTCTCAGAGTATTCCCTATTGTTGTGCCAAAACCTCTCTCAAAAGGGTATGCAATAAATCTTCCATAATTTTCTTCTACTTCACTATGTTCAAAATTGACACCTTTCGGCCTTTTGAATCCTTTTAAGAGATTCTTTCTTGCCATTGTTTTTTAGCTCCTTATTTTGAGTATAATTCAACTATTAGTTGTTCTCTAATATCTGCCATATCTAAAATATCACTTCTTCGCGGCAGAGTCTTTACTTTTCCATACAATTTATCGGGATCAACCTCCAACCATTGCGAAACACCGGCACGTGAAAATTCTTTTAAGCTTTCTTTTATCATAATAAGCTTCTTGCTGTTTTCTTTTACCTCTATTTCATCATTCTCTTTTACAACGTATGAAGGGATATTAACCCTTTTTTTATTCACAGATACATGTCCGTGCAGAACTATCTGTCTTGCCTGTTTCCTTGAGCAGGCAAAATGCATTCTATATATGATATTATCAAGCCGGCGTTCCAATAAACACAGTAAATTCTCACCGGTTATGCCTTTCATACGATCTGCTTTTTCAAAAAATATTTTAAACTGCTTTTCCAGCATCCCATAAATCCTTTTTAGCCTTTGCTTTTCTCTTAACTGAATCCCATATTCCGATATTTTTCTCATCCGAGCCCGCGGACCTTTTCCAGGAGCACCCTTCCGTTTTGCAATGGGACATTTCTCACTTTTACAGCGATCACCCTTGAGCATCAATTTTGTCTTTTCGGTTCTACAGAGTCTACACTGTGGACCTAAATATCTACCCATTTCTTCCTCCGTTTATAGCAATTCTCAATGTTTGCATTAAGAATTGCTGCTACGCTTAATCTTTAGCTTTAGTAAAAAATAATAAAATAACTATACCCTTCTGCTTTTCTGTGGTCTGCATCCATTATGCGGTATCGGTGTGATATCTGCGATAAATTTTACTTTCACTCCTAATCCGCCAATCGATCTAATTGCAGATTCTCTTCCGATCCCGGGGCCTTTTACATAAACATCAACCTGCTGGAGTCCACACTCGATTGCTTTGGAAAGTGCCGTCTCGGTAGTGGTTTGGGCAGCAAACGGTGTTGATTTTTTTGCACCTTTAAAGCCCAAAGAACCCGCAGATGCCCATGATATGGTGTTTCCCTCGCTGTCCGTTACTGTTACTATGGTATTATTGAAAGTAGCCTGAATATATACCCGGCCCTCCGCAATATTTTTCTTCTTCTCTTTTTTAGTCTTTCTTTTTGCCACTCGTATTCCTCCTAAACGGCTTTACGCTTTCCTGCTACGGTTTTGCGTTTGCCTTTTCGTGTGCGTGCATTAGTTCTCGTCCTTTGCCCTCTTACAGGAAGGCCCTTTCTATGTCTTAAGCCCCTATAGCATCCAATATCCATTAAACGCTTTATATTTAATGCTATTTCGGTGCGTAATCTACCTTCTACTTTAAATTCGTTTTCAATCTCTTTTCTTAATGTATTTATCTCTTCTCCGGAGCATTCGTTAATATTCTTATTGGGATCTATACCCGTCTGCCCACAAATTCTTTTTGCCGATGATCTCCCAATTCCAAAAATATAGGTTAATGCAATATCCACATGCTTATTGGGAAGGTCAACTCCTGCAATTCTCGCCATACTACCTCCTACCTTTGTCTCTGCTTATGTTTAGGATTCTTACAAATAATTCTCACTACTCCGCGCCTGCGAATTACTTTGCATTTGTCACAAATCGGTTTTACACTTACTCTTACCTTCATATTTTCCTCTATACTCTTAAAGATTTCGTGCCTTTATTTTTCCTTTTTTTACTAACCCTTCATGATGATGCATTCGCAAATGACCTTCAATCTGGGACATGGTATCTAAACCTACACCTACCAAAATTATTAATGAAGTACCCCCCATGATATTGGCCACACCCCATGGAAATCCGAATAACTTAGTTATGATCGAAGGGATTACCGCAATAAAAGCTAAAAATATTGATCCGGGCAAAATGATTCTGTTTAAAATCCGCGAAAGATACATTTCCATTTTCTCCGAACGGATGCCTGGTATGGACCCTCCGTGTTCCCGGATATTTTTTGATATTTCAATGGGATTAAGTGTTACCTGTGTATAGAAATAAGCAAAAAATATAATCAACAGCGCATAAATAACCAGATACGGCGGGCCATTCGGAGTTAAAAACCGCGCCAAATCCCTGAAAAACTTTATATCCCTTCCTACGTTGCTTATTATCTGAATAGGAGTGATCAGAATTGTGCTGGCAAAGATAATCGGGATAACGCCGGACGGATTCAACTTAAAGGGCAAATAGGTATTTTGTGCCCCATACATTTTTCTTCCTACCACCCGTTTGGCATAGTGAACAGGTATTTTTCTTTGACCCCGCTGTTCATAAATAATCATTCCCACCACAAATACAAACATAACTAAAGCCATTAGAAGAAACACCGGATTAATCCCTGTATCGCTTTGTGTATACGGATTAAGAATATCACCGCGTTTTACCAGACCCATTAACACACCAACATCTTCCGTAAAACGCAGAAGCGATTTGACAATGCCCAAACTCATAAGCGCATTGGGAATACGCGCTACAATACCGGCAAAAATAAGCAGGGAAATTCCATTGCCGATCCCCCGTTGGTTTATTTGTTCACCCAACCACATAAGAAACATTGTGCCCGTAGTCACCGTTAAGACCCCTAAAACAATGAAAGGAGTCCTGTCTATTGTAAGTACTTCATTATTAACTGTACTCGATATGAGAAATGCGGACTGGACTGCAGCGACAAATACAGTCGCATAACGCGTATACTTTTGAATTTTTTTCCTACCGCCTTCTTCTTCCGATATTTTCTTCAATTTGGGGAATACTACTACCAATAACTGCATGACAATCGAACAGGTAATATAAGGCATAATTCCTAGCATGAACACAGAATAATTTTTAAAGGCTCCACCCACAAACAGGTCAAGATAATCCAAAATATCAACGGCCCCTTGTGTTGATTGTGTATCCAAAGAGCGCTTTAACTCTATAAAATCCACACCGGGTAGGGGTATCACCGCACCCAATCTAAATATTATAAGAAGAAAAATTGTAAACAATATTCTCTTTCTGAGTTCCTGAGTTCTAAAAATATTTACCAGTGGATTTGTCGCCATTATTACTTACCTTTACTCTTTAGTTTCTTTCGATTCCTTAGGCTTGGAAGCCTTTTTTTCTGTTTGCTCTTCTTCTTCCAGTAGTATGGTCTTTTCCGTAGCCTTGTTTTCGACTGCTTTTTCCTTCTTTGGGGAAGGTTGGGGAGCCTGTTTTTCAGGCTTTTTAGCTACCGAAGCTTTGTTTTCCACTTTTGCTTGCGCTTGCTTTACCGGCTCTTTAGTCTTTTCTTTTTGGGAAGGTCTGGCTACCTTCTTCTTAACCGTTTCCACACTCAATACTTTTACTTCTCCACCTTGCTGCGTGATCTTATCTTGAGCCTGCTTAGAAACTTTATCAAGTTCAATTATCAGTTTCTTTTTAATCTCTCCGCGTCCTAAAAGTTTTATGGGGAGATTCCGCTTTGTTATCATACCGTTTTTTAATAAAGTTTCTTTTGAAACCGTATCACCGGATTTAAATATTCCTAAATCATCCAAATTGAATATAAGATATTCCTTTTTAAACGGATAATTTGAAAAACCGCGGCGCGCTATTCTTCTATACAAAGGCATCTGCCCGCCTTCAAAACCCGGACGCACTCCTCCACCCGAACGGCAGTTTTGTCCTTTATTACCTTTACCTGCAGTACAGCCGGTTCCGCTGCTCGAACCTCTTCCGATTTTTTTTTTGTTTTTTCGTGCTCCTTTTGGCACTGTTAGCAAAAACTCGCTCATGATTTTATCTCCTCTACATGGACCAGATGCGATACAGTATCTATCATGCCAAGTATTTCCGGCCGTGCTTCTTTTACCACTGAAGAGTTAAGCCTTTTTAAACCTAATGCTTTAACAGTTTTGCGTTGATTAGGTTTCCTGCCTATTGTACTCCTCTTAAGAGTCACTTTTAACATCTTCTTTGCCATAACTAACCCCATAATTCCTTGAGTGTCTTACCTCTATTAAAGGCGACTTGTTTTGCATCTAAAAGCATATCAAATCCGGTAAATACTGCTTTCACAATATTTACGGCATTTGCAGAGCCTAAAGATTTGCTCAAAATATCACTGACTCCAACCACTTCCATAACTGCTCTTACCGGACCTCCGGCAATTATTCCTGTTCCAGGCGCGGCAGGTTTTAAAAGAACTGTAGCTCCTTTGTATTTACCTACTACTAAATGAGGTAAGGTGCTTTTTTTAAGTGGTACAGTCTGCATTCTCTTTTTTGCTTTCTCAATACTTTTCCTTATCGCCTCGGCAACATCATTGGCCTTGCCGAAACCATAACCCGCTGTACCTTTTCCATCTCCGACAACAGAAATGGCAGAAAATGAAAAACGCCTTCCTCCCTTTACTACTTTGGCTACTCTATTTAATTTTACAAGTTTTTCTATTAGTCCCACACGAGCATTATCTAAACCCATTCGTTCCCCCTAAATCTTTATACCAATTTTACGAACCCCATCGGCCACGGCCTTTACTATTCCATGGTAGGGATATCCATTACGATCAAATGTAACAGTTGCAATATTCTTCTTTTTTAAGCGCACGCCCATTTCTTCACCCAGTTTTCCTATGTCTTTAACATTATTCTTAATATTTTTTAAATCCTTTTCCAGGTTTGATGCCGCTGCCAGGGTAATCCCTTGAAAATCGTCAATAGCCTGTACATAGGTATATTTGTTGCTTTTATAAACCGTTAACCTTGGCCTTTCAGGAGAACATTTTATTTTTTTCTTAATGCTAAATTTCCTTCTCAAACGCTTTCTGACTTTATCTTGTATTTTTTTCATATTTCTACCCTATTTTACTCCTGTTTTACCGACTTTCTTGCGAATATATTCGTTTTCATATTTCATACCCTTGCCCTTGTAAGGCTCCGGCGGCCTGAAACCTCTAAGCTCTGCACAAATTTGACCTAATTGCTGTTTATTATTACTGCTTACAATTATTTTATTATTTGCTTCGACTTCAATCGAAATGCCTTCGGGAATAGGATATTCTATGGGATTCGAGTATCCAAGATTGAGTATTAATGAATTCCCTTTCTTTTCCGCTCTATAACCGATACCGGTAATAATAAGGACCTTCTTAAATCCCTCATGAACTCCAATCACCATATTATTTAATAAATTTCTATAAAGCCCATGCATAGCTCGCGATCGCTTTGAATCATCCTTGCGTGTAACTACTACTTTATTGTCCTTCAAGCTTATTTCAACATCATTACTGAAATCCATTGCCAGTTTGCCTTTTGGACCTTCTACCCGTACCGTGTTCTTATCTATATTTACCTTTACGCCGCTTGCAACTGTTACCGGTATTTTCCCAATTCTTGACATCTTGCTTTTATCCCTTCTTTACAACGATTCTCATTTTAACAAATGAGAATCGTTGCCTTCTTTACCAAATACTGCAAATAAGTTCTCCACCCAGCTTTTTATCGACCGCCTTCTTTCCGGTAGTGACTCCTTCCGATGTTGAAACGATGAGTACACCATACCCGTTAAATATTCGAGGCATTTTTTTATACCCTGCATAAAACCTTCTGCCTGGCGTGGATATTCTTTTAAGCCCGTGAATAATCGGACTGCTCTTTTCATCATATTTTAAGAATATTCTGATATAGTTTCTATTTTCCTCAGTATGTTTCTTAAAATTCTTAACAAAACCTTCGTTCTTTAATATTTTAATGATTTCCAACTTCAGTTTTGAAGTAGAAATATCTACCTTTTCGAATTTAGCCATGTTAGCATTTCTAATTTTTGACAACATATCTGAAATCGGATCTGTAACACTCATATTAGCTCTTCCCCTTTACCAGCTTGATTTTGTTACACCAGGAATCTTACCTTCGCTTGCCAACTTCCTGAAACAAATTCGGCACATTTGAAACTTTCTCATGTAACCCCTAGGTCTTCCGCAAAGCTTACATCTATTTACTTTACGCGTGGAGTATTTAGGTGTGCGCTCTGCTTTCTCAATCATTGATTTTCTTGCCATACTATCCTCTCTATTTCCTAAATGGCATTCCCAATTTGCTTAATAAGCTTTTAGCTTCCGCATCTGTATGAGCGGAAGTTACAATCACAATATTCAAACCGCTGATTCTCTCGATATCATCATAGTCGATTTCCGGAAAAATAATCTGTTCCTTAATACCCAATGCATAATTACCATGACCATCAAAGGCATTAGGATTTGTTCCTCTAAAATCTTTAACTCTGGGCAGGGCAACATTTACCAATTTATCAAAAAAATCATACATATGATTGCCTCTTAAGGTTACCATGGCACCGATTTCCATATCCTCTCGAAGTTTAAAGCCTGCAATTGATTTTTTGGCTTTGGTTTTTACTGCCTTAAGCCCTGAAATCTGTCCGAGCTCCTGTAAAATTGAATCCAACAACTTTTTATTTTGTATTGCCTCTCCACAACCCACACTTAAGATAATTTTTTCTAATTTGGGTATCTGCATTACGGATTTATAATTAAACTCATTGCTTAATTCCTTAACGGTTTTGGTTTTATAAAATCCTTTTAACTTTGGAACATATGTCTTTGTCGTAGCCATTACAGTACATCCCCGCATTTTCTGCATATTCGTATTTTTTTCTTATTTTTAAAATTATAACCAATCCGTGTTACACCGCACTTCTTACACACTATCATAACATTTGATATATGAATGGATGCTTCCAGCTCTTTAATTCCGCCTTTCTCATTTTGGCTTTTGGGTTTTATTGCCTTTTTTACCAAGTTGAGCCCTTCCACTAACACTCTTCCCTTTGTACGGTCGATTTTTAGTATTCTGCCTGTCTTGCCGACATCTTTTCCTGCTAAAACTTTCACTGTATCTTCTTTTTTAAGTTTGCATTTCGTTATACTTATATCTTTATTCATACACTCCCTCTAAGGTTGCGGTAAACCGCAATTTAGCATTGGCATAATTTTTGTAATAACAACAAAAATTATGCCAATGCTAGGCTAAAGCACTTCAGGCGCTAAGGAAACAATTTTCATATAGTTTTTCTCTCTGAGCTCTCTGGCCACCGGCCCGAAGATACGTTTGCCCTTAGGATTCTTATTGGTATCGATAATTACGCAAGCATTATCATCAAAACGAATATAAGTACCATCCGGCCTCCTATACTCCTTTTTTGTCCTCACTACGACGGCACGTTCAACTGCTCCTTTTTTAATCGGTGCATTAGCAAGAGCATCCTTAACGGCAACAACAATAATATCACCTACAGAGGCATACTTTCTTCTTGTACCTCCGAGCACTTTTATGCATAAAACACGTTTTGCCCCACTGTTATCTGCCACATTTAAAAACGAATTCATTTGAATCATATATTCCACCTCTAAAACTTTTGCTATTTTGCCTTTTCAACAATCTCATGAAGAAGCCAACATTTTTCTTTACTTATTTGTCTGGATTCGATAACCCTTACAACGTCTCCAACCTGACACTCGTTTTTTGCATCATGTGCTTTTAGTTTTTTAGAAACCACTACGTACTTCTTATATAATGGATGCAACTTGCGTCTTGATATTTTTACAACGATTGTTTTATCCATTTTATCGCTTACAACTTTACCTGTAAAAATCTTCTTGTTGACTTTTGTCTGTGCCGGCTTTTGTTCCATAAATAACTCTCCTATTTCCTTATTCCTAAATCAAATTCATGAATCAGAGTGTTTAAAGTTGCAATTTTTCTGCGCAATGTCCTCTTTTCAAGAGAATTATCAATATGCCCGATAACCATATTAAAACGTAAATCGCGATATTTCTTTGCTAATTCTTGCCTCTTTGAAAGCAATTCCTCATATGACAGTTCATTAATTGAATCTCGCATGCCAGTTACTCCACATCTCTTCTCTGAATAAATTTTGTTCTTATAGGCAACTTGCTTCCTGCAAGTTTTACCGCACTCTCTGCTAATGCTTTTGTAACACCTGCAATCTCAAAGAGTATGGTTCCCCGTTTCACTACCGCTACCCAGTATTCGGGGCTGCCTTTACCTTTGCCCATACGTGTTTCCGCAGGCTTTTTTGTATACGGCTTATCGGGGAATATTCTTATCCATACCTTTCCGCCACGTTTTATATGCCGAGTCATGGCAATCCTTGCTGCCTCAATCTGCCTGTTTGTGATCCATTTTGTTTCCATTGCCAGCAACCCAAAATCACCAAAGTTGATTTTATTTCCTCTGGTTGCCGGTCTATCTTTAAATCCTCTTTGCTGTTTACGATATTTCGTTCTTTTAGGACTCAGCATCTTCTTCCTTACTCCTCGTTTTAGGCTTTTGTTTCTTTATGAGGCTACCTGCGTCCTCTTTGTGATCACGAGTAAATACCTCTCCATTAAATACCCATACCTTTATTCCGATTGTGCCGAATGTGGTTATAGCTTCCGTAAAGCCGTAATCTATATCAGCCCTAAATGTATGAAGGGGTATTCTTCCCTCTTTATACTGTTCTGTTCTGGACATTTCCGCACCACCGATGCGACCGGAAACCTTAATTTTTATTCCCTGCACACCTGCTTTAATTGCGTTGGCAATTGCCATCTTCATTACTCTTCTATGTGCAGCTCTTGATTTTAACTGTCTTGCTATATTTTCAGCAATGAGCATAGAATTTGTCTCAGGGTTTTTGATCTCCTTTATTTTAATCTGTGCTTTTTTACCCACAACCTTCTGAATTTTTTCTCCAAGCTTTTCAATATTCGCTCCCTTTGCCCCAATAATTGCTCCCGGCCTGCCGGAATGAATTATTATGGTAACACGCTGTGGATGCCTGATTATTTCAACATCCGCTACTTCCGCACTTTTAGTTTCCGGAAGGGTGTTAATAACCTTCCGAATTTTAAGATCTTCATGAAGCGTGGCAGCGTACTCTCTTGGATCTACATACCATTTTGACTTCCATGTCTTATTAATTTTCAATCTTATTCCGTATGGATGTACTTTCTGTCCCATCTTAATCCTCTCTTAACCTATTTCATCCATGACTACAAATACATGACTAAATCTTTTTAACAATATATCCGCTCTACGCCTTGCTCTTGGCCAAATGCGTTTCATACGCGGTCCTTCATTTATTTGTAGTTCTCTTATATAAAGCATATTTTCATCCAGTTTCTTATTATGATAAATAGCATTAGCCGCAGCTGACTTAATTACCTTTTTTAAAATTCTCGCTCCCTTATGCGGCAGAGATTCTAGAATGGCAATTGCTTCATTATAAGGTTTTTTTCTCACCTGATCGGCAATCCGTCTTATTTTAAACGGAGAACTAAGTATAAATTTAAGTTGCGCTTTATAACCCTTCTTTACTTCCATATCACACTACCACCTATCTTTTTACTGCTTTTCTATCAGATCCGGCATGACTCCTGAATAATCTTGAAGGGGCAAATTCCCCCAATTTCTGACCTACCAAATTTTCCGTTATGTATACGGGAATCCAAGTTTTTCCATTATAAACTGAAATTGTAATACCGACCATTTCAGGAATTATTGTAGAACAACGAGAGTAAGTCTTTATCATTTTCTTTTCGCCGCTCTTCTGTTGCTCTATTACCTTTTTGTACAAACTCTTTTCGATAAATGGTCCCTTTTTTATTGAACGTGACACAGTCTTCTCCTGTCAGCGATTCTCATTTTGATAAATGAGAATCGCTTTCCTCCTATTTTCTTCTCTTTACAATAAATCTGTCTGTAACTTTCCGTTTCTTTCTTGTCTTGTATCCTTTGGTCGGAACACCTGTTGGGGAAACAGGATGTCTTCCGCCGGAAGATTTACCTTCGCCTCCTCCATGAGGATGGTCGACTGGATTCATGGCAACACCCCTAACCTTTGGCCTTTTTCCCAGCCAACGTGACCGACCCGCTTTGCCAAGACTTACATTCATTTTGTCTTCATTACCTATTTCACCAATTGTCGCGTAACATTTATGAAACACCATTCTCATCTCACCTGAAGGTAATTTGAGAGTGGCATAATCGCCTTCTTTAGCCACCACAGAAGCCCCTGTCCCGGCAGCTCTTACCAACTGACCGCCTCTGCCGCGCTGCAGCTCAACATTATGAACCGTCATACCCAGCGGTATATTTTCAATGGGAAGTGCATTTCCTACTTCCAGAGGTGCCTCGGGCCCACTTTCTACTTTCCTCTCCAATTCAATTCCTTTAGGCGCTAAAATATAGCGTTTTTCACCGTCAGCATATTGGATAAGTGCAATATTAGCACTGCGATTCGGATCATACTCAATACTTACAACCTTGCCCGGAATTCCTACTTTATCCCTTTTAAAATCTATAATTCTGTATTTGCGTTTATGCCTTCCGCCTTTTCTTCTGACACTTATTCTTCCGCCTGCTCCTCTGCCGGCTTTAAAGTGAGAGCCCTTTGTAAGAGATTTTTCCGGTTTATCTGTGCTAAGTTCTTCAAAAGTTAATCCGGTTTTATATCTCTGACTGGATGTTGTCGGCTTATATTTTTTTATACCCACTGTTAGTTCCTCTTTCCATCAATCATAACATGTTGTATTATTTAGGCACCCTCAAAAATCTCAATGGACTCATTCGCAGATAGCGTGACAATCGCTTTTTTCCATGATGAAGTATTGCCCATTCGATAGGGCGGACGTCTTTTAGGTTTAGGTTTTACATTCATTATCCTACACTTAAGACAATGCACACCAAACATAGCTTTCAATGCCTTTTTAATCTGAAATTTATTAGCTCTGGCATTTACTTTAAACACGTATTTTTTTTCATCCTTGAATTTATTCGATTTTTCCGTGACAATCGGCTCGATTATGATTTTTTCATTATCCATCTTTCTTCTCCCCATAAAAATCGTTCAAGCCTACTGCCGCTTTTTCTAAAACCAAAACATTTTTACTGTAAAAAAGATCATGAGCACGCAGGCGATTATAGGCCAAAAATCTAAGCCAAGGAATATTTGCTCCCGCTCTTTTTATCATTTTATCTTCATCGCCCAAAATTATAACCGCACGCTCATCGGGGATAAGGTTTTTAAGTATTTTTATCAGATCTTTGGTTTTCCCGGAGTCCACCGAAAAATCCTCAACAACCTTTAACCGCTCTTCCTTGGTTTTAAGACTTAAAATAGATTTAAAAGCCAGACGCTTCACTTTCTTTGGTATTTTATAACTAAAATCTCTAGGTTTTGGCCCGAAAGCAACTCCCCCGCCAACCCACAGCGGACTTTTTCTATCACCGGCACGAGCGCGTCCTGTACCCTTCTGGCGCCAGGGTTTTTGATTGCTAGCCGCAACTTCACTTCTTCCTTTTGCACATGCTGTACCGACTCTGCTATTTGCCAATTCATTTTTTATAGCCTCATAAATCGTACCTTGGCTTATTTTGACCCCGAACACATCGTCTTTTAAGGATATTTCTTTTGTTACTTTTCCCTGTTTGCTATACACCTTTGCCTTCATCTAGCCTGCCTCTTTTTAAACGCACTTGTGATTATAACAGTGTTATTAGGTGCGCCGGGAACTGCTCCATTAATGAGCATTACCTCTTTCTCTTTATCAATTCTAACAATCCTAAGGTTTTGTATGGTATTTTTGGTATTACCCATTCTCCCGGCCATTTTTGTACCTTTCATAACTTTTGACGGCCAGGCAGCCTGTCCGGTTGAACCACCGGCTCTATGGAATTTGGAGCCGTGTGTTTTAGCTCCTCCTTTAAAACCATGTCTTTTCATCACTCCCTGATAACCTTTTCCTTTTGTCGCGCCTTTCACATCAACAAAATTAATATTCTCGAACAGCTCAACGCCCAGTTTATCTCCGATTTTGCATTCATGATTAAAATCTCTAAACTCACGGAGAAATTTATGCGGCTCAACACCTTGTTTGAACTGCCCCGCAATAGGTTTTTTCAATTTATTCTTCTTTACATTAAATGCGCCCAGAACAACAGCATCATACCCATGCTTATCCTTGGTACGCTGTCCTACAACGATATTGGACTCAATTTTTATTACAGTAACCGGGATTGATACTCCACTCTCATCGAATATTTGAGTCATTCCGATTTTTTTTCCCATCAAACCTAACATTTACTTACCTCACTGTCTGATCTCAACATCTACACCGGCAGGCAGTTCCAATTTCATCAATGCATCCATTACAGCCGGAGTGGGATCGATGATATCGATTAAACGTTTATGCGTCCTCATTTCGAACTGCTCACGCGATTTTTTATTTACGTGCGGTGACCGGAGCACTGTATATTTATTTATCTTCATAGGCAGTGGAATGGGACCACACACCTTGGATCCTGCTTTTAGTACGGTTTTAACAATTGACTTTGCGCTCTGATCAATCAACTCTACATCAAATCCTCTTAAGCGAACGCGAATTCTCTCTTTAGCCATTCTTCCTCCTAAATCGATCCTGTAACCTAAGCTTTACAGCATGACCCTTTGTCTCACTCAATGATCTCAGTTACTGCACCGGCCGCTACTGTTCTTCCACCTTCACGAATTGCGAATCTTAAACCTTTCTCTACAGCAATTGTTGATATAAGTTCAACAACAAGCTCAGTGTTGTCACCAGGCATTATCATCTGCTTGCCTTCCGGCAAAATTACTGACCCGGTAACATCGGTGGTTCTAAAATAAAACTGCGGTCTATAACCGGAAAAGAAAGGTGAATGTCTTCCGCCTTCTTCAGAAGTAAGACAGTATACCTGACTTTTAAATTTCTTATGAGGAGTAATTGTCCCCGGTTTTGCCAGTACTTGTCCTCTTTCAACATCATTCTTTTCAATACCCCGCAGCAGACAACCGATATTATCACCGGCCTGACCTTCATCAAGCAGTTTATTAAACATTTCAACGCCGGTAACGACGGTTTTTTTTGTGTCTTTAATACCGACAATTTCAACATCATCGCCGACTTTGATAATACCTCTATCCACTTTACCGGTAACTACCGTACCTCTTCCCGGAATGGAGAAGACGTCTTCAATTGGCATAAGAAAAGGTTTATCCTTCGCTCTGTCGGGAATCGGAAAATATTCATCCATTTTAGTTAACAGTTCGATGACGGATTTTATCTTTTCTTCGTCATCAGGATTCTCCATGGCCTGCAAGGCAGAGCCGCGAATAATAGGTGTCTCATCACCCGGGAATTTGTACTCTTTAAGTACATCACGAATTTCTTCCTCAACCAGATCCAAGAGCTCGGGATCATCAACCTGATCAATCTTGTTCATATATACAATAATTGCAGGCACACCTACCTGGCGGGCAAGAAGTATATGCTCACGGGTTTGGGGCATAACCGAATCCGGGGCGGATACGACTAAAACGGCACCATCCATCTGGGCGGCACCTGTAATCATGTTCTTGATGTAGTCAGCATGGCCCGGACAGTCAACATGTGCGTAATGCCGCTTATCTGTTTGATACTCAACATGACGAGTATTAATGGTAATACCTCTGGCTTTTTCCTCAGGGGCATTATCGATATCCTCATACTTCATTACTTTATCACCATGCTTTGCGTTACAGTACATAGTGATTGCTGCAGTTAAAGTGGTTTTACCATGATCAACGTGACCAATAGTTCCCACATTAATATGTGGTTTGGTCCTCTCAAATTTTGCTTTTGCCATTAGTTCCTCCTTTAATAACTTTACAGTACGAAAGTTATCATAAAATCTAAAAAGCGAATTACCGCTCTTTATTTACTCTTCTAAAATTTATATGTTATCTATTATTAAAGATGATAATTATCTTTAACTACCACCTGTAATGTGCAAATGCTTTATTAGCTTCAGCCATCTTATGTGTGTCTTCTTTTTTCTTTATAGATGCGCCTTGATTATTGGCAGCATCCAGCAGCTCTTCAGAAAGACGCTGACTCATACTTTTTCCTTTTCTATCCCGTGCATAGTTTATGATCCAGCGCATTGCCAAAGCCTCTTGACGTTCGACTTTTATTTCAACAGGAACCTGATAGGTCGAACCGCCGACCCTGCGTGATTTAACCTCAACCAAAGGCCTCACATTACTGAGCGCCTTTAAAAAGATCTCCAGCGGATCTTTTTTGGTCTTTTCTTTTAAAAGCTCCATAGCACCGTAAATGATACTGGCACTACTATTTTTTTTACCGCGATGCATCATGCGGCTAATAAACTTAGTTACTACATCACTGCCATAAATCGGATCTTTTAGTAATACTCGCTTTTTAATATCCCTTCTTCTGGGCATAAGCTCTCCCTATACTTTCGGCTTTTTTGTACCGTACTTGGATCTGGATTTTTTACGATCCTCTACACCCAGAGTATCTTTTGCTCCACGCACAATATGATATCGTACACCCGGCAGGTCCTTGACCCTACCGCCACGGATAAGCACAACCGAATGCTCTTGAAGGTTATGCCCGATTCCGGGAATATAGGCGGTAACTTCAATACCATTTACCAGTCTGACACGTGCTACCTTACGCAGCGCCGAATTTGGCTTTTTAGGTGTAAAGGTCATAACACGCGTACATACTCCACGCTTCTGCGGACAAGCCTGCAGCGCCGGAGCTTTGGTTTTCTTAATTGTTTTTTTCCGTCCCTTACGGATTAATTGATTTATTGTTGGCATAATTATCTTTAAACACCTTTACAATTCGATTTTTTTGCTCGTGAAGAACGAATCTATCAATTGGTAAAAAAAAAGTCAACCCTCTTTTTCTTCTTTTTTTAAAGGGTTGATCCAAGTAGTGCAGTATGTTCTTCCACCCTTTTGTATAGGAATTTAACAGTCCCATACCCCGGACATGTCCGGTACCCATCCCTTAAAAGCCAAGATATAAAAGCTTAACCAAAATGTCAAGCGTTAAATACTATTAGAATGAAGCATCTATACCGATCGCTGCCGCCTCTCTTACAAGTTCGTATATCTTTCTGGTAAATTCCTGTCTCTTTTGTTCGAACTGCGGATTTTTCATGTTTTCATCCGAAACAGTCTGTAATTCCTGAATTAAACTCGCATACTCATGCGCATTTTCATCCTTATAAACAGTTAACTTTTCTTGTGCCGCTTTGGGATCCGTCTTATTTTCTCTTATAATGTGTATCATGGCATCACAATGGTGGATAAGCTTGCTTAAAACTTGAGCACCCGGAGGTTCACACCCCCAGAATATAATCAAACAAAGGACTAAAGTCAGATATTTTCTCATTATGTCATTGCCTCGACTTCTTGTTCTTCTTGTGCTTCTTTTTCTTCTAATATATCATTTATCGACTCATCTACCAAAGGCATGTTCGTATCAATAACTTTTACATCTCTATATCTTCTCATACCTGTCCCGGCCGGTATTAAGTGTCCGATAATAACATTTTCTTTTAAGCCGTGCAGGTGGTCGATAGAACCTGCAATAGAAGCGTTGGTAAGCACCCGCGTGGTCTCCTGAAAGGAAGCTGCAGAAATAAAGGAATCTATGTTCAAAGATGCTCTGGTAATACCGAGAAGCAGAGGTCTGGCTACTGCCGGCTGACCGCCTTCTCTGATTACTTTTTGGTTCTCTTCATGAAATTTATAACGTTCAACCTGCTGACTATAAATGAAATTAGTGTCACCCACCTGAATAATTTCAACTTTCCTCATCATCTGTCTGATAATAACACCAATATGCTTATCATTAATATTCACACCCTGCAAGCGGTATACTTCTTGAATTTCATCTACCAAATAGCTTTGCAGTGCATTTTCTCCCAAAATATGCAGCACATCATGCGGATCGATATTGCCGTCACATAGCATTTCTCCCGCTTCTACCTCATCGCTGTCACGTACAAGCAGGTGTTTACCCATGGGAATCTGATGTTTAAATTCTTTTGCACAAAGATCAGTAACCATGATAATTCGTTTACCTTTTACAATTCCTTTAAATGACACCCTGCCGCTTATTTTTGCCAGCACAGTGGCATTTTTCGGTTTACGAGCTTCAAACAACTCTCCGACCCTGGGTAAGCCCCCTGTGATATCACGCGTCTTCACACTTTCTTTTAACAGTTTGGCGAGTACTCTCCCTGATTTTATTTTCTCTCCGTCTTCCACATTCATGTATGCTCCGCCCGGCAGATAATATTTGGCAAGCTCTTCTCCTTTGCTGTCAACTATTACCAGACGCGGCTGGAGTGTTTCCAAAGTAAATTCCGTAATCTTCTTTTCAATCTTACCGGTATCTTCATTTATCTCTTCTTTTAAGGTCGTGCCAAGTATGATGTCTTCGAATTTAATCGTTCCACTGAATTCTGCGATAATAGGTTCCGAGAACGGATCAAAAAAGGCGATGGTCTCTTCTGCCTTTGCAATATCACCTACCTTCATTAAAAGTTCCGCGCCATTTCGTACATCCACTTTCTGTTCCTGGGCAATTATCAGGAGATCCTTGTCTTTATACTGCACATAGCCGATTTCTTTGGTAAATATCTTTTGTTTATTCCTTTCGATAACCGGCACAGGTTCATGACTCAGCAAGCTTGCTTCGTCTTTAACAAGGATTTTATCTCCTTTGCTTATTTCAAAACTTTCTAATATTTTACATACCTTTATAAAACCTTTTCTGGTAAAAAGCTTGTTTTTGTTGTCCAAATCAACGATATTTCCTTTTACTCCTTTTATATATACCGGATAATGCAGGTAGACCCGGTTTTCCTCACTGATTTTAGTGGCTGCACCGCCGATATGGAAGGTCCTCATGGTTAACTGAGTTCCGGGCTGGCCGATTGATTGTGCAGCAATTATACCCACAGCTTCACCGATTTCTATAGTCTTATTCTTTGCTAAATTTCTTCCGTAACATTTCACACATACGCCGTGTTTTGATTCGCATGTCAATACCGTACGAATTCGTACACTTTCAACTCCGGCCTCTTCAATTTGATCGGCGATACTATCGGTAATCTCCTGATTGACATCAATAATAACCTCACCCGTAATCGGATGTTTGACACGTTCTATGGTAAACCTTCCCACAATTCGATCGCGCAAAGATTCGACAATCTCTTCTCCATCTTTAATGCACCGCATTTCAAGACCATTTATTGTACCGCAATCTTCTTCATTTATCACAACATCCTGCGCAATATCCACCAGTCGTCTTGTTAAATAACCCGCATCTGCGGTCTTTAAGGCCGTATCGGCCAAACCCTTACGGGCACCGTTAGTGGAAATGAAGAATTCAATAACCGATAATCCTTCTTTAAAGTTAGACCGGATGGGAAGCTCAATGATATCTCCGGACGGTTTGGCCATAAGACCTCTCATTCCACCCAACTGCCGGATCTGACTTCTGCTTCCCCTGGCACCGGAGTTAGCCATCATATATACCGGGTTAAAACCGCTTCTGTCATCTTTGAGTTCGTTCATGAGCTCATTGGTAATGAGCTCATTGGTGGCACTCCATACTTCAATAACACGATTATAACGCTCCTCATGGGTAATATGCCCCTGTAAATACTGGTTTTGAATCTCATCCACCTGTGAATTGGCTTTATTAATAAGATCTTTCTTAGATTCCGGAATAATTATATCATCCATACCGATGGTAGCGCCGAACTTAGTGGCAAATTTAAACCCAAGTTCTTTAATCGTATCGAGCATAATAACCGTTATATGGGGACCATACACCTCATAACAATCGGCAATAAGATTACGCAGTTCCTTTTCACCGAGTGTATGATTAATATAATCGATTTCTTTAGGAAGCTCGTCGTTGAAAAGAACTCTACCCGGAGTGGTCTCAACAATCTCTCCGTTCATTTTCAGTTTAATAAGGGCTTGATATTCAATCGAGCCGGCCTCAAGCGCCATGAATACTTCCGAGATCGAACCAAAAAACTTCCCTTCCCCGGCGACACCTTGTTTATCTTTGGTGAGGTAATTTATTCCTAAAACCATATCCTGAGTAGGAATAACAATCGGGCTGCCGTTAGCAGGATTAAGCAGGTTTTTGGAAGAAAGAAGTAAGGTCCAGCATTCAATTTGTGCAGCATGGGTCAGGGGAACATGTACAGCCATCTGATCACCGTCAAAGTCGGCATTAAACGCATGACACACCAGAGGATGCAGTCTGATAGCTTTGCCCTCAACGAGTACCGGCTCAAAGGCCTGTATTCCCAGTCTATGCAGAGTAGGGGCTCTGTTCAACATTACCGGGTGCTCTTGCACAACCTCATCCAATACGGCCCATACTTCGGGAGCTTCCTGCTCAACCAAGGTTTTAGCTTTCTTTACATTATAAACTACATCTTTTTCTACCAACCTCTTCATGATAAAAGGTTTGAAAAGCTCAAGCGCCATTTTGGTAGGCAGTCCGCACTGATAAAGTTTGAGTTCAGGTCCGACTACAATCACGGATCTTCCCGAATAATCCACGCGCTTTCCCAGCAGATTTTGGCGGAAACGTCCCTGCTTTCCTTTGAGCATATCGGATAATGATTTGAGCGGCCTGTTAGATGCCCCCTTTACCACTCTTTTCTTTTTAGAGTTATCAAACAGGGCATCGACTGCTTCCTGAAGCATACGCTTTTCATTACGGATGATAATATCAGGCGCATTAAGTGCCTGAAGACGTTTAAGTCTGTTGTTTCTGTTAATAACCCGCCTGTACAGGTCGTTCAGATCGGAAGTAGCGAATCTCCCGCCTTCAAGCTGCACCATGGGCCTGAGTTCGGGCGGAATAACAGGAATAACCTCCAAGATCATCCATTCGGGTTTGTTACTGGAATCCCTAAAATTTTCTACTATTTCAATACGCCGGAGTAATCTTTTATCCGATTTTGCACCCTTCTCAATCATTTTCAAGCGCAGTTCCGCAGAAAGACCGTCCAAATCAATCGACTCAAGCAGGGTTTTTATTGCTTCGGCTCCTATACCTGCAGTAAAAGACAGGCCGTAACGTTCCTGCGCTTCATGGAACTCCTCTTCCGTGAGCAGTTCCATCTGCTTTAAATCGGTATCGCCCGGATCAATGACAATATATTTTTCATAATAGAGGATTGAGCGTAAAGCAGTTATGGAAAGATCCAAAAGCAGTCCCATGCGTGAGGGCACGGATCGGTAGTACCAGATATGTGATACCGGAGAAGCCAGTTCAATATGACCCATCCGTTCCCTGCGTACTTTGAAATGTGTTACTTCAACACCGCATCTATCACAAATAACCCCTTTGTAGCGAATAGATTTAAACTTTCCGCAGTAGCACTCCCACTCTTTGGTGGTGCCGAAGATACGCTCACAGAACAATCCGTCCTTTTCGGGACGCAGCGTTCGATAATTTATAGTTTCAGGTTTTTTCACCTCCCCATACGACCAGGCTCTCACCTGTTCCGGAGAAGCCAGCTTTATTCTGATACTGTCAAAATCCTGAAAATCTCTCATTAGTTTTCCCCCTTAAAATCGACTTCCTTGCCTGTTAATAAGTTCCTCATCCCTTTCGGTAAGAGCAATCTGTTTATTCTTGGAATCAAAAATTGAAATATCCAAAGCCAGACCTCTCAGTTCCTGAACCAATACATTAAATGATTCCGGGATGCCCGCTGTAGTAGTAACTTCTCCCTTGACGATACTCTCATAAATCTTTGCTCTTCCTACCATATCATCAGATTTAATGGTGAGCAGCTCCTGTAAAGCATTAGCCGCACCATAAGCTTCCAGTGCCCACACTTCCATTTCACCCAGTCTCTGCCCGCCGAACTGGGCTTTTCCCCCCAACGGCTGTTGAGTGACCAGTGAATATGGTCCTGTTGACCGTGCATGCATTTTGTCATCTACCAGGTGATGAAGCTTCAACATATACAGATATCCCACGGTCACATCATTCTTAAAGGGTTCTCCCGAAAGCCCATCGTAAAGTGTAATTTTCGAGGTTAAAGGCAGTTTTGCTTCTTTAAGTTTATCTTCAATCATTTTATTGGAAGCAGACTGAAATACAGGTGTGGCATACCATTCATCTAACATAACCCCGGCCCAGCCCAATTCGGTTTCCAGAATTTGTCCTACATTCATACGTGAGGGAACACCCAGAGGATTGAGAACAAGATCCAGGGGCGTGCCGTCGGCCATGAAAGGCATATCTTCTTCAGGCAGTACACGTGCAATAACACCTTTATTCCCGTGCCGCCCGGCCATCTTATCACCTTCTTGAAGTTTTTTCTTTGTGGCAATGAGCACCTTCACTACTTCATCTACTCCCGGATTGAGATCATTACCATCCGAACGTTTAAGCCGTTTCACATCAATCACAGTTCCTTCAATACCGTGAGGAATCTTTAAAGAAGTATCACGCACTTCTTTGGCTTTTTCTCCGAAAATGGAGTTTAAAAGTTTAAACTCGGGCGTGGAATCCGTTTCACTTTTAGGTGTAACCTTACCTACCAGGATTGAACCGGATTTGACTTTTGCACCCAGACAGATTATACCCTCTTCGTCCAGCTCATCGGCGGCATGCTCACTGGTATTGGGAATATCACTAGTAATTTTTTCAGGCCCTAGCTTTGTTTCTCTTACATCAACCGAGAATTCTTTTATATGAATAGAAGTAAAAACATCCGCTTTTACTACCCTCTCCGAAATAAGAATAGCATCTTCATAGTTGTATCCATTCCAGGGCATAAAAGCCACGAGAATATTCCTACCCAAAGCCAGTTCTCCGTTACATGTAGCCGGACCGTCGGCAATCACCTCTCCCTTTTTTACTTTTTGTTCGATGGTTACAATCGGTTTCTGGTTGAAACAGGTATCTTGATTGGTTCGCTGATATTTTAAAAGATTATATACATCAAGCTCGTTATCTTTATCTCTTTTGACATGAATCTCTCTTGCCGAAGCAAAGGTTACCGTACCCGCATTCCTTGCGATGACGATAACTCCCGAATCGTAAGCGGTTTTAGCTTCCATACCCGTTCCCACACGCGGTGGTTCAGGATTAAGCAGAGGTACAGCCTGTCTCTGCATGTTGGAACCCATAAGTGCCCTGTTGGCATCGTCATGTTCCAGAAAGGGAATAAGTGAAGCCGATACCGAAATTACCTGTTTGGGAGACACATCCATATATTGAATATCTTTGGGATTGCGGGTTATATAATCGCCGCCCCTTCTGACAGAGATCATTTTTTCCACAAAACGGCCGTCTTTATCAATTACTGCATTAGCCTGAGCAATGAAATACCTTTCTTCATCCATAGCGCTTAGGTATTCTATATTGTGTGTAGCCTTACCATTTACCACTTTACGGTAAGGTGTTTCTAAGAATCCATACTCATTGACCCGCGCATAGTTGGCAAGAGATACAATCAAACCGATATTGGGTCCTTCAGGTGTTTCGATGGGACACATCCTCCCGTAATGGGTATAATGGACGTCTCTTACCTCAAAACCGGCGCGTTCTCTCGAAAGTCCGCCGGGTCCCAATGCATTCAAGCGCCGCTTATGGGTTAATTCCGAAAGCGGGTTCACCTGATCCATAAACTGGGAAAGCTGACTGGATCCGAAGAATTCTTTTATACCCGCCACTATCGGTTTAATGGAAATAAGCTCTTGAGGTTTAATGGTATCCACTTCCTTTAACGACATGCGTTCTTTGGCAATCCGCTCCATTCTGCTGAAAGCAATTTTTAACTGATTGGCAAGCAGTTCGCCCACCGATCTGATGCGGCGATTTCCCAAATGATCGATATCATCAACATTGGCCTCGCCTATATATACTTTTATCAGGTGTGTCATGGTATTCACAATATCTTCTCTGGCGAGAGTCGTCTCTTCCGTAGGTTCCTGATAATCGAATATCTTATTAAGCTTGTAGCGTCCAACTTTTCCCAAATCATAGCGCCGCGATGAAAAGAACATGGACTGCAGATCTTTTTCTGCGCTTTCGATGGTCAGCGGTTCTCCCGGGAAAATAGAGGCATAAAGACGAGATATTGCTTCTTCCCGTGAAGGTTCATCCAGTTCGGGAGAATCCTTGGCGTATTTCATCTCTTCACGTTCAAAACAATTAAGAACAATCTCCGTATGAATGGAATCGGCATGACTAAAATTAATCACATCGATCTTTGTAATATCGGAGTGCAACAGTTCTTCAACATCATGAGGATGTATTTTTTCACCAGCCCTATAGAGTTTCTTTTTTTCTCCGTCTTCTTTTATATATATTGCTTTGGCAAATACACAACCGATTGCTTTTCCTTTGTCTTCTCGGGATTCCGAGAGTTTAATTGATTTGGTTTTATAAAAAAGTTCTATTATTTTTTCTCTTGTATCAAAACCCAAAGCTCTTAAGAATATAGTGGCCAGAATTTTTTTCTTTCGGTCTATTTTGGTATAGACAAGCTCTCTTTTTTGATCAATCTCAAACTCCAACCAGGATCCTCTATAGGGAATGATCCGCGATGAATACACGCCTTTTTCATGTGAAAAAATAACTCCGGGCGATCTGTGTATCTGACTTACTACAACACGTTCCGCACCATTAATGATAAAGGTACCTCTTTCGGTCATTAATGGGATATCTCCCATATAAATCTCTTTTTGGCGAATCTCACCTGTCTGTAAAAAAATGAGGTTTATTTTGGCCTTTATCGGAATAGCATAAGAAACGCCCTTTTGTTTGCATTCATGCTCATCATATTGAACAGCCTCTTCATCGAGAGTGTAGCCGCAGTATTCCAATACCATATCGCCGTTCGGACTTTCAATCGGAAAGGTGTTTTGAAATACCTCTTCCAACCCCTGGCTTTTTAATTTTTTAGTTTTCTGTAAAACCTCGCGCTGCAAAAATCTTTCGAATGAAGACAGCTGAATATCTATAAGATGCGGAATATCCATTACATCATCGTATTCTGTTCCGATATATAATCTTTTAATTGTATTCCCAGGAGTGGTTTGCATTCTTTCCCCCTAATAATAACTCGCCACCGGAAATTTTTTTCCGGTGGTAAAATGAGTCTTAGCTTACTAATAAAAATATACTGTGTTTATTGTACTTCAACAACACCGCCGGCAGCTTCTATCTGCCCTTTCATTTTTTGGGCATCTGCTTTTGAAACGCCCTCCTTTACAGCCTTTCCGCCAGCTTCCACAAGTTCTTTGGCCTCTTTAAGACCCAAACCTGTAAGAGCTCTTACCTCTTTAATAACAGCAATTTTTTTGCTGGCATCAAAGCTTTTAAGAATAACATCAAATTCAATCTGTTCTTCAGCTTCTGCTGCAGCACCTCCCTGTGCAGGCATGGCAGCCATGGCAACCGGAGCAGCTGCAGTTACACCAAATTTTTCTTCCATTTCTTTTACAAGCTCGGAAACTTCCAAGAGTGTCATTTTGGAAATCGCATCAAGTATTTCCTCTTTTTTAATCGTTGGCATATTACCTTCTCCTTATTCTTTTTTTAAAGCATTAGCACCCCAACTTAGGCAGAAGACTAATGCTGTTTATTCATTTTTTTTCTTTTCAAGCAAGGCCTGCAAAGTTCTTACTAACTTTGTAGCTACAGCATTGAGCACCAAGACCATATCGGTAGCCGGAGCATTAAGAGAACCGACCAGTTTCGCATAAAGCTCATCTCTGCCCGGCAGGCTGGATAGTGCTATGATTTCATCTTTATTAAAAACCTTACCGTCAATTATTCCGCCTTTGACCGAAAGCGGCATTTCTCTGGCACAGTTAAGCAGTATTTTAGCTACCGGTCCTGCGTCCTTATTAATTAAAGTAAGTGCGGTTGGACCGATGAGAAACTCATCTTCAATCGACAGCTCTAATTCTTGAAATGCTATTTTTGAGTAATTGTTTTTTATAACTTTGAATGTCGATTCCTCATCGTGAAGTTTAACGCGCAAATCTGTCAGCTGAGTTACAGTCATACCCCTGTAGTCTGCAAATACAATATCTTTTGCTCCGGAAATAAAGTCTTTGATTTCCTTAACCCGATCTGTCTTTAGCTGATTTATTTTTTGTGTTTTCTCACCCATAGTTTTATCTCCTTATGAACCCATTGCGGTAAACCGTGTATATATCAACATCAGCCTATATCTTTAGCCGATACTTTCACCCCGGGTCCCATAGTTGAACTTAAAGCGACCGACTTGATAAATTCGCCTTTTATATCCGCGGGCCTTTTACGCGCAATATTATCAATGAGAGTTTTTACATTCTCTCTGAGCGCACCCACATCCATCGACACTTTACCAACAGCTAAATGTACCACACCGGTCTTATCAGCGCGAAATTCTATTCTTCCTTTTTTCAACTCCTGGATCGCCCCTTTTACATCTGTGGTAACGGTCTGCGTTTTAGGATTGGGCATGAGCCCTCTTCTTCCTAAAATTTGACCCAATTTACCGACATCTTTCATCATATCGGGAGTAGCTATAGCCACATCAAAATCCAACCATCCACCTTTAATCTTTTCGATTAAGTCCGCATCTCCTACATGGCTCGCGCCGTTCTTTTTGGCTTCCTCAGCCTTTTCACCTTTGGCAAATACCAAAATCTTTTTTTCTTTGCCAAAGCGGTGCGGAAGCACTAAGGTATCTCGTACCGCATGTTTTTCTTTAACATTTAACTTTAATGCCACTTCTACAGTTTCATCAAATTTGGCATGAGCCATTTCCTTTACCATTTCAACGGCCTTTTCCAGAGGATACGGTTCCTGTTTATTATATTTAGTGATTGCTTCTCTATACTTCTTTCCGTGTTTCATTCTAGATTTCCCTCCACCTGAACGCCCATACTGCGTGCCGTTCCTGCAATAATTTTGATTGCAGCTTCGGTTGTATTGGCATTAAGATCCTGCATCTTTTGCTCCGCAATCTCTTTCAGCTTTGCCTTACTAATAGTGGCGACCTTTTCTTTATTAGGCTCGGAAGAGCCCTTTTCAATGCCACACGCCTTTTTAATAAGCACTGCAGCCGGAGGTGTTTTTGTGATAAAAGAAAAACTTTTATCGACATAAACGGTAATAACTACCGGAATAAGAATGCCTTCCTCCATATTTTTTGTACGATCATTAAACTGCTGTACAAACTGAGGGGCACTTACTCCGTGCGGGCCAAGCGCCGGACCTACCGGAGGGGCAGGTGTGGCTTTGCGCGCCGGCACTTGAAGTTTGACAATTGCTGTTACCTTTTTTTTAGCCATACAATCTCCTTGATCTGGTACATACGCTTTAAAGAATCTCTAAAAGCTCCCATAAAAAGGGTTAAATTTTTTCCACTTGGAAAAAATCTACCTCAACCGGAGTCGATCGACCAAAAATACCGACCATAACTCTCAATTTACCTTTTTCCGTATTGATCTCTTCTACTGTACCTGTAAACGAATCAAAAGGTCCATCGATTATTCGCACGGATTCACCAACTGAAAAAGCCTGTTTGGGATTTAATGCCTTCCCGGCCTTAATTTCACCTGCTTTCTGTAGTATCGCCCGTGCTTCTTCCTGAGAAATCGGTTGGGGCTTTTGATTCGCCGTATATCCTACAAAACCGGTTACGCCCTGAATTCTCCTTATGTGCGAACATACTTCTTTCCAGCGGCTGCCGGAAAGATCCATTTCCACAAGGATGTAACCCGGTAAAAATTTCTTTGTTGTGAGCTTTTTTTTACCATCCTTTATTTCAGCAATTTCTTCGGATGGAACTTTAACATCGTAAACTGACTCACTTATTTCCTTAGATTCAATTAACTTCTTAATCTGTTTTTCAACCTTATTTTCATGCCCGGAGTAGGCATGAACCACATACCAACCTTTTGCCATACTATAAAACCTTAAATAAGAATGTTATACCGTTTAATAGCAGAATATCCACTAATCCAAGCGCAAAAGCCACAGCCAGTATGGCAATAATAACCACTCGCGTAGAAGAAAGCACCTCATCTTTACTCGGCCACGTAACCTTTTTTAGTTCTGCATAACTATCTTTAAAAAATCTTATTATTCTCTGCATTTTTATCTCCCAAATACGCACAGGCCAGGCAGGATTCGAACCTGCAACATCCGGTTTTGGAGACCGGCGCTCTAGCCAATTGGAGCTACTGGCCTAAATACATTTTCTACTTTATTTTGGTTTCCCGATGAAGAGTATGCTTCCTGTCGAACTTACAGTACTTATTAAATTCTAACTTACCTTGGGTATTTCTTTTGTTTTTCTTCGTCGAATAATTTCTTCGCTTACATTCCGTACATTGCAGCGCTATAATTTCAATCGCTTTTGTCTTAGATTTGGCCATTACTCAGTTCTCCTCCCCCACTCCAATCAGAGTGACAAATATAATAAGAAAATGTATAGTATGTCAATAGTCTGTAATAAATAAATTTCTAGCCTCCGATCGGATTTGACCGATGACCCCCTCCTTACCATGGAGGCCGGAGACAATTTCTCTATGTAGTACGGTGTTACCGTTTGTATATAATCATATACCACAAAAAGAATTATTTCAAGTACTTGTAATTATTTGTAGACCTCTGTATCATTAAAAATCAGAAAAATGGTAACATTTTTGGTAACACCTGTAAATTCCTTATTCGGCTTTTAGGGTTATTGAAATGAAAAAGAAGAGAGACTATAAAAACGATACAGTTCTAACAGAGGGGTATATAGGTAGAAAAGACAGTTTTCCGCGTATATCGAAAGCCCCCAGTATATTTTCTCAATTAACAGAACTTATGAAACCAAGCCCAAAAGAACGTGCTATGATCGCTAAAACCTGGTTGGAAACTACTCATATTAGCCGATGGGGTAGTAAATGGGGTGGATACGACCCGCTAACACCATCTTTAAGGGAAGATATAAAATATAATAATTCACAAATATTTTTAAGTGTTGAGTTTAGATTGAGAAGTGTAAACGGGAGTGTAAATGGAGATGAAGACTTTCCTGAACATATTAATACTGTATATTACGTTGAAGAAGATACTCTTAGACCATCCTCTTATGCATTTGAGGATATTGAAGAAACATGCGCTTATTTAAAATGGGCATTTTCATTTATCTGTAGCCTTAAGTTGTCAAGAAAGGAAAGAAAACAATTAAAGAAATATTATAAAGATTTGAGTAAAGCCCCTAAAAATAATTCTGAAGAACCATCAATAAGCCTTCGTGAAAAAATGGACATGCTCCTTAAAAAGAGGAAAAAAATTGATGTGAAACCACCGGAGCATATTAATAAATATTTATTATGCCCTGTGAATAAAAGTAGTTTAAGTTATATACAGGATGCATTCCTTCTTATTAACGATATATTTAGAACTATGTATAAAATAGGCATTAAAACGCCGAGTGAAGTTAAAGATACTCTTCAAAAATTGCCACAGATATTAACTTTTGCCAGGGATATTTATTACACTAAAATAGGTAGAAAAGTTAGTGAAGGTGGTCAATATAGCAATAATTTAATAAACGCAGATTTGGATTATAAACAAATGGCTGAAAGATGGAAAGAATACCGTAAAAGTAATGGCTGTAATAAATCTGATGAAAAAATTGCAGTAGATTTTTTACTTTCTGAGGCTAGGTCGGTACGCAGGATAAGAGAGGAAAATCCAAATCTATTTAGGTAGGGACTTAACCCCTAAGTCCTTACGTTATACCATTCACATAATATATATTTATCTCAATATTAATTATAGGAGGTAAATATATGGCAGAACAGATTTTACCAGCTCTTTACACTTATGAAGAAGCAGCCGAGAAACTGAAAATATCAGAAGTAACCTTACGGCGGTTCGTAAGCCAGAAGAAAATAAGATGTCTTAAAATCGGGCGTTCAGTCCGTTTTACAGATAAGATACTTATGGATGCTCTTAAACCGGCCGGAGCATTAAATTGAATTTCACCACACTTATAGCCTGGCTCACTGAGCAAGCTGAACGAATAGCTTACGGTGAAATAGTCGTTAAGATCATCAAGCACGACGGCCAGGTTCGCATAATCGAAAAGACGGTCTGTGAAAAGGAAAGGCCGACTATATCCGATACAGGCGGTGCAACATGACTGAAACGATTGTTAAAAATGTCTTGTTGAGTAAGTCTATAGCAGAGCTTACAGATGAAGAACTACAGGTTGAAAAGAATAAGTTAAGGGATAATAAGAATAATACTTTTCTGTTAAGAAAACCCTGTGATGAATGGTGTAGAGATTTAACAGAATATCATAAAAATCATAGATCACGTAAAACAAGATTAAAAAATTTTCTTTTCGCGGAAGGAATCAACGCAATGAAGTACCAGCGGTTTATTAAAAAGTATGAGATACTGGTTGATAAACGAATTATAAAAACTCTGGACTTTATAATCAACAAGCTGGAAAAATATCCTCAAGCTATAGTCCATTTATTTAAAAGCTACACAGAACATCCTTTCTTTAAGGAATACAACCGTAATGAAGATTATTTCAAATTAAAGTACCTGCTCTATAGTGAGGTTCTCTTGAACAATTTTAACGAAGGCGGTAGAAAATGAGTATTGAATTGGTAATTGATGAAGCCGACGCTATTCTTGAAAGAGAAGAACGCGAGAAAAATACCAGAATTATTACTATACCTTTTTCAGAAATTGAGCCCAAAGCTTTAAATTGGCTTTGGAAAGGCGTTATACCTATGGGTAAATTAACTTTGATAGTCGGAGACCCCGGACTTGGTAAATCTCTTATGACTCTTGATATAGCGTCAAGAATATCAAGAGGTTTAAAATGGCCTGATGATTCGGCTTGTCAAGAAGGTCATGTTTTTATATTATCGGCTGAAGATGATCCGGCGGATACAATACGTCCGCGGCTTGATGCTTTAGGCGCCGATGTTGAAAAGATAGAACTTATAAAAGCGGTTTGTACATCAAATAATAACGGAAAAAAAGAACACTCATTCAACCTTGATGCAGATATAGCATATTTAGAAAGTCGTTTACAGGAAAGAATAGACAATTATAACCCAATCCGCCTTTTAATCATTGATCCAATTTCTGCATACTTAGGAAATACAGAAACACATGTTAATGCTTCTGTTCGTAGTTTACTTACACCTTTAGCAAAGTTAGCAGCCGATTATGATTTAGCGATACTGGCCGTTAGTCACCTTAATAAATCAAATGCACCAGCTATATATAGAACTACGGGTTCATTGGCTTTTACGGCAGCAGCCAGAGCCGTCTGGTTGGTAGCCAAAGATTCAGAGAATGAAAACCGTATTTTATTTATGCCTATAAAACAGAATCTATCTAAAAATAACGGTGGTTTTGCTTACAGTATTGAATCATCCCAGGGAAACGGCTTACCTATAATCGTTTGGGAGAAAGGCCGTGTTATAGAGGATGTAAACTCCCTTTTACAGACACAGAACCCGGAAGACAGGGCGCAATGGAAAGAAGCTTATGACTGGCTAAAAGAAAGATTGTCTAACGGTGAATATGTTCCAGCTAAAGAAATATACAAAGAGGCTTACGAGTTTGGAATATCTAAAGATGTCCTTAAAAAAGCATCAAGAAAGCTTAAAGTTATTAAAGAAAAAGAAGGTTTTCAAGGTGCTTGGACATGGCGGCTTCCTTCAAAGGGAGTCGATACGTCCAAAGAGTGCAAAGAGTGTAGTCCTATAAAATTGACACCCTTTGAGGATACCGGCTCCCTTTGGGAAGAAAAAAAGATTTAGGATCAACGTTTTAAGCTTTAAAAGGATAGAAAAATGAGGGAATTTTAAATATTTTGTATGATTTTTTATACAATGAGATTGCGGAAAATTACAGGTTTTATTTTAAAAATCAAGCAAATATAAGCAATCCGGAGGTACCTTAAAGTTAAAATGTCCGAAAATGTCTTATTTTAGAAAATGGATATAAGAATATGCTTACAAAAACTGAAAAGCGAAAGATTGATATATGCACAGATGCTATTGCCGGTAATTTTAAGGAGAGTGAGCTTGCTATTAAGTATAATGTTACGGTTAAAACTATTCAGAGAGCTATTGCATGGGGTCGACAACAAGGTTTTTTTATAACGGATAGCGAAAAAAAGATAGCAAGAAATATCTGTTACCTTCAAAAAATACTATCCGTTCTTGAGATGCAGTTCAAATTAGTAAATATAGCAGCAAGGAAGCAAGAAAAAGAGGGAAATGTAAGGTATATTAAAGAGCTTACCACTCTTGCTAAAATAATCCTTGATTATAACACCCGCATAATGGAATTGGAGGGGTTATATCACAATGTGCATTTGCACCTACACGCCGGGGAAATGCAGCATAAACACAGGCTTAGTGAACCTCTCCAAAAAATGCTTGAGAAAATAATAGGACACAAGATTGATGATAACGGCAGCGGCCAGGGTTAACAGATAACCGGATTGACAATAAAAAAAATTTTAGTTGTAAAACAGAGAAAAACGAAGAAATAAAACATAATAGAGACTTATGTAACTATAGAATGTGAAAATATATCCCCTTATATCTCTTGACAATATGTACCAAAATAGATACATTATTAATAGATGAACAAAACCATCAAAACGGTGTTTTTTAAATCAGAGAGCGGGAATATGCCTGTTCGTGATTGGCTTATTGAACTTTCCAAAGAATAAAGAAAAAAGATTGGCCAAGAAATAAAAACCGTTGAGTTCGGCTGGCCTTTGGGAATGCCCATAGTAAAAAAGCTTTCACCAAATCTATGGGAAATAAGAGTCCGCTTAAAAAACAAAATCGCCAGGGTGCTTTTCAACGTTATTGATAACTTAATGATCCTGCTGCATGGATTTATAAAAAAATCACAAAAAACACCGCAAGAAGATATTGAGCTTGCTTTTAAGCGCATGAAGCTTTTACATGGAGGTAAATGATGAATAAGAAATATATAGGTGAATCATTTAACGTTTTTCTAAAAAAGGAAGGTATCCTTGAAGACGTTACCGATACCGCGGTTAAACGTGTTCTTGCATTCCAGATAAAAAAGGCCATGAAACAAGAAAAACTCACTAAAGCTGAGATGGCGCATAGAATGGAAACGAGTCGAACCGCTCTTTATAGGCTTCTTGATCCGAATAATGATTCCGTTACCCTGGAAACACTTAAGAAAGCCGCGGCGGTAGTTGGAAGAAAAATTAAACTTGAACTGGTTTAGCGCCAGCTAACTTAAAAGGTATTTTTTGAGGTACCGTGTATAATTACTGATTCATAAATAAGCAGAGTAAGTTTCACAAAAGGTCTAAGCATCTGATCCGTGGCAGCTTCATCTTCTGTATCAATATCACTAACATTTATATTATAAATTAAGGATATTTCAATAAGATTTCCGGCATAAATAAATCTATGTCCAAAAACATATTGTGTAGTAAGATATTCACCAGTTTCATCCAACAATCTATGGTAATAAAAAGCTATTTGTGTAAGTCTTTCAAATCTATCAGTATTTTCTAAAGCGAAAATTTCAATATCATCACTTAAACGATCCATTACATATTCTTTTGTTAATATTTTTGATTCCATTTCTTCATCTGATAGATCGCCATATTGTTCTGTCATATCTACTATGGCAATAACTAAAGATATATTTTCCCCTCGAATAATAGCCACAAAAGGAATGTCTTTACCAGTAGCAACCCATGATTCAGGGAAAGCTATGGATAAATCAACTCCGTTAGCTTTTGGATGGCCGGCAATCGAAAGCGTTGAGATATTTCCGGCTTCAAACATTTCTAAATCATCAGCAAGTGATGTTTGGCTGTAAGAGAAGAAACATAAGAATACTAAAGCAATAAGGAAAGTCAACCTCTTCATGCCTGCTCTCCTGAGTTAAACGTACTAATTTTCATGTTTAGTTTCCAGGTAAACTTTTACTTCAGCGGAACCTGATGTTATTCCAGTCAATCCATTACGACCAACATTTGCAACAATTCTATCTTTATTTATTGGCTTAATTTCCAAGGAATTTCTATCGATATACCAATATAATATTGAAATTAGGTTTTCTTTTACTGTATTGCGAACAACCTCAAGCTCTGGAAAAAATTGAAAAGTAGAGTATTTAATATAAAAGATAAAACCATCCTCTGTATTTCTAACTGCATAATCTGTTTGTTGGTCATATTTTTCGTATTTAAGATCTTTTTGTATTGGTATAGTAGAACAATTTAGAATAATGAAAATGAACACAGCAGGAAATAATATTTTTTTCATAGCACAGCTCCTTTTTAACTGGCATTTTCTGGATGCCATTTCCATGCCCTGCGAAATCCCATCTGTTCTGCCTTAGCTACAGTTTTTACGTAACATTCGCCGGGCTTATTAATTTTTGTTGAGTCATATTGTTGATCAATAGGTAGATGATATATTTTTGTCTCAAGACCATTTTTATCACATCCAATATTACATTTAATCATAGGATATGCTTTGAGATTTACGCACTCGTGTACCGTTATGCCGAGTTGTTCTGCAAATGCCCGCGCCATATCCGATAGAATAGTTGACGTGAAAAAGTCACCTGTGATTTTATTATCTTTGGGATTACCTTTTTCAATTTTATATTTAATCATTGTACCAAAAAGTTGGGCAATATGCTTTTCATGTATAGTTTTATGTTTTGCCCAATATTTACATTGAACAATCTTAATATCATTTCCTTTACTTACGATTAAATCTCGTCCCAAATCAGATAATCCTTCAAGGATTCCAAAATACTCAACATCATACCCATCTTGTTCAAAGCAATATCCAATGAACCGTTCATAGTCACGACCAAGTTGCCACGGAGTTTTCTTTTTAGTTAAATATCGATCAAAGGCAAGTTGATTTCTCTCTTTAGGTGATAACTGCTTGTATTCGCCAGAAGTCATATAATGGCGTACCGGATCAGAGTCTTTTTTTTCTTCATTAGTATTTTTTGTAATAGAAATTAATGTATCGAGATCGATATCAATATAATCTTCTATCCAAGGAAAAAGTGTTTCATAGTAATCCAACCTTGAACGAGCAATGTGATATTCAATTCTGTATTCCTTGCTTTGTGCCGCAACTTCTCGAATATGTTCGGCGGCTTTTATCGCTGGATGTTTCTTTGATTCAAGATATTAAGCACGTTGGAAATCCTTTAACAATTCATAATTAGCGATAGCTCGCGAAAGCCAAGGAAAACACTGGGATGATTCATTAAGAATAGTCATAATTTCTTTGTCTTTTCTTTTAATCACATCTTCACACGACTTGTGAATTCGACTGCATGCATTCTTTGTGACATGTATCTCTTGTCCTTGTTGTTGGATTTTTTGATTTAGATTACATTCAATTCGCTTAAGATTGATTATTACTTCCGAATTTTTAATATTAAAGTTTTTCAGTTCAGATATAGTTTGTCGTAGAGAATTGTTTGTGTTTTTTAAATCGTGTATTTTTTGAAAAACCTTTGAGATTACATTCAAGATTAAGATAACAACAATTATTATAGCGATTACGAAAAAGCTTTCCATTCAAACACCTTTTTTTAATATTTAAAAATAAAGCTTTTTAATTTCTATTCTTTTAAATTCTCATAATAAATAAAATTACGTAGGTCATTCTTTTTCTAAAATTATTATATACTTATTTCCTTTTTCCGCGTTTTCAAAACGACAAATCATTTCTTTTACATTTAAAAAAGTATAACAGAAATAAAAATAATCTACCATTCTGGGTTGTATTCTAAGGTATTCTTTTACTTTTTTATAAGTAAATGTAATAGAACTTTTATCTGAAAAAATAAATGAACCGTCATCTTTCTTAAAAACAATTCTTATAATCTGCGGTTCATCTTCAAATAATTTTAAATATATATTAGGATCGCCATAAACAAACACAGATAAATCTGAGTTATCTTCTATAAGATATTTAACATTCCATGTTCCAATAATGTCTTGTGAAAATCCTAAAAAACCGATTAAAAAAAATAGTAGTATTAATATTCTTTTCATCACATTTACTCCTTAGAGAAATTAATATTTCCTAAAATCCAATTATAATCTATACAAAAGATATTACCATAATCCTTTATAAATAAAATCGTCTTTGAATTCACAGATATTATCAATTCATCTATAAAGTTTAAACATTTGCAAATCAATGTCAATAATGCATATTCATTTTCAGACATATCTTTGTGTCTGTCTTTTCGGGCGTTTTCTTATTGTCCTAAATATCCATAAATAAGTGTTTGACCACCTATTCCTTTATTTCAAGGTCAAAAATCTTTTTCCTCATCCTATCATACAAATCTTCAAGGATTGAAGCGAGTCCGGGTACATAAGCTTGATCTATACTGTTTTGCAGTTCTCCAAGAATACCTGCGAGACTATATAATTTGTCAAGATCAATTGCCATACCGTCTTTAAACTCTAATAGTTCCATACAATACCCCCTTTAAAACATGTTACATAATTACCAATTTATGTTTTAAAACAGCGTTCTCTCTTTATTTTAGCTACACTCACAAACTGTGCCGGCTTAACCACTACATGACTATAAAACCTTGCAGTAGTTTGAATATCAGAGTGTCCGGCCATGATCCGCACATGTTCAAGGCTTAGTCCACGTTCCAGGCTATTAGTGCAAAACGTATGCCGGAGAATATGAGCTGAAATGTTATGTCTATCAATAAACCTTACACAATAGCGCTTAATAAACATCGATACATAAGAACGGCTGCGCTTACGGCTTTTAATCTTAAAAAGATATGTGGAAGATTTAAAGAAATCTTTTACAAGCTTTATAAAATCCTGTTCACAATAAACAGAGCGTTCACGGCTACCTTTACCGAGTACTCGTATCTGGTAAATCTTATTACCGATATACTTTAAATCCGAATGTTTAATATTAAGCATTTCAGAAACACGGACACCCGTTCTATACATGAACTCGAACATTAAAGCTATTTCGGGATTGTGCTTTTCGCATTTATCCAGGAAGGCTTTTATTTCATCTTCTGAAAGCACCTTAGCGCATATATCGCTACATCGAGGTTCTTTTATCTTCTTTATTTCACTGAAAGCCTGCTCTACCTTTTCTCTCTGTGCTTCGGTTATTTCCGCTTTATTTGCTTGAAACACCCTCTTAAATGAGCTTTTAGCAACAAGCAAATATTTGTTGACTGTCCGTGCCTTATAACCTTTTGTTATGAGATAATCCCGCCAGGCCGAAAGACCATCTAAAGAAAAGCCATAGTTCCCGTATTCAAGAAACTTGATAAATTGGTTTTCTTCGTACTTATAGCACTGATTAATATTTTTCCGTAATATTCCGTAAATATTTTGTTTTAAAATTAAGCTATTCATGATTACCCCCAAGTAAAGCTGTTTGTGTTTTTACTACGTCGGTAAAATCCTCTGCCGTGTAGTTTGTGTACCAGTCTGTCATTGCGCTTCCTCTGTGCCCTGTTAAAAGCCTGATTTTAGAATCAGGCACACCTTGCGCTCTTAGTAAGCTGTTTAGTTTGTGTCTCCAACTATGAAACGTTACATTTCGCTCTTTTCGCTCGTCCTGTGTAATCCCAATCAGCTCCATAGCTTTATACAGGTGTTTCTCAATACACTTCTTACCTATTGGTATATCTTTACGGTCTGGATTTGAGAAGAAAAGTAGATTCTCCGGGCAGCTCTCTTTAATAACACACCGTATGCAATTATAGACTTTCTTACTTATTGGCACAGCCCGGAAACTATCAAACTTCGGGTTTTTAAGGCCGTGTTTATCTTCCCATGAATGCATTATTTCGATACGATCCGGTTTAACGTTCTCAAGTAAAAGCCCCCGGATTTCTCCGAGCCTTGCGCCTGTAGCAAAAGCCAAAAGATTAATATTATAATGCCGGAAGTCCGGCCAGGTAAGGGCAAATAAGGCTTTGACTTCCGCATTAGTGAGTATGCCCCTTTTTCTATAGGTGTTTTTAACAGGTTTTACGAGTGCAGCCGGATTTTCTTTGAGATAACCTTTAAATACGGCTTGCCCGAACATTGACCGTATAGATTGCAGGATTTTATTTATTGATCCAGATGCAAGCTCTTTTTTGCTGTATAAATCCAATATCACACGTTCAATCTCATTTGTTGGAATATCAGTTATGTCACGGTTACCCCATAGTGGTAAAATATGATTTCTTATAAGACCTTCGCATGTTTCAAGATGCTTGAAGCCTATGGAATAACCGCGCGCTTTACGCCTTCGGGCATATTCGCCTTGCGGTTCCCAAAAGCCAAGAGCAAGCTCAATAAGGGTGATGTGCTCCTGTTTGTCCTGCTCTTTACTTAGATAATCTTCAACCCATTGCACGGCGCACACATGGTTTGATTCCCCGGTGCTTAAAGTTTTGATAATACGGCCGTTATTATCTAAGAAGCGTACGTAATAGATTTTCTTTTTATTGGTTTTTCTTTTAAAAATACGGTAGGTCTGGCGTTTCACGATTCCCCCTTTACCGTCGTGGTAACACTAACGGTAACACTAAAGAATTGTGAGAACGCCAGTTGACTGGTAGTTCTCTTAAATCCTTGCTACACAAGGACTTGTCAAAAGCCTCCGATCGGATTTGAACCGATGACCCCCTCCTTACCATGGAGGTGCTCTACCAACTGAGCTACAGAGGCAATCAGATTGTGTTGGCAAAGTATATCTGGAATGGTTTTATTTTGTCAAGATCTATATGTCTGCAATTATAAATATAGATATTTTGTTTTGAAAACCTATGATAGATTTTGAATATTGGAACACAGATTTATAGCAATTAAGTGAGGAAATTGCAAAACTCAAAATATATTAAGTTAATAAAATACTTATTCTTTATACCATAATAATTTAGCAATTTCCATTTTAGGAGCTTCTTGCAAAAATGTTATTTTTGCAAGAAGCTCAAGTATTATAATATTATTTTTCTGTGTAATCGGTGAAATCTGTGGTTTCGAATTCAGAATTCCTATTTATATATCTTAAAAATTATTATATAATCGCATCTTAGATACATGAAATCAGAAACCGAATCTGTAAATCTGGAGCCAAAGCTCAAAGAACTATCGCTTCTCTTCGAATTAAGCCAGGCCATAGCCCATAGTCTGGATTTAAAAGAGATTATAGGTCCGATTTTAAAACTCATGGCTCTCCACATGGGCATGCACCGCGGTACAATTTCTTTGGTAAACAAGATTTCCGGGGAGATTATAATCGAAGAAGCCTACGGCCTTTCTGATTCAGAGCAAGCCCGGGGAAAGTATAAAATAGGAGAGGGTATTACCGGCAAGGTCGTGGAAACCGGTAAACCCGTTGTAATCCCTAAAATTAAGGAGAGCCCTTGATGCCCAAGAAGAACACATTTCCTTACTTGAAGAAAATAAACGCCTGCAGGAAGAACTTAAGGATCGCTTCAGACCTTCCAATATAATCGGCAACTCCAATAATATGAGAGATATATACGATCTGATTGCCCAAGTAGCGGGGAGTGATACTTCCGTCTTAATCCAAGGTGAAAGCGGAACCTGCAAGGAGTTGGTAGCCCATGCCATACACTATAACAGCCTGCAGGCAAAAAAACCTTTTATCAAGGTAAACTGTGCGGCATTGCCGGAATCGGTAATCGAAAGCGAACTCTTCGGCCATGAAAAGGGAGCTTTTACCGGGGCCATGGCCCTGCGTAAAGGACGTTTTGAACTGGCGGACGGCGGAACTCTGTTCTTTGATGAGATCGGCGACCTGTCAGCGGCCATTCAGATAAAACTTCTCCGGGTTCTGCAAGAAAAAGAATTTGAACGGGTAGGCGGAAACCAGACAATCACGGCAGACGTGCGTATCATTGTCGCTACCCACCGCGATTTGGAGGAACTGATTCAGAAGGAACAGTTCAGGCAAGATTTATTTTACCGACTCAATGTATTCCCCATCAACATTCCTCCATTACGGGACAGAAAATCCGATATTCTCTTACTCTGCGACCAATTTATCGATAAGTATAATAGAAAAAACCATAAAAATATTAAACGCATCTCGACACCTGCTATCGATATGTTAATGAGTTACCATTGGCCCGGAAATGTGCGTGAATTGGAAAACTGCATTGAACGAGCTTTGATATTAAGTACGGATGGGGTTATCCACAGCCACCACCTTCCACCCTCGCTCCAGACTGCCGAAGCCACACATACGGGGGTCCAAGGTACTTTGAAAAATAATTTGGAAAATGTGGAACGGGAACTTATTTTTGAGACCTTAAAATCGAGTAGAGACAACATGGCTCAAGCTGCAGCGGTCCTGGGAATTACGGAGAGAATTATGGGACTGCGTGTTAAAAAATATGGCATTGATTATAAAAAATTGCGCACATTTCACTGAAACGCCGAGAGCTCATACCACAAACTCTCAGCACTCTAATTGCGCCATCAACTCTCCCATCCGGTTGGGATAGATAATCTCCACTTCATTCTGCCTGAGCCATACCTGCTCAATGTATCCCCAAGCAGCCAGAAAGGTCTTTATGCGAGAATTCGGATTAGGAACGAGATGGCTGATCTGATCATCTACAAAATAGGCGTGCTGCTTTTTTTCCTGATCCAGAACCCGGTTAATTATACACAATTTTTCTTCTTGCCCCGCGTATATTATTCTATTAGGATCAAAGCTCAGAGCATGAGCCTGCAGTATTTCTTGAATAAATTCAAGCTTTTTTGTAGAAAGAATATACACTTTATTACACAACACACTTTTCTCTACCACTTCGAACATATGCTGATAGAGGGGATTTAAAGAAAGCCACAACTTTTTATCGGTTGTAAAGATTTCCGTGCGGGCCTTGTAAAACACCTCTTTATAGTATTGTAAAACCTCTTCCCCAATTATTGTAAGCAGACTATCAAATTGCTTTTGATTTTTCATTTTTGTATTATTGGCTATGATATCCTGAATTACCAGGTAGTCCTCTCCGGATCGGATAAAGGGACGAAACAGCATGAAACGTCTTTTATAATCGCAGGGCACAGAGAGAGGAAGTTTCTTTATAAGGTATTTATAATATGCCAGCCAGGAGCTTACGATAGTTTCGTTTATTGAGTCACAGATTACACCATCAAAATCTAAAAAAAGCAAGGTATCTTCAGCCATCTTGCAAAGCCATCAGGAAAAGAAAAAGCGCATTAACAGAGGCTTTATCTTTGCTCTCAAAAAAAGTACTCCCAAAACCTACTCCGGAACGAACCAGCTGCGGGAACGAGAAAGAGCGCTCGGCACGGTCTACAAAAGTAGGCCCTAGCGCTGCCAGGAGAGCGGCACCGGTAGGAGTAAGCAGTTCCGTGTCTACAGGTCCGGAAGCTGTGGGAATAGCATAGCGGGCAACAATTTCCGCAGTAGCAGGTGCGGGTACGGAAAAACTACCGTGTGAAAAACGGATCTCTCCCCCACCGACTGCCACGGGCGCTACACAACACACCTTCTTAAGCTGAACGTCCAGTTGCTGCAAGGCCCAGGCGCTGCCGATAATATCTACTATTATATCCTGTGCCTCATGCAGATGAACAGCATGATGATCAGACGCTTTTTTTTGATCGCCCCCGCTTATCTTTTTATGAGCAGCCTGCTCTGCCTGTTTTAAAATTGAAAAAGTGCGGTCCGCATACTCTTTATACTCCCCGTGGATGCTGTGCTCACTGTATGCCTTTTGCAGTATTTCAGATAAAAAATCGCTGCTTGAGTGCAAATCCTGCAGGGTATATTCACAGTTGAGTCTTATTCCCCGGATGTCAAGACGCGTTTCGTTCTGACAGTTGATGTTCGCTTTTCCCAGGTTTCGGGCTACCTGCTGCATAACATCAATCATCTCTTGTTTTTCTACGCCCAAATCGAGCAGTGCTGCGCAGAACATATCACCCGCCATACCGCAAACCGGATCTATAACCAATAAAGACATAAGGGTCAACCTTTCACTCATGCAATATTTTTTAAAATGTAATTATGCCTTAAATGGAAAAATAACACAAGCTGAGCTTAAAGCAATGGGGCCGAAAGCAATGTATAATTTTAGCTGACTTTATCCTTTTTGCTTATTGAGCTTTTGTACGAAATGCTGAAATAAATCATCATACAGTTGTTCATACTGTCTTTGCGGTTCTAACTGCTGCATAAAGTGCACCATATTCTGTGCCGCCTGTGGCAGGGTGCTGTATTCTCCCAAAGCACAGTATGCCAAGCAGGCACCGCCTATCAACTCGGCGTCGAGCACAGTCGGGACCTTTATCCTGGTCTTTAAGATATCGGCCTTTAATTGAATTAATCCATGATGACGGCCCTGTCCTCCGGAAATACTCATCTCCGATACCGTAAAGCCCAGTCTCCGGATTGTCTGTAGAATAAGCCTCTGCTGCATGGTCAGTGCTTCCATAACCGCCCGCAGTTTAACATGAGGTTCATGGTCATCGCGCAATCCCAAAAAAGAGCCCAAGGAATTCTTCCTCCCCTGCCGTTTCTTTTGTTGCTTTGCATAAGGAATAAAGAGCAGGCCATCCGCACCGGGAGCAGCAGCTAAGGCAGCGGAAAATGCTGTTGCACATGAGATCGCCTGAGGATAACATTCGTTTACAGCCTGCTCCAACAATTTTCCGGACCGGGGAAGAATTCCTGATATATTGTACGTGTTTTCCAGCAGTCCCGGTAAAGTACGCAGATCTTGGTGCATAGTCTTTTTCGCAGCACAGTGGTTGATACCTTCGGAAGAGCCGGCTCGATCCAGGGTACGGCCCGGCACTATTACTCCGCTTCCCAACAGTGCCATTAAAAAATCAGGTCCGCCGCAATACACAGGTATTCCCTGCGGCACAGCGAACTCTGAGCAGGCTGAACGGGTTGTCTGTGCTAAGGCAACCGTAGGATTAATAAAACTCGGGAATATGGCTTTGTCCAATCCGAATTTGGAAATTTCCGCATCGGACCAGAAGTAATCCCGGTAAGCGTCATGAGGTAAAGCGGTAGCCGCCCGGCCTGTAAGCAGGTAGCAGATATATTCGGGGCAGGGAAGTATCATCCGTGTTTTGTCAAATATATCCGGACTATGTTTCGCAAGCCATACCAGTTTGGGAAGAAAATAGGAACGGCAGTTTCTACTGCCTTCAATTTTATCAGGTTCATTGTACCATAATAATACGGGCGCAAGCGGATTCCCTTTGTCATCCAGAAGCACGATACTCGGACCGTTACCGCTCATTACAACAGCTTTTATCTTCTTGATTTCAGCTGCCGCTAGTTTTCGCACGGCCTTTTTAAATCCTGTCCGCCACTGCTCAGCTGAAAAATTCGGATCATACGGAGCAGACAACTGCTCCCGGCTGTAGGCTTTCAATCTGCCTTTATGATCAATAATGCCCGCTTTAACTGTGGTAGTACCGATATCACATGCCAGTATCATAAAGCTGTCATTGTTCTCCTTTTAAATACGTGCATTATCATAATAGGATTCTTACCGTATGACAAGAAGAGCTGGTACGGACTTTATTTCACCACCAATACTTTTCGTGTTTCATCGACACCCGGCGCCACTATGCGTATAAAATAGATCCCTTTGGCTACAATTCTTCCGCCTGAGTTTCTGCCGTCCCAGAATACATCATACTCGCCTGCATTTTGCCTGCCCTCGCGCAGCACTGCTACAATATCGCCTGATAGGCTGAAGACCTGTATTTTGACATTTCCGGGATCATACGATTTTTTGGGGGACTAACCATATAATTTAAGAATTCTGAATAGATAAAATTTCCTATCAATAACACCTCTAATTACAGAACGAAAACCTTTTAACTTTGCATTAAATGATTCTGCA
>Ga0315549_1000169_pt1 | contig 77744 bp, 78 predicted proteins | sample SalMarSW160200MG_FD_203101 | JGI IMG/M metagenome (GOLD analysis project Ga0315549, IMG submission 203101) | Salt marsh sediment microbial communities from the Plum Island Ecosystem LTER, Massachusetts, United States - Salt Marsh Sediment SW1601-200 ... | reverse complement strand
TTCAAATCCTTGGTCAAATCCTTTAAGAAATTCTCTACTCTTTGTGCCTGCTCATTAGCCTTTCTTTCTTTTTCCGATTGATCCAAAGCCTTCTGAGTATTAGCCACTAACACCCTCAAGGCTTCCGTCTGCATATCATAAGAATTTATAATATTTTTTATAATACTCCACATGATCAACTGTTATCTGCATTCACGCCTTCTGCAGCTCGACAAGACGATCTTGTTCTGCTTCTGTGCGTTTGGCCTTGAATGCATCGAGCATACTTTTAACATCTTGACGTCTTTGCCGTTGGCAGGCTATGCGTTCCTTTCGCTGTCTCTTGAACTCAACAAGCATTGTCTTAAAATGTCTTATTCTCAGTTCCTCTCCCTTGGCTAAAAGGTCTTTAAGCATTTTTGATGTTTGTTGTTGTCCTTGCTGAAACTCTTTCAGCTTTGAGGTAACCTCGATTTTGCTTTCATCCTGCTTAGAGAGGATTTCTTTAATCAGTTTTTGCAGTTCTTTGACCTTTTCGGCCTGTCCTTCGGTAAGAGCGTCTTTGAAGTTTCTCAAACCTTCCCGTAGTTGCTGTACCAGTTTTGTCTGTTCGTTAAGATATTTATGAGATAATTGCCTGATTTCCTGTTCACTTTCGTCTAAATGTGATGAAATAACACCTATCATCCGGTCAAAATCTTTCTTCCGCAGAGATCCGTTTTGGGCAAGGTTTTCCCTCAGTTGGTTGTTGATTTTTTCCCGTTCGGCCCTTGTACTGAGAAGAGAGTCCTGAAAATCCTGAAAGATCTGACCGGTCGTATCGAAAAATACTTCAATACTCTGTATTCTGGCTTCGTATGAAGATATGATACTATAAAGAATATTCTCTTTTTCAGTAGCTGAAGTCATTGTTTTGATTTTCCTCTTTACATGATTCCCTGTTCGAAGAGGTTTTTCTTGGCGGGACATGCTTTTTGCTCCCTCCGTAGCAGTGCATAAGGATGACTCGGCAAGAACCCTCTTTAGTTACCTATCCTTATGCAGCGGTTGCTGTCAAACCGATAGCCTCGGCATACTTCAGATAGGTCTCGACTGAGGCAGCTACGACTCTGGCTTCGATGGCAAGCAGTTCAATACCTACCAAAGAGACTCTCACCCAGGCATCAACTACGATACCCTTGTCCAGTATCCTGTCAACGACTTCCACCAGACTGTTTGAACCAATTGTTTTTTCTACTGCCATTTTAAGGCTCCTTTCATTCTGCTTTCGCAGAAACTATAAAAAATAGATACTAAAAAACGCACGCTACACACGTGCGTTCGATTTTAGCTCAATTACATCGACATTTATTGTGACTCGGGGACCTTTAACAATTTTATCTGTCTTGCTCAAAGATACGACATATTGTCGAGTAGTTTCCAATTGCATCCCCATTTTACCGCCCCATTTAAAGTATATTGACGAGAACAGCTAAAAAAATATTTTGCGATCAAATATTCCCCACTGGTAGGCACAAATCCTTCTTCAACCTCGGGTAAACTCTTTCTTTCAGTTAAACCGAATTCGGCATTAATATATATGCTTCTGAAGTATCTTTTGCCTATTTTAACATTAGCATAAGGAACATAAAAAGCCTAAAGCCGACCTGTTTAGACGGCAGTTATTTAGGAAGTTTATGCAATTAAAACGGACTTTTTCGAAAAATTGAGTTTGATAAAGGAGGATTTTGGCATTTTTAGTGTTAATATTCACGATTATTAACGAGACTTGGCTTGACAACGAGATGTTCCAAAGGAGGTAATAAGTATTAGCTGGTGGTTAGGGTAGTACTCCATTGGAAGGGGATAATATAACCAAAAGTTAACGCACCAAGTCTAAAAAATTTCTTAAACTGTAATTAATCCTTCGCGAATAGCATATTTTGTAAGGTCTGCAAGGTTATCAACTTCGGTTTTTTCCCTAATATGTCTACGGATTGCTTCGACGGTCTTGACACTCAAAGCCAGTTGTGAAGCGATTTGCTTTGCAGAGTTGCCCCCTGTCAGAAGTTGCAGGATTTGGTTTTCTCTCGGTGTAAGGGCTTTGCTATCATTGCTAACAACACCCAAAACACTGTCTTTTGTAATACCTTCCAGGACTATGGTTGCAATTTGAGGGCTCAGATATGACTGGCCGGTAACAATAACTTTAATAGCATAAACTAAATCATCAAATACACACTCTTTGAGCATATACCCCGATGCGCCTGCCATGACCATATCCAGTACAAACTCTCTTTTGGCATGCACAGATAAGGCTAAGACCTTAACATCCGGCAGTTCGTTTTTAATTCGACGCGTTGCCTCGATACCATTCAACTTAGGCATAGTTATATCCATAAGAACCACGTCTGGTTGTAGTTCCCGAGCTAATTCCACCGCGGTCAGGCCGTTGTTGGCTTGTCCTATCACTTCCATATCACTATGTTTTTCAATCAAAGCCTGAATACCCTGTCGCAGAATTCCATGATTATCTACTACTAAAACTTTTGTAGCCATATTTTGCCCCCATAATCAATTGTTTTTCTTATGATTCATTGGCGCTGCCAGTGTAACTCGTGTCCCTTGACTCGGCTTAGAATCAATCTCAATACTACCACCAAGATAACTTAACCTCTCACGGATACTAAAGAGTCCAAAACCTCCAGCTCTTTTTGAAGTGAAATTCTCCACGCCAGATATAAATCCTGATCCATCATCTATTACGTTGATACGTATATTGTTTTTTTCTTTGCAAACAGAGACTTTCACGTGCTGAGCATTGGCATGCTTAATAACATTAACCAATAATTCCCGTACAGATCGGTATAGAAGAGCACAAACGTTATCGTCTAATGGCTTGGGTTGACTGTCATCCTCAAACTCTGTTTTGATTCCATGCTTTTGCTGAACTTCTTCATTGAGCCATTCCCGGATTGCGGCCTCAAGCCCAAGCTCATATAAAGTGGGAGAACCTAAATCGAATGTCAAAGACCGCGTGTCTTGAATTATCTGGTTAATATCCTCGTAAATTTCATCCAGCGGCTTACTCAATTCTATTGGCAATTCTTTCTGCCGAAGTGAGCCAAGATTAATCTTGAACAAGATTAACCTTTGCGTAATCTGGTCGTGAAGCTCGATAGCAAGCCGTCGACGTTCACGTTCTTCTGTTAATGACATCTCTGTGGTAAGGTCTCGAAGCCGTCTTTGATAGTCTAAAAGCTTCTTTTGTGCCCGTCTCTGCGATGTAATATCCCAGAAAATACCCAAAATACCGATAACATTACCTTGTCCATCCCTGACAGGTGTTTTGACTGTATGAATGATCACATCTTTGCCTTCCCTGATATATTTCTCGTTAATATCTTCAATATTACCAGATTTTATAACTCTTTTGTCATCAATCCTGTACTTGTGAGCCAGCTCCTCAGGGAAGAAATCGTAATCTGTTTTTCCGGCAATATCTTTAGCTTTAATTTTCAAATCTCTGGCATAATTTTCATTACAGGATATATAAACCGAGTCCTTATCCTTGAGGAAAATCTTTTGAGGAAGGTTTTCTAAAAGAGTTCTATATTTCTTCTCGCTTGCTTGTAATGCTTCCTCAGCCTTTTTCTGCTCGCTGCTTTCGATAACCTTCCACCCTCTTTTTTTTCTAATAAGCGCAGCTTCATGGCTACTGACTACGTCTACAATATCAGATGCACTGCATTCATCTAAGCAGTATGTGCAAATTGCTATCATCCGATATTTATTGATAGCAACATTTATCTGCCTTTCATAATCGGAGAAATTTTCCCAATCTGTCTTTTCAAGCCATGCACTGTCGCCTGTTATTCTTATGCCATCAAAACCAGTCTTCATTGCTTGTTTAAGCTTGTTAATTACTTCTTTAAGAACTCGCTGGAGATCAAACTTGCCATTATGGAGATACCATTGGTTATATGGAACGATTTCCATCTGACCTGTTTTAAAATACTGATCAAAATTAGGTATAGCTCCTCTTAAAGCGTTCTTAACCTTTTTTTCGCTAAGAGGCTCCGAGGTTACCCATATGCAGAGTTCATTGTTCTTCAGACCGGCTTTGAAATAGGGTACGAGAATATCGATCAAATCTCCTTCAGTTTCATAAAATAGGCAAAAATGCGAACCCCAGGGAACATTACCTAAGAGATCTATTCCAGTTTTTCGTGCGGATTGTTGTTTGTTGCTTAGCATTCTTGAAAAGCCTTTTACAGTAAAAAATTACGTGATTATTTCCGAAAGGGACTTCGCACGTAGTCATAACAGCAGATAGAACAATCAAGGAAAAATGAAAGAAACCAATCGACAAATTCCCCTTCTATATGCCCCCATGAACTATCCCTTTTTCGGCACATAGGTAACTGCTGAATCAGCAATATTCCTATTTTAATCATAGCTATCCCCCATACTTGTATATATCGGACTATATGCACAGAAAATATTAGATCAATCAAGATTTTGACCTTGAGAACTCTTTTTTTATCACCTATTTGAAGGCAAAGCCAAACCTTAAGGTAGGTTGATAGCATAAAAAGATTGAGGTGATGGGACCGGTTGGGGGGAAACCGGCGGAACAATGCTGCCTCGATGAGGTTTTAAGTCGTTGAAAACGATATTCTTTCCTGACTGAAACTGTTTTTATTATAGAAAAACCGATATCGGTTGCCGTTCCCTTAACTAATTGGGAGAAAAATGGCAACTTGCTGATAATCTCGTTGACAGGCAGGGACTTGTGGGTTTCCTAAAAATGTGTTTCATAAAATCTTTGCCAAAAATGGGCTGATTGGTTTTGGGTCTTCCTTGACTATTTTCACGAAAGTTGGTAAAAATAGCACAATTACCAGCGAAAAAACCACTGGTTAAAATTGCAAAAAATGCATTTTTTTCCATACCGAGATTATTTTATAGACAGACGAAGCGATAGTGGTAAATTAAGAACGTCAACCTACGAGATGTCAGGCAATGACATGTTCTGTGTCATTTCAAAAAAAAGAACTTAATAAAGCTACGAATTGGATTATCGCTTATTAGAACGCTAAATAGAGGTGATTAACATGCCGGCAAATAAGAATACCGCTAAAAAAAGAAAGGCGAAGAAGATTAATTCCAAAAAGCAGCCGGGGAAAACCAAACAATCGGCGAATTCCAAAGAACAGAGCACTTCCAAAATGCAAAAGAGCTTTCCTATTGTCGGTATTGGTGCTTCCGCCGGAGGTCTGGAGGCTCTTGAAGGATTCTTCTCGAACATACCGGCTCAGAGCGGCCTTGCCTTCGTGGTCGTCCAGCACTTAGCTCCGATGCACAGAAGTATTATGGACTCGCTTCTAAAGAAATACACAGGGATGAGAATCCTGCAAGTACATGATGGGATGAAGATTGAGCCGGGCTGCATATATTTGAATCCGCCCGACAAAGATATGACCATTATAAACGCTACTCTTTGTTTAATAGAACCGAGCGCTCCGCATGGCAGCAGATTGCCTATTAATTGCTTTTTCCGTTCCCTCGCTGCCGACCAGGGTGAGAGGGCAATTTGCATTATTTTATCAGGGACAGGATCGGACGGCACTTTGGGGCTAAAGGCCATCAAGGGTGAAGGCGGAATCGCGATAGTTCAGGAAGAGAAGCAGGCCAAGTATGACAGCATGCCAAGAAGTGCCGTAGATACGGGTCTGGTTGACTTTGTGTTGCCTGTGGAGAAAATGGGTAAGCAACTTGCGAAATACATCAAGCACCCCTACATTGAAGGTACGGCGAGGCCGGTGACGCCCAAGCAGCGATACATGGACTCAGTGAGGAGGATATTTGTACTGATTCGAGCAAGCACCGGTCTTGATTTCTCCAATTACAAACTCAACACAATCCACCGCAGGATTGAACGTCGTATGGCGGTACATCAGATCGAGAGGATAGAAGACTACGTTCGATACCTTCAACAAAAATCTGTCGAAGTAGAGACACTCTCCAGAGATATGCTAATCATGGTGACTAATTTCTTCCGGGACCCTGAGGCCTTCGAGGTTCTTAAAGAAAAGGTGATACCGGCTTTATTGAAGAATAAAGAGTCCGACAGTCCTGTGCGTGTGTGGGTTCCCGGCTGTGGCACCGGTGAAGAGGCTTATTCCATAGCGATGCTTTTGGCAGAAGGCATGGATAAGCTTAAAAAGCATTTTTCCGTCCAGATATTCGGCACAGACCTTGATGCCGAAGCCGTTGAGTTTGCCCGGGCGGGTATCTATCCTGAAGCAATCGCCGCGGATGTATCAGCCGAGAGGTTGAAGCTGTTTTTTATGAGTGAAAACGACAGATATAAGATCAAAAACCAGATTCGGGAAGCGGTGGTTTTTGCTGTTCAGAACCTAATAAAAGACCCGCCTTTCTCTAAATTAGATATTGTCAGTTGCAGGAATGTGCTTATCTACATGGACACTGTGCTGCAAAAAAAGGTATTGCCGTTGTTCCATTATGTATTGGTTCCAGGCGGGTATTTGTTTTTAGGCTCGTCGGAGACCATAAGTGGTTTTGGCGACTGTTTTTCGACGGTAGATGCAAAGTGGAAAATCTTCCAGCGAAGAACGATTGCCCCGAAGAAATCTACGAATGAGGAGCTGGAAACAGTCAACGCAGAGCTTCGGGACAAGGTAGATGAATTATCAAAGGCACACAACGACCTCAATAATCTTCTTGGCAACACTGAAATTGGCGTTCTTTTTCTGGATGTAGACCTGCGTATCAGAAGATTCACACCGGCTATGACGAAAATATTCAACTTAATAGGAGGAGATGTCGGCCGTCCTATCAGTGATATTACGTCAAAAATGACCTATCCGAATCTCTCCGGCGATGCTCAACGCGTGCTCGATACTTTACGGATTAAAGAAACTGAGATACAGACCGAAGACGGTAAGTGGTTTTCAATGCGTGTTTTGCCCTATCGAACGACAGAGAATGTGATTGATGGGCTTGTTCTTACTTTTATGAGTATAGACCAACTGAAAGAGCGGGAGCAACTGATGAGGCGTTTGGTTGCCGTAGTTGCCGACTCCAACGACGCTATCACTGTCCATGAATTGAATGGCGAGATTACCGCCTGGAACAAAGGTGCAACAAAAATGTATGGTTATACCGAGGCAGAGGCGCTACAGATGAACATCGCCGATATCGTTCCCAATGACAGGAAGGGTGAGGAACTCGATTTGATCAAACAAATCAAAAAAGGTAACCCTGTAGAATCTATTGAAACAAAGCGTGTAACAAAAGATGGACGCATCCTTGATGTTTGGCTGACGGTCACCAAACTTATCGACAATGGTGGCAATGTTCTCGCCGTTGCCACAACTGAGCGAGATATCAGCGAAATAAAGACTTTAAGGAAGTTGACCGGAGCCCGTCAGGAGGGCAAGTAAAAAGACGGATAAGAGAACGGTCCGAAAGGATTATGCGATGGAGCGCGATACAGGCCGTTCACGACAAGTCAGCGAACTGCGAAAGCGGGCGGAGAAGAAGGTTAAGCAGCAAATTGTGAAACTGCAAAGCCGGCCGTCCATGAATAGCGCTCAACTGATACAAGAACTGCAGGTTCATCAAATCGAGCTGGAAATGCAGAATGAAGAGCTTCGCAGGGTGCAACTGGAACTGGAGGAATCACGTAGTAAGTATTTCAGCCTGTTCGACCTTGCGCCTGTCGGCTATTTTACCCTTGATGAAAGGGAATTGATCCGGGAGGTTAATCTTGCCGGCGCTGAACTGCTGGGTACTGATAGGCGCTATCTGATAAAAAGAAAATTTTCACATTTTATCACCCGGGAATCTCAGGATGTGTTCTATTTACACTGTAAAGAAGCTCTTCGGACAAAGAAGAAACAAACCTGTGAGTTGAGACTAAGAAGGAAGGATAGCAGTGACTTCTACGCTGGACTTCTAGGCATATCCTGCCAGGACCCGGAAGGCAACTTTAGCGACCTTCGAATAGCGGTAACCGACATGACAGAGCGCGAGAATGCAAAGCAAAAAATGCTGGAGTATCAGTCGCAGCTAAAATCCCTGGCGTCGCAACTGACCATGGTTGAGGAGCATGAAAGGCGGCATCTTGCAGAATTGTTACACGACCAAGTCGGCCAACTTCTTGTTATTTCAAAGCTGAAGCTGGATGCGCTTTGTAATAATATCAGTTCAGACAAGGCCCGTAAAGTATTGCAAGAAGACAGCGCCCTCCTCGGCCAGGTTATTAAAAACATCAGGTCGCTGACCTTTGACTTGAGTTCTCCTATATTATATGAGTTAGGCATTGAGGCGGCTGTAGAAGAATGGCTTCGTGAACAAGTGCAGGAAAAGCATGGTATCTGTACCTGTTTCGAAGACAATGGACAGACCAGGTTTTTAGATGAAGATATTCGCGCCCTTTTGTTCCGCAATGTCAAAGAGTTACTTATTAACGTTATCAAACATGCACATGCGAGGAATGTGAAAGTGTCTATCTGCAAATCCGACAGTCAGGTAGAAGTTACCGTCGAAGATGACGGAGTTGGATTCGACCCTGTGGAGACTATGTCAATGGTGGCCAGAAAGGGCAAATTTGGACACCTTAGTGTTCGGGAACGATTGGAGAAGTTGGGCGGACATTTCGTAATTGATTCTGCACCAAGCCATGGGTGCAGGGCTATAATGACTGTTCCGGTTAAGAATGAGAAAATATGGTGTGGGGAAGAAAATGAGCGTGAGAATTTTAATAGCCGATGACCACGGGATTGTACGCCAGGGCCTCCAGTCACTACTTGAGCAAGAGCCAGACATGGAGGTAGTCGGCGAAGCCGAGGACGGCCGAAAAGCGTTAAGCCTTGTGCGGGAACTTGGCCCGGACATTCTCATCATGGACATTACTATGCCAAACTTGAATGGGGTCGATGCGACCCGCCAAATAGTATTTGAATTTCCCAGTGTCAAGATAATTGCCCTGTCAATACACTCCGGTAGACGTTTCGTGGCCGACATGCTGAAGGCCGGTGCATCAGGCTACGTAGTGAAAGAATGCTTGGCCAAGGAACTTGTTCGGGCGATTCGGATCGTTGCTGCTGGGGGCAAATATCTGTGCCCCGACGCAACTAGTGCGGTGGTGGACGACTACGTGAAACCTTCGGTGCCAATCGCTGGTTCTGCCCATGAAAAGCTCTCAAGAAGGGAATGCGAGGTGCTTCAGTTGCTGGCTGAAGGCAAGCCTATGAGACAGATTGCTTTAAAGTTGAAGGTAAGTTCCAAGACTATTGAAGCAAACCGTCGTAAGATCATGGAAAAGCTGGGCATCCACACTATGGCAGGACTAACTAAATATGCAATACGCGAAGGGCTGACATTGCTCGAGCTTTGAGTGCTGCGAGCCTGACGACTACCAATCTATAGGTTTAGGAATCTTGATGCTTAGGTTGAGGTATTATATTTGTAGTCGAGGAAAAAAAGAAGCAAGTTTTCTCTCAAACCTTTTTTCCGGTTTATGTTTCCCTCTTTCCCAAGAACCGATAGTGGAAGGATCAACCCCTATTTGGCGAGCCAATTCCCTCTGACTAAGGCCAAGTAATTGTCTGTAAGTGCATATCTTTTGGCCCAGATTTTCATGTGGGATATCAAACGGGACATATCCGAGAAACTCGATAATCCTTGGCATGTATCGAAAGGATGGATTTCTAAGATTTCTTTCCCAATTACGGTAGGTGCAAACTGTTGTTTTCAGCCTCTGAGCAACCTCTTTTTGGAGCATTTTCAGGTCAAGTCGCCTCTTCTTCAAATGGTCTCCTAAAGTCTTTAATTCCCTGGGATAGGCGCCAGAAAGTGGCTTTTCGGCTCGTAAAGCCATATTGCAGAATGGCAACGCAGGAATGTCCCTGTGGCTATTATGGCAGTGACTCCAGACGATGCAACTGCACGCCGGGCCAGATTAAACGGTATCTCTCCAAGGTCTCGGGGCCTTTAGTGGACAGAATCGATATTCATATCGACGTCCCTGCGATTAGTTTCAGAAAGCTTCGATCCAGATCGGGCCAGCTCGACTCGGCTGCGATGCGTCAGGAAGTCACTAAGGCCGTCGCCATCCAGGCAAAGCGTTTCGGTGACGGCAAAATTCACTCGAACGCCAGGATGAGCCACAAGCAGGTCGAGAAATTCTGTCAGCTCGATTCGGCATGTGAAATGTTGCTCAAGCACGCGATGACCGAATTTGGCCTCTCCGCCCGAGCCCACGATAAGATATGCAAGCTCGCCCGGACAATAGCTGATTTGGCCGGCGAAGAGAATATTGCTCCCGAACATATCGCAGAGGCCATAAGTTACCGCCAATTAGACAGGAAATTATAAACCGGCTTGTTTAACAAAATACTGGACATCGAATATGGGGCTTTTTGGATAGTTGATGGATTATTCCCCTGGGGATATTGTTTAATCCTTTAGGTTGGCTGTAAGCTGCCCTCTACTAAGAAGCATCGCAAATTCAATTAACCCCGGACGGTTAGTATTATTTACTTAGTCCGCCCGGGATTTTTATGGTTCGATTGGTTTGCCGAAAACAGTGAATTCCATAATACCCAGGTTCGAGTTACCAACCCTTGGCCAGTCTGTAATGGTCAGACGAACGAATCTGCAGGCCGTTGGGGGAATCTCTTCGAATTCCACATACTTGGTTATGTTGTTGTTAGTCTTATCAAGAACGGTGGTATAAGTGGTGCCGTCGGTGGATGCTTCGATTTTATACTGATGGGCGAGCGTTGCATTAGCCGGCTGGGTGGTGGTCTCGCGTTGTCCTCTAAAACCAAAGCGGCCGCCGCCTGTTATGAACTCGATTCGACAGGAATCAATCATAAATTGCTGAACATGGTCAAATTCCGTTGCCGCGCCTAAATCCAGGGTCAGCGAAGGCTGTTTGTCATCTTCTGCAGGTTCCCACCATGTCCCGTTAGAGTTATCGACAGCATAAGGAGCTTCATGGCCTGTGCGCTGGCTTGAAAAGGTGCTTCGCGCGTTCATAGAACGCAGTTTATTGACGGTCAAAGGAATGGAGCCGGAATCACCCCGGCGGGCGGGATCTTCAACTACACCGGGAGCCCATTGGGGTGTTTCGCTGGGACCTCGAACGAAGAGGTTGCCATTTTCATCGAAACCGATTGGGTCCATTCCGATACGTCGGCCGCCGGGCGGATTTGCCAGTACTATTGTATAGAACTGCCAGAAGTTGCCGTCCGGACCTTTGACTGCACAGCCGTGACCGGGGCCGGTGACAGCGCCGGTAGTTTTTCGTAGAATCGGATTTCCCGGTGCGTATGTAAACGGCCCAAGAGGACTTTCGGATGTATAAACACCGGTTGCATAGCTGAGCCACTGAGTACCGGATGCTGAATATTCGAGGTAATATCTGTCACCGTGTTTTATCATCCACGGGCCTTCAATCCAGGTAACTTCGGAGTACTCGTTCATCTCGCCGTAGCGTTCCCACTTATGTGACTTATCAAAGCTAAACAGGCGTTTCGGAGCGGCCGCGAATTGAGTAAGATTTTCAGGATCAAGCGGAACAACATACACTCCTTCCGGCCCTCTGCCGGGATAATATAGATATGGTTTGTTATTATCGATAAAAAAGTGCACGTCGAAAGCTCCGTCCCATGCTCGGCCGTTATTTGCTTTGCCTGTCCATGGCTGGCCGTTATGGCCCTTCCAGTCGCCGACCTCTTCGTAGGGACCGAGTATGTCACTCGCACGGTATAGCGGCGCTCCGTTGCCTGACATATAAAAATATCCTTTGTACTTAAATACCCCGGGGGCAACCGGCACACGACCCTGAACAGGACTGTATTTCCAGTTTACCAAATCTTCCGAAACCCAGGCCCCGCCGCCGGTACAGAACATGTAATATCGATCATTTTCGCGCACGACCGTGACATCGCCGAGACTAACGCCTCGTGGTGAGCCGTCCCGGGAGGAAGTTTCAATAGAAAGGGGATTGCAATAACGAAGCGATTTGCCGATTACTGGTTCAGCCAAAGCGGATTGAGAGCAAAAACATATCCCTACCGTAATGACAACGATTTTAAGAATAGTGATACGAAGATGGTTTGATGACAGCATTATAGTTCTCCTAACAGATATTTCTCATTTAAACACTATTATCTCTATTTATACTGGAAGTATGATCGCGCATTATTGATTCATTACAGGTTTAATAATCCTATAATTTCCACTCAAGTGCATCAGGCTGAAGAGGTACAAAAAACCGTCATAATATGGGTCAAAATATCCATCCTCATAAGGTTCCAGTTTGGCATTCCATACTGCATCGACAAATTTCCAGCTTTTGGCCTGGGTGCCCATAAGAGAAGCAGCGGCTGTAGTCGATACCCAACCCAGAGAATGGCGTAATGTACGATATCCACCAGCCCCCATGATATATTGACGAGCCGTACCATCTACGTTGAACTGATCCTCAAATTTGTCGATTCCCCTGTCAAAGAGAAAATTCTGAAGGCGTCTGCTGTAATCCTGCTGCCATTGTTTATCTTTACAGGCCCATGAATAATCCAGGGCTATGTTCATTGGCACTCTCCATGAGTCGAAGCCAAAGGCACTGCCGAAACGGCCTCTTGTCCGCGATGCTCCGCTGAAGTCCGTGTTATCCGGAGTCAGGCCGGTCACAGGATGACATGCTTTGTGCAGGAACTGGCGTGAGACCTCGGCGCACTGACGATAAAAATCCTCGTGTCCGTCTTTTGCGTATTCGGCCCATACTTCGTAAAAAGCAGGTACATGGTATGAAGGATCTGTCCAGCCGTATCCTCGGTTGTCCGGCGTGAAGGTAATCATTTTGTTTTCCAGATTGATGACATGTCTTATCCCTCCTGTCTCGTCTTTGCTCCACATAGCATCCAGAATTCTTTTGGCTTCTGCGTAATAGTTTATGCCGGTGTCATTGCCCCAGCGATTGGAAGCAAACAACAGATCGGTCACAAAATAAAATTCGCCATCCGATGCAGAACCCGGCGAGTTTTTTCTGCCGGTCTGGGGATTGACGGACCAGGCAAAATAGGCCTCGCGAGGACCTTCCTGATGCTGCATGTATTTGACTGTCCATCGCCACAACTTATCGAAAACCTCTTTTTTGTTCAACTGCACCGCCACCATTAAGCCGTATGAAAGGCCTTCCGTGCGGGCATCGCGATTTTTAATATCAGTGACATAGGCCATATCGTCGCCAACTTCGAAGTAGACCCGGTTCGGGCCTTCAAAGAGATCGTAATAAGCCTTGGCCAGCTTGGCGTCAATATCTTCCTGTTTATATCCGGCCTCAAGGAACACATTACGGTATTTACCGGTTTCCCACGCTCCTTTGTCCCAGGGTTTCATCTTGCCTCGAGGATCGTTCGCATCCTTTACACTATCGTTGGAGAACCCCACTAAAGAAAAACACAAGGTGACAAGTGTTATTAAAAAGATTGTCTTTTTCATCTACCTAATACCTTCATTATTGGTTTATAGTGCTCTTAAATTGAAGACGCTGAATCATTCACTGATGATCTGAACAAGAACTATTTTTCATGAGACGGCAACCTCAACCAAAGCGGATTGAAAGCAAAAGCATATCTCCACTATGACGATGGCAATTTTAAGAGTAGCGATAAGACGATTGTTTAATGAGAGCAGCATAGTTCCTCCTAACTGGTATTTCCCATTTAAATACTTAACAGATATATTTTTTCCTTACGAGAACAATAAACTAATGAGTAACGGCTTTTTCTTGCTTAAACAAATCAAGGTCAATGGCCTCGGCCATCCTCTGGTAACCTGCCACATTCAGGTGCAGATGGTCGCCGGTATCGTATTCAGGTAACAGCTTGGTAGGATTTGCCGGGTCGCGTACCGCGGCATCCAGATCAATGACTGCGTCGAACTTGCCGCTCGTTCGAATCCATTTATTGACTTCCTGGCGTGCGGCCTCATGGTCTTCGCTATCATAAAAAGATTCTCCAAAGGGCAGTATAGGCACACCGTACACAAGGATGTTTTGGGCATGGGCCTTGTCTATGAACTGCTCATACGCAGCAATTAAATCTGTGGCCACTTTTGGGCTGCGGCTGCCGCCGATGTCATTAACTCCCTCGAGAACGATCACCCAGCGCACCCCGTTTTGCCGGCATACGTCATGCTCGAACCGTTTGAGTGCGGTTGGTCCCAGACCACCGGTTACAACGGCATTGCCGCCGATACCTTGATTCAGCATGCCGATCTTCGCGGTTTTCGGATCTGCCTGCAGGCGCCGGGCCAGATTATCCGGCCACCGGTTATTGCCGTTAGTAGTCGAACCCCTGCCGTCCGTAATCGAATCACCCAGCGTTACTACACATGCGTAGGAATCATCGAGCCACAAATCAATCCCGCTCAAATTATACCAATGATCTGTTTTTACCGCCGACGTCAGATCGGTCTCTGTCACAGCATTACCGGATTGGATATAGGATGTGGTCCTGGAGCCGGGATGCCCGGTAACATCGGATGACGTCTGACCAAAATAAATACTTACCGCCATATTGCTCAAAGGTTTTACATCAAAATCCAAGGTATCTGAATAAACAGCTTCTCCCGCCGGGATAGTTATCGAAGATTGCCCCTGAAATGTCAGTGCCTTGTCCGTTGCCGGATCAATTGCAGCGGCGCCCGTTGAAACCGCCAAATGTGCGGCATTAATTGTCACCGGGCTGGATCCATAGGTATTGGAAAACTGTACGCGTAATTTGCTTCCTCCAAGGGTCACGCGTATAACCTGTCGCAGCGTATTGTTGGATAATCCCGGCGCAGGCGGATTGTTTCTGCGTTCCGTCAACTGCTGGCCGCTGGCCCAGGTGCCGATCCAGCAATCCTCCGCGGATGCTACATGTGAGGTACAGAAAAGAATCAGTGTTAAAAGAACAAATCCTGCCATGCTCGATTTCTTCGATGTTCTCATTTTAATCTCCTCTTTTAATCCGATAGAAATACCCTTCGATTTGTCTTATTTCCTGCCATCGCGCTATCATAACACAGAACACCAAATAATATTTATCCTTAAAGCATCGATAATTTTACCAAAAAGCTCAAAGCAGCATCAAGGATATTCTGTCCCACTACCGTTTTTAGCGCGATCCCCAAAAACTGTATCAGTATTAATTATAGGGAGTATCCGACAATTTGAATGAAATCAGACAGGTTTATTTTTATGGAAAGTCTGCCCTTATGAAACGCTACCTGACCGACTATTCGCTCATGCATGGTGAATTAACCGTGCGGCGTTGGCGCGAACTGGGAGAATATTTGATTGCCAGATATAATGACGGCTATATCAACCGCCGCAGCGTGGGATATCCAGACGAATGGCTGCGCAGAGTCATTAAAGAAAATCCTCAGGACTTTCGCCTGGATCCAGTTAAGCCGTAAAGTGCGGTCTTTATATCTATGTCGGATAGGCCGGCAACTGTTCTCTGAGCAATTCGAAGATTTTCTTATCTTCTTTGATGGCCTCGGCGGCAACTTCACGGAAGAGCTTCTGCAAGTCATCGAAGTCGGTTGTCTTTAGATTCACCAGAGATTTCTTTTTATCCTTGCCGTTTGCATCGACGAACCTGGCCATGGTCTCAGCAGCCATTTCCCGGATAAGCTGCCACAGCTCCTTGCTTTCACTGGCAGCGATAGCACGACCCAACGCCAGTGACATCGACAGGATAGCGTTCATCCCCAAAACGCCTTTTCGCTGCATTGCGTGGATTTTTTCCTCTTTCGAGGCGCTTTTGGAAATCCGGCCTACGCTGATGGCCTGCTCGAGTTCCAGAGACAACAGTGCCTTGTCTGTCTCAAGCAGCGAACCGAGCGAGGCAAGCCGTTTCCCCTTAAACGCGTCGGCGAGAACCGTCTCAATATGCTTGACGGCATCCATACAGCCCTTGCCGTCATAACGTTTGGATTTCCTCCAGAGGGCCATCAGTTTCTCGTTGTTTTTGGCTTTTACAGTTTTAAAATCTATATCCTTTTTGAACCGGAGCGTTCCGTCACCGGCGTCCTTGAATAAATCGGCATATTTCTTCGTTGTTTCAGACAGCTCGATAATGCTATCCACATAGTGAATAGCCTCATCGACACCGGCGGAAGTACCGAGCGGCGTTGAGCCTTTGAACCGGATGATTCCAGTTCGGCCGAGGAACAGTGTTGCCGCCGCGGTGGGAATACCGGCATTTGTCGCCTCTTCGGTGCCGCTGACCGCCTCGATAGCCAACATTTTAATGAGCAGTGCGGCAATATCGATCTCTCCTGCATCCGGCATAATGCTGACATCTTCCTTGCCGGTAAGAATCCGAACCAGTTCCCTGACGTTCTCTTCGACGTCTTTTCTTTCTTTATCGGTCATTTCCCGCTGTGAGGCTTTTGCCAATGCTATTATTTCCATGACACGCCCGTATTTCTGGAGCCGTTCCGTGTTGGCTCCGCCGCCGCACTTGACACCCAGTGCATTCATCGCCGTACCGATTTCCGCTTCGAACGGATCGTTTGGTGACTTGGACCTGTGTGAAACCACCAGCTCGGCATCATAGGCCAGCGATGTTAACATGGCCAGAACCGTCTCGGAAAGAGTCCCAATTTGGTTTGCCTTAATAAGAGTGGCATTAATTTCGCCGTTCCTGGCACAATTCTCGATATTCGAGTCTTTGGTAGTGACCAGGTCGTCACCGATGATAAATATCTTATCGCCGAGTTCTTTCATCAGATTCTTCCAGCCTTCATGGTCGAGCTCGCCGAAGCCATCCTCGATCGACAAGACCGGCACATCAGCTTCCATCGCTTCTTTATAGAGTTCGAGAATTTGATCCCGGCTCATATCCAGCTTGCTCTTGTCGCGCCAGAAGCGATACATACCGACCGAATCCTTCTGTCCGGTTTCCTCGCGATACAGGTTTTCAAGTTCCGAAGCGGCCGGGTCCAGAGCGATCGCCACATCAACACCGGGGACATATTCGCAATCGAGAATCGCTTGTTTCATCATGCGCCACATTCTCTGTTCGGGTACTTTGTCGCTCGGCTCTTTGTCGATATACGGGGCTATTCCACCTTCGAGTCCTACACCCATAACCTTAGCACCCGGAGCTGCCTCGATGATTTCCTTGAGCCGGTATTGGAGTTTTACCGTCATTTCCTGAGCATCTTCATAGGTTTTGGGCGAGAGCGGCATAAACATGCTTTCCTGCATACTTATGTTACTCTCGGGATATTCCTTTTCGGTATGCCGACCACCCATCGCGCAGTTGCGGAACTGCCAGGGAGCAGCAACCTTGCTTCCATCTTTAAGCGTGACCGACTGGATTCTGGTGGCGAGCAGTTTCTTCTTGAGCTGGCCGACCTGAACCATCCAACTGTCTTTTGAAGCGGCTTCTGCAGCTCTTGAAGCTGCTTCAGCGGCTGCCTTCTCTCTGGCGCGGAACTCTTTGAGCTTGCCCGGATCAGCCAGTAACCTGTCTAAAAGGCCCACACAACCTGGAGCCAGGAAGAAGCGACCAACGTAGATTAAGAACTCGCCGAAGCCTCCGCCGATGAGCAATCCACCGCCGATACCAATAACAGCTATCGGCAGAAATATAGTTGCCAGCCACTGGCTCCAGATCGGCGCCGAAGCCGCCACGGCCAGGTTATACGGCGCATCGGGAGCGAAGTTACCGCCTTCTTTCTTTACACCATAGAATTTACCCCATGGAATTTGCAGGAACATTGTGGCGTACCAGCCGAATTTGCCCCCGCCACCTTGAATGACGGCATCGGCCTTTTCCTGGGAATCCTTGTTCAATGCCGTTAGCTTCACCGCCGTCAGGAAGTGACCCATTTCGTGGATGGCAATGCCAATGTGCCAGGAAAGGTAGAGGATAATCAAAGAAACGATCGTTTCCCAGCTAAGGAACATGAATTTCAACACTTCGAGTTTGATATTCGCATCTTCGGCAACGGCAGCAGTTGCCAGTGCGGCGGCGGGAAGACTCAATACCGATGAAATGAACGCTGCATGGAACGATACGAGCTTGTGGTTGGCGATTACCCAGCCCCGCTCCAGATAACCCGCAGCAGAGCTAAAATTACCCGTCCGGGGTGTTTTACCATGTAAAAAAGATCCAAAAGAAGCAAATTTGTCCAATATTGCACTCATTTTCGATTTCATTCTTAACATTGTTATCATTCGATACTACTCCTAAAATCCGGTATATATTTCGAAACTTTATGTTATTTTCGCCCCAATAAAAGGCCAAATAGCCCAGAGTTTAGCGAAATTTCTCACTTTTTACAGAAAATTTTATTGGTTTTGTAAAAAATTCTGCTGCTATTTAGGATTTCCGCCTTCATCCCATTAAGGGGCCGGGATGAATATTGACGGGATTTTGCTTATGGTGTAAAAACCAGCAGAGCTAATAAAGTAAAAAATTATAACCCTTTTAGCATCAAGGAGTGCTCATGGAGAATAAACATGAAAATTTCGAGGACGAAATAAGCGATCTGAAAATCGAACTGGAACATTTTGAGCAGGAAAAGGAGCGGATCAGGACGATCGTCGGAAAAATCGGGGGAGTGCCGAAATTTCGAACAAAGCTCATTAATGGCCTATTTATTGTCGTAATTATCGTAGCGGGCGTAATTTCAATATTTTCAGGTGAAAAATTGCGACTTTTAATGATTGAGCTGACAACGATAATGCTGTCGGTCAAAATTATCTATATGATTCACTATCAGATGCGTGTCAATCACTTCAAATTCTGGATTCTTTCGGCTATCGAATGGCGCATCAACGAAATGATGGTCCGGATAAAAAAGATAGAAAAGAAACCGTGATTAAAAAACTTTACTTAACCAAGCTGAAAGTTATGCCGATAAAATATCTGTAATTTGACCTGTGCCAATCGGGCATGAGCCTAAAATCAATCGGTACGGGATTATTTGTTTATTTAAAAAAAGGAGATTGATATGGGGATTCAAGATTGGTCTGAGGATATTATTTTAGTGGACCTGCCTCAGGAACCGGATATGGGAGAGGAGCTAAAGACGGTTACTGAAACAGTGCGTGACAGAGGTGACTGCGATGTAGTAGTTGATTTTTCCAGTGTGGATATCATTACTTCTTCAAGCCTCTCGAAACTATTGAAGCTGCGGAAGTTATTGAGTGACTGCGGTCACCAGCTTATCTTCTGCAGCGTTGCGGCGGCAACAAAAGGTATCTTTACGGTAACCGGCCTCGACGGGATTTTCGAGTTTGCTGATGATAAATTCGTAGCTTTGGCAAGTTTGCAGATGGTTAGCTGACATGGATGAGGCAACTGAGCGGCAAATCGAGCGTATCATAGATTATAAATTTACCGATAAGAGTCTCTTAGCCAGAGCATTTACTCATTCTTCCGCAGTGGATAATCGTCTGCTGAGCAATGAAAGGCTGGAGTTTCTCGGTGATGCAGTTCTGGCATTAGTCATTTGTCAGGCTTTATTCGAAAGATTTACAAGTTATCTCGAAGGTGACCTGACGAAAGTCAAAAGTATGCTTGTTTCCCGGGGTACCTGTGCCAGGATTGCAAAACAGCTTGGCCTGCAAAAGTTTCTCAAAGTCGGCAAGGGCATGACTTCCAGTCGTGCCCTTGCCGGCTCTCTTGCCGCGGGAGTGCTGGAAACCGTCATAGCTGCAATTTATATCGACGGGGGTCTTGATGCGGCAAGAAGTTTTATCCTGAAAGTTTTTGGTCCGACCATCGAGCAGGCGGATGCCGAACATGTTCAGGGAAACTTCAAATCACTTCTCCAGCAGTACGCCCAGGAGCAGTTCAACGTCACGCCCAGTTACGTCTTGCTCGATGAAAAAGGGCCCGACCACAATAAATGTTTCGAGCTGGAAGTCGCAATTGCAAGCCAGCATTTCCCGAGTGCATGGGGGACAAACAAGAAAGAAGCGGAGCAAAAAGCGGCTTTTTATGCCCTTGTTGAATTAGGCGTGCTGAAAAATTCCGTTGAAGAAGACCCGGATTGAAAATCGGCGGCAGCAGGCAAATAATACAGCAGCGGAAACGGCAATTACTCCGTAATCAACCAGGCCAAAACACACAATGTGATTGCTGTCGCAACCATAAAAACTACAATCGAGCCGAATAAAATCACTACTTCCCTGATAAAATTAACCGCCTTAATTTTGGGAATTTTTGTTGTTTTATAGACAATGGCAATCGCCGCAACCAGAGGCAGCAGCCACAGCATAGAATGCGGATCGACATGGATTTTCTCCGGTACTGTGAAACTCGCCGTAATAAAAGCATCTGCAATCGACATCTTAATCTCCAACTGGTTCCATTCGGCGAAGATGTGCCCAATAGATTGCATTTACGATACATAAGAGATTGAGTAAGCCCGCGATGCTCGTGTAAATCTGACCAATCTCATTCGGTCTGGCATAAACGGCATAACCCCCGACTTTTGATATGTACGCTAAGGCTATTACCGCGGGTGAATTCATGAGCTGTGCCAGAAACCAGGGCTTCGCATTAACGGAATTTATGACTCCCACCGAGCCGATATACAGACCCGTGCAGAATGTCAGAACAATGGTAACGAAAATAATTATCGCATGCTTGTTTTTACCGAGTATAAGATGCCCGCCTCCCGGTATGATCCAGCCGAACAACCCTACTATCAGCAGGTAAAAAAGATTGTCTTCTTTCGAACGCGAGGCCATTACTGCTCTTCCTCCGGGACTTCCGGCTTCTCAGGTTCCGCAGGTTCCTGCTCCGCATCGACAAGTTCGAAGTTCATACGTTTCAATATGTTCTCAGGATTAAAATGAATCACCGCCAGGTTTTGAGATTGAATATTATCCTCGGTAAATAGTCGCCTCGTTTTGATTTTGTCGTAATCTTCCTTCCAGAGCCGTTTGATAGTCAGATTTTTGATACAAAAATAAGACATATCCGGCTTGAATTCCATGATCAAAGGCAGGTTCTCGACGCTGTTACTGTCGGCCGGAACGAGCGAGTGAAGCTCTTTTACCAGCGAGCTGCTTTTGATGCGCTCGTTCGCAAAATATTCCGATCCCGGGTTGCCCTCGTTCAGTGCGGCCAGAGCGTCCAGTTTATCTTTGGATATTATTCGCATTCCGGTAAAATTTTCAACTTGGAACGTCTCGGTCACAGGCGAGTTGGGATCGTTCGGATCGGACTTGGTTTCTTTACCGTACATCTCGTTGAATTTATCTGCCGTTACCTGCCAGTCTCCGTTAGAGACCGCGCCGATAAATTCCTCGGCCCTGCTTTTTGCCGTTTTCAAAGCGGCGAGTTTTTTCAAATCTTCGATTACTTTTTCTTTCACCGAATAAACATCTTCCTTTGCTCGTTCGGCGTTCGGGTCAAATACAAGCGATTTGATGCCGAAAGTATAATCGACGTTGTTGGGCTCTGTGGCCTTGAGCGCCTGAGCTACTCTTACAAGCGCGATCATTTCTCCGGAACCTCCCTGGAGCTCTAACATATCTCTGGCAGGCCCGATATTCATATACATCCTCGGCGTTTGAACGTCGAATGGACCAAGCTCGCTCGCCGCAATTTCGGGTACGGCGAAAACTGCCTTGGTCAGCATCACGGGATTCTGGCTGTAACCCGAAAGGTACAACCGGGAAAGATATTTGTCGATCTGCATATCGAGCGCGTCAAGCAAACCTGTACGGCCTGTATATACCTTGATCTTGTATTTTTGACTCAACTGCTCCGCAACGGCTTTATAGTCACCAGCCAGCTTGGCCAGTTCCTCGGGGCCGAGTTTATCAAGCTGAGTCTCATTCATATCCTGTATGGAAGTTTCGGTAAGAGAGACGGCTTCCTGGATAATGCCCTCGGCCTTGACATCTATTTTGTTCTGCCTCAACTGTTTTGAAATGATATTTGCGACCGATGAATAAGGCCTTATGCGTTCGGCCATCGGTGAGTTCGGGTCGTTAGGATCGGCCGGGACCTGTTCCATGAACATCTGCTCTTTAAATCTGTCGTAATAATTTTCCATCTCATCCTGTGTCGGGGATTTTATGATGGTCGAAACATCATCGAGCTTGAGGGCAATGTATTCGAGCTGAATCCTGTCATACAGCTTATAACCGAATCCATAAGGATTATCCTCGCTTATCTCGCCGGAGAAGTACTTCTTGTATTTGTTAAATTGCTCCGCGATTGAATCTTCACCGGGCGCTTCCTGCTCTTCGGAAAAATCTGCGGAATTAAATTCCACGAACTCGACATTGATTCCTTCGGACTCCCAGGCCACCGTCTGCATAAGCTGTCGCGTGGTAATATCCTGGTCCGCACAAATCAAATGGGCATACTGCAGCACCGACAGCAGATTTCCGAATACCTCGAGTATCTGCTGTTCCGTAACTCCGTGCTGATTCACTATCGAGCTGATTACCTGCGAATAGCTCCTGCCTTCGAATAACATAGGGATTGCTCGTCCGAGCTGCTCGCCCACGTTCTCGTTCGGGACCCTGATGCCGGCCAGCCGCGCCTCGGTCTTCAGACAATGCCAATACACCTCGCTGCCAGGCAGTGTTGTGCGTTTGTACATATCGTTTATCTGTTTTTCACTGATGTTGTACAGATTCGACTGGATCGTTTTCTTGATGTAGTTCATCAATATCGGCGAAGTTTTTTGTTCGGAGAACAACAGTTCACCTAAAAAAAACGCCTGTAAATCCGGCGTATTCGACATGGGAATCCGTATCATCTGGCCGAGGATAACGTCCGCCTTAAGCATTCTCAGGATTTCCAGATCACGGTTGGCTACCTGTAAGTCATAGCCCTTTACTTTAATGTTTCCGCCTATGGTGGCAACCGTGCGACCGGCGTACCCTTTCGGCTGAAGCAAATATGACAGGGACGAACCACCGACAAACGCTATCATAAGGATAATGACCACAACGGCCATTATTTTAGTGTTATTCTTTCGCATCCATCTTATAAAACTCATACATCTGCTCCAAATCAGCTAAATGTTTATTTCTTAAATAGTTAGTTTATATAACAGCTGACAATAAAACACAAACCGAAAAGTATATGTTCACAAAACAGGATTTGCAAGAAAAATAGCTCGTTACAAATATGGTCCCATCCGGCATCGCAACAATCCCCGCCGGGATTGGTCTTACGGCACACCTTTGGCCTCGAACTCGATAATCCTGCAGACGGTGCGGATCGAGGAATTCGCCCCGACAAAAAACGCTATGGGAAAGCCGATAAACTTTAATTACCGTGAACAATTTTAAAAAAAGAAATCCCCGGAAGACAAACACTTCTCTCCCGAGGGAACAAGTCACAAAACTTCTAACTTCACGCTGCACCGCTGCGCCACACGGACGACCAAGTGCAAGCGATTATTCAGCAATGTGTTCGAGATATTAAGGCCACTACCTCTTGATCTGGAATGTCTCCTGCCTGTTGACACTCCCCAAATATGGTCCCATATCGAGTTCGACCCTTGCGTTGTATGTGCCGTCCGCCAACATGACGGGCGTATCGCATACGCCGCTTCACCCAAACTTCATTTTCTCTTCTGTCTTGACTTTGTTGTCTTTGATGAGAGTTAGGGTAGGCGATACGGTTTTGCCTTCCTGTCTGACAATTCGGAGCGTACAGCCGTTTCTGTCCTTCAGTCCTGCAGAAATGAGTGACTTGCCACCCCGAATTCGAAAGCTTATCTCCCACTTGCATTGACCCCCAAGGAGAACAGGCGTGCCCTTCAGAGCATCAGCGACACTGGAAAACAGCTTCATCTTTCCGTTTATGAAAAAGTAGTTCCATTCCTTTGTGTTCAGATACCAGAAAAAGTAGTATTCATTACCTTGCACACTGCTGCGAGTCTTTTGTGTGAGTGAGTAGATATTGAGTGAATACCTGGCACTTCTCTCTCCTTCGAAAGGCCCTTCGAATTCAAACCGAGGCGTCAGTTCGCCCGCCCGGCTCCCACTTTCAACTCGGTCAAACTTCATGGCCGAATCATCCGTCAAGTCCCCATTCATATTCTCATCGACATAGGCTACGTCGTACCCGGTACCTGTGCCTCCGGATTCGTCGACTACGCCCAACATCGGATTTTTGCCGTCTTTTCCAAAGACCACACAGAAGTATAGCGGGCGTTCCGAGCCGTATCGGGGTTCCTTCAGCGGTTCCCGCATCAGATCAACCGCATAAGACGTCTGAAATACTGGTTCAGCTTTATCCTGTTTCGTCTCTGTTTCTTGTAGGCCGAGAGACTTTAAAGCCTCTTCATCAAAGCCTGGTACAGGGATATGGAAACCTATTCGATAGATTACGATGGCCGCAACAACAGCTATTAGCAGCCACAGCCACGGAATGTTATTCTTGTCTGGAAGGAACTTCATATCATTATCTTCTGAATTGCCTTCGTTTTTGCATAATACCCCAAGCCTCTCGGTGTACCGTAAATAGCGGGCACGCCGGAAAGCCTAAACGTCCGGCTCGAAAATCGGGAATTAATCGCACGGCTTAATATATACTCCGGCAAGCAGGTGGGCAAGAAAAAACAATTTGATAAGCGCAATGATATAGTTAATAGTTTTTGCCAGAATTTGTGGGTAATATTATAATTCATTGGCCAGATCCTTCACTTCGCTTTGCTCCGTTCAGGATGACAACGGGTGAAAAGTCATGGACATTTTTTGCTGAAAATGGGGATTTTGATTGCATTAAGGCGGTTTTGGTGTAAAATAAATAGAAAACAGAATACAGAACACACAATACAGAATGGGGGAAAGCAAAAAAGAACACGTAAACTCAATATTTAGCCGCCGGGCCTGCCCGACGGGAGTTGGCTGTGGGGTGTTCGACAATTATAGAGAACCTTCTACAAATCGACCTTTTTTGAAAAAACAAAGCCAATGTTAAAATGGGTAATATAATATAAGCTCTTTGAAATAAAAAGATTAAGATAAAAATGGTGGTTTTTGGCAATTTGACCCAAGGAAAAACAAAGCCAATCCGTCTTCGCTTGTAGCTTCGCCGGGACAGGTTTGTTTCGTATTGCGTGCTGCGTACTGCGAAAAGGAATTTGAAAAAGCTGATCCCGTTTCGGATTGGGGGTATCAGACAATGAAGCGATTGTTAGCTATTTACATGCCGGGTTTAGAGCGGTATTATAGCCGGATTGTTTGCCGATGTAGCTCAATGGTAGAGCGCAGCTTTCGTAAAGCTGAGGTTGTGGGTCCGACTCCCACCATCGGCTTTATGAAGAGGCGTGAATATTGATTAATAATTGTTTTTTATGGCTGCGAACGATACATCTAAAGAAGCTGAAGAAGTCCTGTGCCGGTTGTATCGGAATATGACGATACCTCAAAAAGCTCAGCGTATTTTCAGCGCTTATCGCATGGGAAAAATGCTCGCTATGGCCGGTATCCGCATGAATCATCCCGATGCATCCGAGGAACAGGTTTGGCATCTTTGGGTAAGGCGTCACCTTGGCGATGAGCTTTATGAAATGTTTTTGCAGAGAAGAAATAATGGGTGAACCTGAAGAATTTCTGGTATTAAAGCAGCTTACCGATGCCCTCGATTATTTGAACATTGATTATGCAATTTGCGGCTCGATTGCCAGTTCGATCTATGGTAAAGTTCGATTCACACAGGATGCCGATATTAACGTGGCTTTTTCCGGTGATAAAACCGAAGGACTCTATAAAGTCCTCAAGGATTCTTTCTATATTAGTAAAGATGCAATGTATGAGGCCGTTTCAAGTCGCGGCTCTTTTAATGTTATTCACCTGGAATCCGCCTTCAAGATAGATATTTTTATACAGAAAGACGATGATTTTTACAGGCAATTATTTCTTCGCAGAAGAAAGGTAAAGCTTGGGGACTCGATAGACTACTTATTTGATGTTGTTTCGGCGGAGGATATCATCCTGCTAAAGCTGCAATGGTATCAATCTTCCGGCTGTGTATCCGAGCGACAATGGACGGATGTGCTGGGAGTTTTGGCTGTCCAGGCCCGGTCACTGGATATGACGTACTTGAGAAGCTGCTCGGAAAAACTTGGCCTTAAAGATATACTGCAACAAGCGATTGACCAGGCACAAAAATAATGTATGAGTTGGATTAGGGATTAGACTCCCTCCATCGGCTTTGGATTTTGTGATCAAGCGAAATCCTCGATTCGGGAGATAAACCATGGCCAAACACTCCTATCTCAAATTAGCCGTATTACTGCTTATTATAACAGGGTGCGAAGAATACAAGTACTCCATTGAGATGAAATCCTGCGACCGGGGCGTCGAACGAAAGCTTACTCTTTCGGGTAATTTGCCGGAAGATCAAAGGGCAGCTATCGCCAAATTATACCAAAAGCAAATCGCTCCCAATATATTCTGGGGCAGCTTCGATACGAATCTGCCTAATGATGTAGGTGGAGCGGGATTTTATTCAACTTTTAATACGGACATGGGAAAGACAACTATCTACTCGGAGCGTTTTCGGGGTAATGACAATTTGAATGATACTCTGGACAAGGCACAACTGCAGGTAGATCGCATTGTCGATTTCCTAATCGGATGGCTGGAACATGAGCTTGGCGACGATCCTAATTTCGTTAACCTTAAGGCTTTTTGCGATAAGAATCTCAGGCAAGACCTCAAGAATGTAGCGATTTATTTTTGGTTGTCGGATATCCTAAAGGGATTCAAGAGTGCTGATTCGGATGAGATTTCAATACGTATGATGCAGTACTTTGTGGAACGCGGCTATTTTAGTCCAAAGGAAGCGATTTTGCTTTTGGGAGATTCTGATGAATTAACTGAGGAAACAGCTTACAATTTAGTTCGCAGTTTTGTTGCGGATAAGATGGGTTATTCAGATACAAATATTGCGGCCGAACGCCTAAAGTTCTTATCGGATGAAGAACATTCAGAAAAATCAATCGAACGGTATATTCGTACAACTGATTTTTTCATGAAAGCGTGGGAAGAGAAAAAAATTAAGGAGAATGATCCCAATACCGCACCTCCGGAAACGGGCGATGTCTTGTGTTCTGTGCTCGAGGGAACGTGGTTCGATCTCGATTTTTTCGCACCGACACACACAGTCGAAGTAAAACTGACTTGTACGAACGAACCTTTTTATACGAACGGCCGGTGGGACGAGCAGGCAAGTCAGGTGGTTTGGCTTAGTGAAATCGCCGGAGATATGAAGTTACCAACTTTCTTTTATGCCTCATGGAGTGAGCCGAATATGGCATATCAACAAAAGCACTTCGGGCGAATAGTGCTGAGCGATGGAGATTTGGCGCAGTATTGTATGTGGAGAGAAAATCTTGATGAGAAGAACAGCAAAGAGTGGGACTTTTTTATCTTGAGCATGAATCCTGGAGAAGATTTGCACGGGCGGCTCAATACTTTCCGGTTTTCGAGTGATCAGCAGAAGGGACCGGATGAGAAAAAGAACGACCTGGCGAAAGAACCTCGCGAACTCATATTGGCAGGACTTAAGTCGGAAAAATAAATATTTAGGAAAAGCCCGTGTTCAGTTGATAAGTCTTTAGTTAAATTATGTGGTTGTTTTAAGAGAGGATTTATGGAAACTCAAACTGATTTAAAAATTCCGCGAAAAATTTATGCCGATAAATTGTGCATAGATGCTATTGCATGTTCTCTCATCGGGATGTTCATGTTTGTTTTTTGTATCATTCTTGGTTATATCACTCGATATAATCCTGATACGTTAATACTCGCTGGGGGATTATTAGTATCATTTGCTTTGATTTATATAGTTGGCCCGATTTTTGGAATATCCGCCCTTATCGATATAATAATAAAATGGAAGGCTATCACAAATCCCGATTATCTCTCATCCAATAATGAACGTGTTTATAAAATATTAAAAAGATTCATTACCACATCGTTGCTTTTTTCAATTATTGTTTTGTTTGTTGCGCTCCTGGCGTTAATTCTTGGTGGCAGGAGTGAATATTTAATGCAGGTGTACTTTTTTATTTGGTTTCCGATAACTTTGATTGCCCTGGTTATGGCATTAACTTCCTGGAGGCTTTCACGAAGGATTTCTAAAGTAATTCCTGTACGTATTAATGTCGTGTTTGCCGTACTTTTAAGTATTGCTGCTATGGCTCTTGGAATTCGAACGACAAGTTATGTTGATTATCTGCGACAACATATTGAATATTCCAAAAGCACTCCAACTTATTCCGGCGGTTCCGGTACTCTCTCGCAAACGATTATTATCCCGACACTCGATAGCCCGTTAACCGGCGGCAAAAATATTATATGGTGCTCATCTTTTCAGTTGGCATGGAACAGGGTCAAGGATGATGTTATAGGTGAACCGATTGAGGTAGTCGGAGTAGAGGAAATTGCCGCTCGATTAAATTCTGCAAAACAAACCGATGGGGATATTGATCCACACTCGTTTTATGCTGCCGCCGGCCGGATAAAGCAGGGTATTGTTGATAAAATTGAAAAAGAAATGGCAGCAAAATTTCCATCGCACTCCGTGCCTGATTTCAATGATATACCTGGTCTCATAGATACACCTGATGGCATTCTGTCATATTCTTATTTGACTGCAAATGTGCCGTTTAAATATCCATATCGTCAGGTTGAAGATGAATTTTTCTTTACGGATTCGAATGGTATCAAAACAGATGTAGGTGCATTCGGAGCATGGGGATATGGACGGCAATATAAAAATATGCGAGAGCAGGTGGAGATTCTCTTCTACCACCAGGATCATAATGAGCCAGATCGAGATATGCAGATGAAGGAATTTGCGGTCGATTTATGCAGACATAGCTCGCCTTATCAAGTGGTTGCTGCCGTTGTGGAACCAAGAGATTCCCTGTACGAGACGCTTGAGTATATATTCAGCAAAGCAGAGGATTTTAAAAATAATTCTCAAAGCAATGATGAAGTTTTTCTTGATGATACGGATGTTCTCGTAGTGCCAGAGATGTTCTGGGAGATAGACCATCGTTTCGAAGAGCTTATCAACAAGATTGTGGCTAATGCCGATCCCGCTATGCCGATAGTCGAGGCACGGCAGGGGATAAAATTCAGGCTCGATCGCTGTGGTGCAATGCTGGAAAGCGAGGCAACTATTGCGATCGCGGCTATACCAAGATACTTTCGATTCGATCGGCCGTTTTTGGTATATATGAAAAAGCGTGACTGCGAGCAGCCTTTTTTCGTTATGTGGGTTGATAATGCAGAGTTACTTACAAAGAAATAGCTTTAGCTGTCTTAATAAATTTTCAGTTTGTCAGGCCTGCGATAGCGGCACCGATGAGCGTGGCGTTTTCGACGCCGATGATTTCGTAGAATTTTCCTTTTTGCTCTTTTAAATATTGGTTGAGATAGAACTCGACGCGGGATTTTAAGTTATGCAACTTATAGAAAGTTGTCCCCTCGGCAACGATGCAGACCGGCCGATTCGGGTCGCTTCCTTTACCGGATTTGAGAGACGCCGAGCTGAGGTTTATCGCCGTAAGTTTCGCCGCTCTTTCGACGATTTTTTCGGCAAGCTCCAACAATAAAGCGAGATTATCCCGGTTAGCGGCCGCCGAGGTGAGAGAATTATTTTTGTCGTTGGGTTTTTGCAGGAAGATACTTAGCTCTTTCGTTGTCAGCTCTTTTATGCCGCTGAGTTTTTCGCATGTGTCGGTGCTGAAAAGATTTTCCTGTGCTGCTTTATGGACGGTCATTAAAGTCAGCGGGCCTAAGTAAGCCCCGGAAATCATTTTCTCGAATGTATGCTCGCCGTGATTTTTGGTCGATTTGTCGAATTCTTTGTCGATGGCACCCAGAGGGCCTTTTCCAAAGCCGCCGGATTCGATGTTGACGATTTGGCTTTTGGCCGGATCAAGCTCGGGCTTTTTCAGGATGTTTTTGTTGTTTTCGATATAGGCACAATTTGTCCCGGTTCCGAGGATAAAGCCGACGAAGCTGTCGTAATTTTTGCCCGCCGCCCCGTCTCGCGACGAAAGACGCGGGGGCGTGCCGAAAGAGGCGGCCCTTCCGGCCAGCAGTGTAGTAACGGTGTCGTTTAATATTACTATATGCTTTCGGTCTTCGAATCCTATCGAGGCGAGAGCGGTGTTGAGATTTTCGCCGATCAACTGGCCTTGAACTTCGGCGGCCTTTATCTCTTTGGAGAATCGAATGAGCCTGCCGTCTTTATTTGGCAGGCTTTCGGTCGGATAGGAAAAGCAAAAGCCTATATTCGAGCTTTTATCCGCGATGTCCCTTATATACCCGGCCATAATCTCGAAGAATTTGTCTTTGCCGACCTCCTCGTCGGCGCCGGGCATACTATATAATTTCTGGTCCTCGATGACCGGCTGCTTGTCCTTGTTAAAATGAACCACCGCGACACGGAAGTTTGTCCCTCCGGCATCCATTACGACGACATGCTTGTCCGTTGGGACATCTTTTTGGATCTCGATATATGTCGGAATCATTTCGAGAGTGCTGTCATGGCAGGCCAGACCCTGCTCCATATCATTTAAGAAGATATTGCAGCAGCTTTCCATATCGATCTGCTCGGGGGCCATTTGCTGCCGTTTTAGGAAATCGGCGGCTTTGTTTCTGCTGTTTTCCACTGAATAATCTCCATTTTTTTGTCGAAATAAGCGGGATTTCAGTCCGGATATCCGTCGGGATGTTCACGGTGCCACTGCCAGGCGGACGATACCATCTCTTCGAGCTCGGGCTTTTCGATTTTCCATCCCAGCTCGGTTTTTGCCTTTGTAGCATCGGCGGTAAGAATCGGGACGTCACCGGGTCTGCGTTTGGTTTCTGTGACTTTGAAATTTTTGCCGCTGACCTTTTTTACGGTTTCAATTACTTCCCGGACCGAACGCCCCCTTTGGTTGCCGAGATTGCATATCAGCTCGATCCCGGGAGTTTCTCCTTTTTGGTCCAGCTTTTTTAAAGCAAGCAGATGCGCCCGGCATAAATCGTCGATGTGGATGTAATCACGGATGCAGGTTCCGTCCGGCGTCGGGTAGTCAGTCCCGTAAATTTTGATATCGGGGCGTTTTCCCATTGCCACCTGAATTATCAGCGGGATCAAATGTGATTCGGGCCGATGGTCTTCTCCGAGAGCGGCATTGTTACCGGCACCGCAGGCATTGAAATACCTCAGTGACGCGTAAGAGAGCTTGCCTGTCAGGTACTGGTCGTGGCACATTTTCTCGACCGCTAATTTGGTCTGACCATACGGATTGATCGGTTCGGTCGGCGAGTCTTCGGTGATCGGTATTTCTTTCGGGATACCGTAAACAGCCGCCGTACTGCTGAAAATAAACTTCCGTACACCAACAGCCTCCATAGCAGACAGGAGATTCTGTGTGGCACAGAAATTATTTCGATAGTATTTAAGGGGTTCGGCCACCGATTCACCGACTTCGATAAAGGCGGCGAAATGCATTACAGCTTCGATATTGAATTTATCGAGTGTTTCTATGAGTAACTGAGAATCGTTCAAATCGCCTTGTACGAATTCGATATCTGCGCTCGTGCTACGTAGCGAGTTACTTCGCAGAGTAGCAATTGCAGATTTATGACCTTTGCTGAGATTGTCAAAAACGATCGGCTTGTGTCCATGAGCGGCCAGCATGGCTGTCATGTTGCTGCCGATATATCCTGCTCCACCACAAACAAGTACCCTCATAGCTCGTCCCTCGTCGCTCGTCTCTCGTCACTTGTTTTGTGATGCTCAATATTGAGTTCGTCAAGGTGGAAGGAAATACGCTTTATAATTTCATTTTCAAGTTCTTCGTCCCGGCCCAGATCTATCCAAGCCATATCTCTTTGCTGCTCAGGATTAAGCCGCAGAGTTTGCAATGCTGGAGAGCTTCTTGAAAACATCGCGTATGCCCTTGCGCTGCTTGCGACCTCTTGCTCGGGCATAGACAGCCTCTGGATATGAACGACACAATCGATATATTTATCGACGTTGATTTCTACTGTTCTGCGTACGCTGTGCAGATTGCCAAGGAGCCAATTCTGTGCTCTGACATTATCGCTTCGCCAGAATTCGAAAAATTGCCCTCCTTCGAGCGGTCGGGTTTTTATATAACCGGTGTCAGGATCGAATTTTTCGATTTCGAAATACATTCGGGCCAATACATCTTCGGTTATTTCCATTATTTCGGTCTTGTTTACATCATGAGATAAGTCGAGGGCCGCCATTTCAGGCGGAGAACTTTTTTGTTGTGCGCAACCTGTAAGAAGATAGAGAGCAGAAGACAGAAGACAGAAGACGGAAAACAGAGGACAGAGGACAAAGGACAGATTTTTGTTTTTGCCGTAAGGCATCCTGTGGACTTTCCCTTCCTTTTTGTTCAGGGTAAGTATTAGTCTTTGTCTGTTTATGTTAGTTTTCATTTTTATTTTCTCAAAGTATAGACACTAACTTGGTTCGGCTGATTATATCCGTAATGAGATGTTGGCTCAAGGTTGATTTGATTTTTTCGGATTGAATGTTGCGCTATTTTATCAAGTCCCGGAACCATGACGGTCGGTCAGGTTTTTCCGGTGAAGCAAGCATATCTCGCCAGGCTTCGTCGGTAAGTCTGTCATCCATTGGGTGTTTGAACTCGTAATAGGAGAGCACAGGACCTGCCGATAAGAAGATTGAACCATCCGGTTCGGGACAGGCAACAATAATCAGGTCCACATAACCGACACCTTCTTCTACGACCTTTCCTTCGTTAGTATTGGTATGTACGTCTGCTGCGAGTGTTGTTTTAATTCCTTTTTCCTCTACACCTAAAACGGCGTTCTCAAGGATATCACCGAAGTTCCTGATGTATTCGTAGTCGTTTTCGGACATGACCTGGTTTGTGAGTTCCTTATTGGCAATCGTTATTAGCCGTCCAAGGATGTCCTCAAGATTTACGAGCCGGCTCGTCGCTTCGGCTGAAAGTGCATTATAATCACTTAAACCTTCCCTGGTCATCTGGGTTAAAGCCAGCAATCGCCCGTAGAACTCGGGCACAGGTTCCACATAACCTGCGACATTTGGGGGAAGACTGCTTCTTGCAGGTGTGTAGCTTTGTTTGGCGTAGAGAATTGTATCGTGTCTGAGTTCCGTCCACGATGCCAAAGCAGCATTAAGCTCTTTTTTCTCCCAGGCCTGTGTCCGCATAAAATTCGGGTATCCTTCACTGAATTCTTCTATGAGTCCCTGGAGCGAATACAGCCAGCCCCAGTATAAATTCCGGTTCCAATCTGAAATACCGAAGGATTCAAACTCGGTTTTGAGTTTACCGAATTGTGACCAGTAATTGATATAATCTGTTTCACTCTGTTCGATTAAAATGACTAAAGCCCGGGCCGAGCCTAATGTGGCCATTACATCCAGCCCGCAGGGATAATCTCTGAAACCCTGGAAAAAGGTAAAAGGTTCAGCATTAGAATTGCCCGTGTAGGCACCAACCCGGGGGAAAACAAGGTTCTGGAACATATACGAATCCGGGATGAACCTCTGGCCCATGAATCTCATGCCCTTGGTTTTTTCAAGTACCTCGTTGAGGGCTTCCGGCGTAGAATCCGGAGGTATTATAATTTCACCGGTGCCGCCGTAAATTTTTGGTGATGGTAACGATGCCAGCTCGACCTTCAGAGCAAAGAGATTATCTTCATTTTCCAGGTCGGTAAGCTCAAAGCTGCTGCCGAAGACTTTGTCCAGTGCGCCAAGATAATCATAGGGTGTCAGGTCATCTGCCAGACCGACGTAGAAGGCGGTCACGGCATACATACGGTCCCAAATCTCTCGTCCGCTGCGCACCCCTATCCGGACTGAATCAATTGATTTGGCCAATAGTACCGCCTGAATGGTCTGTATCCTGGCGTCTTCGGCGCTGATAAGGGCCTCGCCGAAAGGCCCCCAGTTATCAGAGCCTTTGAGCAGGAATGCCATCCGCCCATACCACATTAAAGTTCTGAAATAACGTTTAAGCTGTTCGCTTCGAGTGTAATGGCCTCTGGGTACATACTGGGAATAGTCTTCCTTATATATAAAGATATCGCTTTCTTCAAATCCTTCATGGGCGTCAATTTTGGCCAGTTCACTCGTGACAACTTCGGAGACTAATGCCAGCGTCTGGGCATTAGGATCGATTAGCTTTTGTGCCACAGCCAAATAAGCGATGTTTCGCTTTGCAGCTTCTTTCAGGTCACCCGTGTAGTTTTCGTATGCAGCCAGTGCATCGACAAGAAGTGCGGCCGTTAATTCGTTGATATCAGTACAAAATTCACGTTCTTCTATGTCCTTCAATGTCTCGTCAAACTGGATGTGATAAAGGTGAAGCAGCGTGTCGGTAGTAATAAATATGGGAACATTATTATTTTTTAGATACTCGTATGGTTTGACGATGTCGTCACGGTTGGGATCGAATCGGTCGAAGTCGTGTTCGATGATAGCAAAACCATTTTGTTCGAGCAGTAGCGCGGCATTGGCCAGGTTCAAGCATAGATTCACATCGAAATAGTTCCCTACCGTCCCTAAGTCGATTGGAAGGGTATAACCCGGAGCGTTCGGCTCGATGAGGTTATTGTACGGACTGTAGTACTTGTTCATTTGCGGTTTGTTAGCCCAGTTGGCATCTTCACTTTCGTAATTATTGCCATCAATGGAATCAAAATCGTCGATATCAATACTGTTATCATCGATTGGATTGTCTTGATAAGCGTGACCTGATAAAAGAATGTGTGTCAGCGACTCCGGAATCAAACCGGCCGATGCCGGGATAATAGCTGCCAGAATAAGAGATATAATTGTGGTTGCTTTTTTCATATAAAGTCCTCCATGAATAGATCTGTATATCGTCAATTCTACCATAAAGGTCAAACGGATTCAATACAAACAGAGTGTAATCCATGTTGTTTTTCCCGCTTTCTTTGTTCCGCAACGGCTCGACACTCTTGCCTCCGGTGTAAACTTTGATGCATCGGGGCAACCGTGATGAGTGTAACCTCAGGTTGTTAAAGGTTAACTGGTAAGTGAGCCGATATAAAAAATTGATGCCCTCAGTACAGACACAATCTGTTAATAAAAAAATACTTTCGTTGCCTTTGGGGCAAGCGGCAAAAAGTTTTCTTGATTATCTTACTGTTGAAGCGGGTCTGTCCGACAATACTGTTTTGGCTTATGGTCGTGACCTGAAAAGCTTCCTTGAATACTGCAAAAAGCAAAACCTTGGCCGATTGCGACAGGTAAAACCGCCGGTGATACATGACTATTTAACGTTCCTTTCGAAGAGCCAAAAAGCTGAAGGCTCGGTCAAGCGGTCCCTGGTGGCAATAAGGATGTTCCTGCGGTTCGCAAAGCTTACAGGTCTTCTCGAAAATGACTTCACCGCAGTCTTAGAGAGTCCGAAACTCTGGCAGAGGCTGCCATGTGTTTGCAGTGAGCAGCAGGTTGCGGATTTGTTGGACACACCTGATATTACCGAACCTTTCTACTTTCGCGATAAAGCTATGCTTGAGCTGCTCTATGCCACCGGAGCGCGGGCCGGAGAGGTAGCTAATATGAGAATCGCGAACCTTAATCTTGATGTCGGATATCTTCGCTGCCTCGGCAAAGGCAATAAAGAGCGTGTCATACCTATAGGTAAGGTTGCCATTGCAGCTATAAACGAGTACCTGACGAATCTTAGGCCAAGACTGCTCAGGCCTTTTAGTGAGGATTTTCTGTTACTTTCCCGAACCGGCAGGCCTTTAAGTCGTATTGAGATTTGGAGATTGGTTAAGAAGTACGCGGTACGTGCAGGGATGCCGAGGAATCTGACCGTGCATACTTTAAGACATTGTTTCGCGACGCATTTGTTATCAGGCGGAGCTGATCTACGAAGCGTCCAGGAAATGCTCGGCCATGTGGATATTGCGACTACTCAGATTTATACACATGTTGACCAGGGTAGATTAAGAAAGATTCACAGAAAATTCCATCCACGACCATAGAGTACATTGTTAATAATAGTTTGTTAGTAAGTTAATTTTATAAATTATATAGTATTTTGAAAATCGATTGACCGGGATGGATTTCAGGCATATTATTTTAACAGAATTGGCGAATGAGAATCTCGCCTGTTTCTGCATCTGCCGATGTAAGATTGGGCGTTGGGCAAGACAAGAACGCCGTAATATTTTTAAGGTGGTTCTAATGAGCGTAAAGAGTTCTTTCCTGGTATTGTTACTGTTGATTATAGGATGTCAGCAGGCTGTTATTAGTCAGGAACAACCTGCCGGAGAGGTAAATGTAACCGGAACGCCCGATAAAGTTGAGCCTGATGAGCAATTGGATATAAACAGGTATCTATTGCTGACCGATCCGAACGACCAGATGCGCGTCAGAACGGCAAATGTGCTTTTATATAATGAAAATCCCCAGGCAAGACAGACCCTTATAGATACACTAAGTTTGACGAATAACAGCGCGGCACGCATGGCAATCTGCAGGGCGTTGATTCAATCGAGATCATCGAAGGTTTCTGTAAACAGTGTGGAGGATTTCATACAGCCGTTATTTGGTATTTTCAATACTGAAAACGATGGTGAGGCCCGGTTGGCGGCCGAGGCTACACTGATTTACAAATATGACAAAATCGGGGATTTATTAGAAAAGCTGGTGATGGACAGTGAGAAGCCGGCTAAAACAAGAATCAATGCTATCGGCGCATTGAATCGGCCGGATATAAATGCAGTAATTATGCTTATCAGGCTTGTTGACGATCCGGATGAGCAGGTGGTTGCAAAAGCGGAACAAACGCTTCGTTCGCTGGGTATTCCCGTGGGTACGAACAACTCAGAGCGTGAGGCGATTATTACCGACCTCATAAGCAAGGGAATAGATACGTTTTTACGGGAATTGTTGATAAACCAGGAAGCTCAGATGCGTAGTATCAGGAACGAACTGGAATCGTGGAAAGATTCTCATCTGGCATTATTAGGCAAGACATATCGTAGTATGAGCGATGATGCGGCTAAGGGCAAGTTTCTCGTCGAATACTTGGGCAGTTCTAAAGCGGCGATAAAATTGTGGGCGCTGGATCAGGTTTTTCAGTGGGTAAAAGGCACGAACCGCAATATGCCCAAGGAGCTTGAACCGATCCTGAAGGATCTTATTTCAGACCAGGATAAAAAAGTCCGGCTTAAAACGGCCGAGTTACTGGCTTTGATGCGTACGATAAATTCAGCTTCATCCCTGCTGGCTCAGCTAAAAGTCGAAACAGATGAACAAGTCAGAGGACAATTGTTGGATACTCTCGGATGGGTATGTTTCTACGCTCTTTCACCGAATTCGTCATTTAAGATCACACCTGAGACGAGACAACAGGCTCTTGGGTGGGCTGAAATATTCCTTCTTGATGAAAATACCGACAAGGCCCAAATCGGTGCTCGAGTGATGAAAAAGCTGCTTGAACGTGATGGTTTAAGACCGGAAGAGGCCGATAGAAAACTTAGTCTGCTCGTTGAAAGATATAACCGTCTAAAGAACGACTCTGATGAGACTTTGCGAGGCGCTTTGCTTAACACAATGGTGGGTTTGGTTGCTCAGGATAGCGCATATAAAGTTAATGCCGAAAAGCTATTTAGGCAATTCTTCCTGGAGGCTTTGAACAGCAAGACGGATATAGTGCTGGAATCAGCGGTAGAGGGACTTGCGAATATTGATAAGACAAGTGCTCTGATAACGTTGAGGACAAGAGGTTTTCATAACAATCCGAGTCCTAATGTCAGGAGCATGCAAATAGAGCTTGCTAAAAATGTCGGCGGAGTTGAAGATTTGGACTGGTTAGCGGAAAAGATTGGTACGAATTCGGAAAGCCAGGCAGCCTGGCAGGCGATGTTAAGAATATTCAACGAGTCTGACACCAATGTTCTGAATGAATGGGTGGGAAGATTAACCGGTAGCCAAAGTAAGTTAACAGATAATCAGAAAGTGGATTTTCTAAAAATAGCGGAGGCAAAGGCCCTCGGAGAAAATAAAAGGGAAGTTCGCAAACAATTGGCCGAATTCTTGTATAAAACTGGTCAGTTCGAACAGGCTTCCGAATACTTCGGTAGGCTGAAAACCGACGCTCAAAGTCCCGAACAACAGCAACTCTTTTTATCCAGGCAATTGGAGGCCTGTTTGAGGTGGCCGAACTATAAACTCGCTGCGGATTTAATAAAGAGTTGCTTGTCTGAAAGGGACTTAGAGCCTAATGATGTTGTTATTCAGTCGATAGAAAATTATTTAAGCACTCAATCGGATAAAACCGATATCGACGTTCTGTTAAAAACTCTGGCGGATATAAAAGTTACTACTCCTCGAACCAAATGGGGTGAGCAAATTAAATCCTGGATCGGCCGTTTTAATATAAACGGCGAACCGAATAAGGAAGAAACCAAGGTCAATATCTGACAATCCGGCTTTTGGTACAAATTTGGTTGTTTGGGCGGGTTTTGTGATTAACCGATTTGGATGTATAAATATGAGGAACGTGTGTATTTTAAGGTTTAATGCCGGTATTTTGTACAAATATATCTTTTATTCAATAAGCTCGGAAGCAAAGGCTGTGAAAATGGGAAATATGGGGGAGCCACGGGCTTTTTTTAGGGAAGGAAAAAAATCAAAGATTTTTCAATTTTTTTGGATTTTTATATTTGCACTAATATATATTTTCATATAAATTATTAGGTTTTCGTTAGTAATTGAATTGGGAGTTTTTGTATTCACCGTCTGAAACGTGAGGCTGTGAATCAGGTAATGTGCTGCTGTAGCTCAGTGGTAGAGCGCGTCCTTGGTAAGGACGAGGTCATGGGTTCAAGCCCCATCAGCAGCTAAATGCAAGGTGTATCAAGCCGAAAAAGTTTCTCAGGTGCTGAGAAACAGACAGTCAGTAGCAAGTAAGCTTGGTTTTAAGATGATAGTTTAGGCTTGAAAGATATTTTACGGAAATAAAGTAGAAACGAACTGAAATACTAACCGGGCACATTGGAGGTTTATATTAAGATGGCTAAGGCGGTATTTGAAAGAACAAAACCACATATCAATGTCGGAACAATTGGTCATGTTGATCATGGAAAGACGACATTAACGGCAGCGATGACCAAGGTAATGGAGTTTAAGGGGCTATGCCAGTATAAATCTTACGACGAAATAGCAAAGGCATCAGAATCTCAGGGCCGACGCGATGAAACAAAGATTCTAACCATCTCTACAGCACATGTTGAATATGTGACAGAAAACCGTCACTATGCTCATATAGATTGCCCCGGACATGCCGATTATGTTAAAAACATGATAACGGGAGCGGCGCAGATGGATGGTGCTATTCTTGTCGTCAGCGCATCCGATGGTCCTATGCCTCAAACACGTGAGCACATTCTTCTCGCCCGCCAGGTGAACGTACCGAAAATTGTGGTCTTCCTGAATAAAGTTGACCTTGTCGATGATCCGGAGCTTATTGACCTGGTAGAATTGGAAATAAGAGAATTATTGAATAAATATGAGTTTCCGGGAGATGACACGCCGGTTATAAGAGGTTCTGCAATTCTGGCAATGAGAGCAGCCAGCATCGACGATCCGGAGTGCAAACCGATTGTAGAGCTGCTTGATGCTATGGATGAATATATACCCCTGCCGGTTCGAGATGTCGATAAGCCGTTTTTAATGCCGGTCGAGGATGTTTTCAGCATTAAAGGTCGTGGTACGGTCGGCACAGGCCGCGTTGACCGTGGCAAAATCAAGGTCGGTCAGGAAGTTGAGATAGTAGGGTTAACCAAGGACATACGAAAAACAGTTGTTACCGGCGTAGAGATGTTCAACAAAACACTCGATGAAGGCCAGGCCGGTGATAATATCGGCTTGCTCTTGCGAGGTGTTGAAAAGAAAGAGTTGGAACGTGGACAGGTGGTTGCAGCTCCAGGTAGTATTACACCGCATACGAAATTTGAGGCCGAAGTTTACGTGCTTACCAAAGAAGAAGGTGGCCGTCATACCCCGTTCTTCGCTGGTTATAAACCACAATTCTACTTTAGAACAACGGATGTCACGGGTGCGGTTCTCGCCCTTAAAAGCCGGGAAGGGAAAAGCGCCGAGATGTGTATGCCGGGTGATAATATAGCGATGGAAGTGGAAATTATATCCCCAATCGCTATGGAAGAAGGGCTTCGTTTTGCTATTCGGGAAGGTGGACGAACGGTCGGTGCCGGTGTTGTTGCCAAGATAATAGCCTGAAAGCTCTGATTATCTCTCTGGAATCTGTAACTATTTTTTAACGTGTTTGCTGACACTGGTTATGGTCAACTGGGCAGGCGTATCGAAGATCAAATGAGAATGCACAATAAAAAGTGACAAGCCTGCATGGTGGAAACTAAGTCTTATGGCGAAAAAGAAGAGTAAAAGAGAGTATGTCTGGCTTGAGTGCACTCAATGCAGCAATAGAAATTATCGCACAAGTATAAGTGTGGCTGAAGGTACGCCAAAATTAGAGCTCCGAAAATTTTGTAAGAAGGAGCGGAAACGTACTGTTCATAAGATACGACGCAAGTGATTGAAAAATCGACAATCGATTTTACAGGCCAGTAGCTCAATTGGCAGAGCGTCGGTCTCCAAAACCGAAGGTTGGGGGTTCGATCCCCTCCTGGCCTGCTTTGAAGCGAGATGATTAGTTACGCTTCATTAAGAAACGGGGTAAATATGTTTTTTGATATATATAAACGTGGACAGGGCAAATATACGAGACTTTGCAGTGCATTTGCCGCGGCTATAATCATTGGCCTGGGTTGTCTGCAGCTCTATTACGAATTGGAGGCAGCGTCATGGAGTATTAGCAATAAAGCATCCCTGTGGATAGCGACGATGGTTCCTACGGGATTGTTTGTTATCCTTACTCTGTTGGTTTTTTGGTTGGTGAACAAGCATCAGGTTGCGGATTTTTTAATCGCCGCTGAGGGCGAGATGAAAAAGGTTAGTTGGTCGAGTAAACAGGAAATAGCCGTTTCAACGTTTATCGTTATCATAGTAGTGGTTATTATGGCTATACTTCTTGGAACCGCCGATCTTAGCTTTCAAACTTTTTTTATGTGGCTCTTTAGCTAAGCATTGTCTCTCAAGAGAGATATGAAATAAGGTGTTAATATGCAGTGGTATGTATTGAGAGTTGCGGCGAATAAAGAAGCCCAGGTTAAAGATACTCTTATACAGAAAGTGGAAAGAGAAGGCCTGACTGATCTTATTGGCAGAATTGAGGTTCCCGTTGAGCGAATAAAGCGTATCCGCGGCAACAAACAGACGGTCCATAAGCGGAAGCTGTATCCGGGTTATGTCTTTATGGAAATGGAATCTACCGAGGACGGCAGGGTCCCGGAAAAGGCCTGGTTCATGATTAAAGGGACCGCCGGAGTCGGTGATTTCATCGGAACAGAAGGTATTCCCACACCTATGCGCGACACGGACGTAGCGAAGATGCTTTTGGAGGCCGAAAAACCTGAAGAGGCTCCGAGTATTAAAGTAGAGTTTACAAAAGGTGATATGATTAGAATCCGGGAAGGTGCCTTTGAGAACTTTGAAGGTGTCGTAGATTCGATTGACACCGATCGCGGAATTGTAAAGGTGATTGTTACCATTTTTGGTAGAAGCACACCGCTGGATATAGAATATTGGCAGATCGAAAAATTGTGATAATGAGGGTGATTACAAACTCGGACACACACCGGAAATCGAGAATTGAAGGTAAATAATGGCGAAGGAAGTAGCAGTAAAGATTAAATTACAGGCGCCTGGCGGGCAGGCAACACCGGCTCCGCCTATTGGACCTGCGTTGGGTCAGCACGGTGTTAATATAGGCCAATTCGTCTCACAGTTCAATGAAAGAACAAGGGAGTTGAACGGGACAATTGTGCCGGTTGTTATAACTGTGTTTGCGGATAAAAGTTTTACTTTCGATGTTAAAAGTCCGCCGGCAGCGGTTTTACTCAAGCAGGCTGCCGAGATTGCGAAAGGAAGCGGCACACCAAATAAAGAGAAAGTCGGACAAATCAGTGCCGAGCAGGTGCGGAAAATCGCTGAAACCAAGTTCGAGGATTTGAACGCATACGATATTGAGCAGGCGGAAAAAATAATCAGGGGCACCGCAAGAAGTATGGGTATAGAAATAAATGATTGATAAGTTTTAAGAGAAATATTTGCAATTTGAGATATTAGTTATGCAAGACAGAAGCAAAAGATACAAAAAAGAAGCACAACAGTCGAGCAAAGAGACTTTAAATATTGCTGAGGCGGTGGAAAAGGTTAAATCTTTCAAGTCTGTAAAGTTTGACCAGAGTGTAGAATGTGTGTTGCATCTGGGCATCGATTCGAAACAGGCCGATCAGACGGTGCGGGGTTCGTTGTCCCTGCCTCATGGGATTGGGAAAAAGAAAACCGTCATAGCATTCTGCGAGGATTCCGATATCGAGGCGGCCCAAAAGGCCGGGGCTGTTGAAGCAGGTTGCGATGAGTTGATTAAAAAGATATCCGATGGCTGGCTGGATTTTGATGTTGCGGTTGCCTCTCCGAGGGTAATGGGTAAAGCAGGCAAGCTCGGCCGGGTTCTTGGACCGCAGGGTAAAATGCCGTCACCAAAAAACGGTACTGTGACGAACGATGTTCCTAAAGCGGTGGCTGAATTTGCTGCGGGGAAAATCGAGTTTAGGAACGATGCCGGCGGTAATGTCCATGTCGTGGTCGGTAAACAAAGCTTCGAAACACAAAAACTTATAGATAATATAGAGGCATTTGTTTCACACATTAAGAAGATTAAGCCGGTTTCTGCAAAAGGCACATACATCAAGAAAATGTGTATATCTGCTGCCATGAGCCCGAGTGTAGCAGTTAATTACTGAAGGTTTTTATTTATTATCGATACGTGAAAACGAGAAAAGAAAAATGAGCAAGTATGTAAAAGCATTACTGCAGGCGGAGCTGGAAAAGAAAATTGATGATGAGAATATCAGGGACTTTTTGATTGTAAGTATCAAAGGCCTTGACGGAGTTGACAATAATTTAATCCGGGGAGAGCTTAAAGAAAAGGGTATTCGATTATCGGTAGTTAAGAACTCCCTGTTTAAAAAAGCTTTGCACAATCGTCAAATGAACCCAGCGGCGGCATTGTTTGATGGTCCCTGTACTATTGCTTATGGCGGTGACAGTATCGTTGATGTGGCAAAGGAGCTGGCCGAACGGGCCGTGAAAAATCCTGTTATACAAGTCAAGGGAGCGTTTCTTGACGGCATTGCACTGGATGCCAGGCAGGCTGAGTCGCTTTCAAAGATGCCGACACGAGCGGAGCTGCTGGGCGAGATTGTTATGTTGTCTCAGTCCGTTGGCCGTAGGTTGGCTGCTGTTATCGGTGCACCTGCAGGGATTATTGCGGGTTGTATAAAGACAAAAGCGGAAGGTGAGGAAAAACAAGCAGCGTGAGACTAGAATATTAAATTGCTTGCGTGGCTGTCCCTGTCTTTGTAAAGGGGGTTAAACGAAACGACGGAGTTTCGGCTACCACCAGGCCTTATATGATAGGAGTTTTTGGAAATGACAGAACAAGAGAGCCAAACCAAAGAAGCTGAACAGACAAAAGAAGATACCAAAGGGAAAAAATGGAGCAGCGACACAAAAAAGCTCGGTGATAAAATAGTCGCTCTAACGTTAATGCAGGCTAAAGAGTTGGGTGACTATCTCAAGGATGAATACGGTATTGAACCTGCCGCTGGTGGAGCCGTTATGATGGCAGGTCCTGCCGTTCAGACGCAATCTGAGGAGAAGGCGGAAAAAACGAGTTTTAATGTAGTTCTTAAAGAATACGGTGATAAGAAGATACAGGTTATAAAAGAGGTCAAATCTATCACCGGCCTGGGCTTAAAAGAAGCCAAGGAGCTTGTCGATAATCTTCCGAAGACGATTAAAGAGGGACTCAGTAAAGAAGAAGCCGAAACTTTACAAAAGCAACTCGAGATTGTCGGCGCAGTAGTGGAATTGAATTGAGCGGGAGCATGATACATGAGCTTGCAGTTTTGAATTCCGGAAGGAAGTTCGGGACAACTGCATAATGTTGTTTCTGCGTAGCGATTGGGACGTATAATGTTGGAGATTACAAATGCGTGAGATTATTGCTGGACAAACCGAACGTTGTTTTGGCAAACTCCCCGATATTGTTGAGATTCCGAATCTGGTTGCGATACAAAAGAAAAGCTATGGTGGATTCCTGCAAAGAGATGTGGCACCGACAAGGAGAAAACCTGTCGGGCTCGAAGCACTTTTTCGGGAGACATTTCCTATCGAAAGCTACGATAAGAAAATGATTCTGGAATACCTCTACTATGAGCTGGAGAAACCTCATTATACCCCGGTTCAGTGCCGACAACTGCGATTGACTTATGGATACCCCTTAAAGATATGGTGTCGTTTGCGCTCAAAGGAGGGTGAGGATTTGGCCGAACAGGCAATGTACCTCGGTGAAATACCGGTCATGGTGGGCGGCGGCGAATTTATTATCAATGGTGCAATAAGGGTTATAGTGAGCCAGCTTCATAGAAGTCCGGGTGTTGATTTCCTCATTGAGAGCAAAGAAGGTGACAGAGTTTTGCATGGCGGCAGGGTAATCCCCGAAAGAGGCAGTTGGATCGAGATCAGTGTTACGAACAAAGACACTTTGGTCGTGAGGATCGACCAGTCCAGCAAGATACCGGCGACTGTTTTTCTGCGTGCAACAGACGAAGCTTACGGAACTACAGAACAAATCCTGCGATTGTTTTACCCGACGGAGAAATTGCCGGTAAACAAGCTTATGCCTAATATGTGGGCGGTTGAGCCGATTGTCGATAGAGAATCCGGTGAAATCATCGTGGAAGCAGGTGGGCAAATCGGCGATAAAGCTTCTCTGATACAGGCTGCACTTACGGAACCGAAGACTAAAGGTTCCAAGAAACAAAAGAAGTCCAAAGCTTCCAAGAAAACCTCGGCTGCCGTCGAGGTAATCAAGGATGTTCGAGACACCATCATTTTGAATACTCTTGCAGAGGATGATTGCCAGAGTCATAAACAGGCGTTATTAAAATTTTACATGAGATTAAGGCCCGGTAATCCGCCCAATGAAGAAAAAGCACAGGCTTTCTTCGCGGAGAAATTTTTTGACTCGAATCGATATCGCCTTGGTAATGTAGGCAGGTTCAGATTAAATCGCAAGTTTGAACAGACTATAGACGAAAATGAGATGACGCTCAGGCCCGAGGATTTTCTCAATACGATGAAGTATATTGTAGGTTTGCGTAATGATCGTGGCGAGATTGATGATATCGACCATCTGGGCAACAGAAGACTGCGTACTATTGACGAGCTTGCTGCCGATGAAATCAGAAAAGGATTGCTTAAACTGCGCAGAACTGTGCAGGAACGGATGAGTATGAAACGGGACTCTGAAGATTCACTTCACATTGCTGATCTAGTGAATTCCAAGAGCGTATCGAGCAGCATAAATTATTTCTTTGGTCGCGGTGAGTTAAGCCAGGTTGTTGACCAGACCAACGCTTTGAGCCAATTGACTCATGAAAGGCGTTTGTCGGCTCTTGGACCGGGCGGCTTAAATAGAAGGCGGGCTGGCTTTGAGGTTCGTGATGTTCATATTAGCCACTATGGCAGAATATGTCCTATCGAAACGCCCGAAGGGACAAATATCGGTCTGATTGCTTCATTGGCGATTTTCGCCTCTATTGATGCATACGGATTTCTGCTTTCTCCTTATCGTAAAGTGAAAAACAGTAAGGTTATCGATGAAGTGGAATATTTACGTGCGGACGAGGAGATGAAGGCAATATTTGCGCCTCCGAGCGCGGTGGATCCTAAAAGCGGTAAAATAACAGAGGGATTGGTCCTTGCAAGGAAAGCCGGCGAATTGGCACATGTTTCCAGCGAAGAAGTGAATTACGTTGATATTTCACCGAAGCAGATTGTCGGTGTCTCCGCTTCACTGATCCCGTTTTTGGAGCATGACGATGCAAACCGAGCTTTAATGGGCTCGAATATGCAACGACAGGCTGTTCCTTTGCTGAGGACTGAGCCGCCTTTGGTCGGGACAGGCATGGAAAGTGTTGTTGGACTAAACTCCAGTATGGTGGTTCGTAGCGAAACCTCCGGTACGGTTACTTCGGTGGATGCAACGAAAATTGTGATTAACCATACCGACGAATATGATCTCGAAAAATTCATAGGTTTGAACGAGAGAACCTGCCTCAATCAAAAACCGATCGTTAAACTTGGCGATAAAGTTAAAAACGGACAGATCATTGCAGACGGTGGGGGAACTGCTGATGGCGTGTTGGCTCTTGGCAAAAATGTCCTCGTAGGGTTCGTTTCATTTGATGGATTTAACTTTGAAGATGCCATCATTGTCAGCGAAAAGCTTTGTAAAAATGATAGTTTCACAAGTATTCATATCGATGAATTTACGGCTGAGGTCCGTGAAACACGTCTTGGCAAGGAAGAGTTCACCCGTGATATTCCCAATGTCAGTGAAAAGGCGCTGCGAAACCTTGATGAGAATGGCGTTATTCGTGAGGGGACAAGAGTATGTACGGGTGACATTCTGGTAGGTAAAGTTGTTCCCAAGAGCAAGACGGAGCTGACACCCGAAGAAAAGCTATTGCACGCTATATTCGGCAGGGCCGGTGAGGATGTGAAAAATGACTCGCTCGAGTTGCCCAGTGGGTACGAGGGCATTGTAATAAAAACCGAACGATTCACCAGACGCGGAGCTGGGACGGACGAGCAGAAAAAAGCGCTTGCAGTTCAGATAAAAGAATATGAAAAGCAGATGAGGGCGAAGGAATGTGCCTTGTTCAGGCAGATGATCAAGACTATTCACGACAAATTCGAAGTCAATATTGTCGATCCGTCCACACGTCAGAAAGTTGGTGCAAGTTCTGATAACGAAGTTATTTATGAGCAGATCGAAAACTTCAATGTCAAATGGATTAGGCCGGCTTCACTTCGGGATAATGCCCAGAAGATAGTCGATAAATTCTGGAGCAAGATAACCGAAATCCAGGAAGAAAAGAAACAAAGGATTGCAAATTTAAAACATGGCGACGAGCTGCCCAGCGGTGTATTACAAATGGTCAAAGTGTATGTGGCGATCAAAAGGACATTGTCGATCGGCGACAAGATGGCCGGACGTCACGGCAACAAGGGAGTTATTGCCAAGATTATGCCCGAAGAGGATATGCCGTTTCTTGGAGATGGCACGAGCCTCGACATATTGTTAAATCCCCTCGGTGTTCCAAGTCGAATGAATGTTGGCCAGATTCTCGAAACACATCTCGGCTGGGTCGCTAAGGTTCTTGGCTTTAATGCCATAACTCCGGTCTTTGACGGTGCCACCGAAGATGATATCCAGAAATTGACCCAGGAAGCAAATGAGCTTATGAGTGCACGAAAGACCGAGCTTCGCCAGGATAAACAGGTGCCACCGGCCGATGAGTTTTTTATTAATATTCCTGATATTTTGAAGACTCAGTTATATGATGGCAGGACGGGCAAACCGTTTGATCAGAAGGCGACGATTGGGTACATTTATATGATGAAACTCCATCATCTCGTTGACGACAAGATTCATGCAAGGGCCACAGGACCGTATAGTCTGATCACACAACAGCCGTTGGGCGGAAAGGCAAGGACCGGCGGGCAACGGTTTGGGGAAATGGAAGTCTGGGCGCTGGAAGGATACGGTGCCGCCTTTACCCTGCAGGAAATGCTCACCGTCAAAAGCGATGATGTTGAGGGGCGGACAAAAATCTATGAATCGATGGTCAAGGGACAAAACACCCTTGAAGCAGGAACTCCTCTGTCCTTCGACGTATTGTGTAATGAAATCAGGGGGCTTGGGCTTAATATTCAACTTGAAAAGAAACGGCTTGGGAGCTCCGCTCTCTAAGTGAATGGTTATTTAATTGCCGACTTTCTATAGTCATTAGTAAGGGGCTTATAAATGTTAGGAAGTATTTACGACCGCATTAATGATTACGGCTCAGTAAAGATTTCGTTGGCCAGTCCTAATGATATTCGGAGCTGGTCTTTTGGCGAGGTACGAAAGCCGGAAACAATCAATTATCGTACGTATCGCCCGGAAAAAGACGGCCTGTTTTGTGAGCGAATTTTCGGACCCGAACGTGACTGGGAATGTGCGTGTGGAAAATATAAGGGGACAAAATTCAAGGGTATTATATGTGACAGGTGCGGCGTCAAAGTCACGCATAGCCGTGTTCGAAGAAAACGCATGGGGCATATTAATCTCGCGGCGCCGGTAGTGCACATTTGGTTTTTTAAGGCTATTCCGAACAGACTGGGAACCCTTTTAGCGATGAAAAGCGCCGACCTCGAAAAAATTATTTATTTTCAGGAATACGTCGTCACCGACCCAGGACAAAGTCCTTTGAAAGTAGGGCAACTGCTAAGTGAAGAAGAATACAGAGACGCTACGAATAAATACGGCAAATCCTTTAAATCATTTATGGGTGCCGAAGCCATCAAGGCTCTGTTGGAGAATCTTAATCTCGATGATATAGGCGGCCAGCTCAGACAAACTATCACTAAGACCAACAGCAAGCAAAAGATAAAAGATCTGACAAAGCGGCTTAAGATCATCAACCAGGTCAGGAACAGTACTAACAAAGCTCAATGGATGGTGCTTGAAGTTATACCAGTTATTCCTCCGGACTTGAGACCTCTGGTTTTACTTGAAAGGGATAATTTTGCGACCAGTGATCTGAATGACCTGTACAGGAGAATTATCAACCGAAACAACAGACTGAAAAAGTTGATGGATCTTAACGCCCCCGAGGTAATTATCCGCAACGAGAAAAGGATGCTGCAGCAGGCGGTGGATTCGCTGCTCGACAACGGGCGTTGCAGAAGGTCTGTTCTTGGCAGCAATAATAGGCCCTTGAAATCATTGACGGATATGATTAAGGGAAAGCAGGGGCGGTTCCGTGAGAACCTGCTCGGTAAGCGCGTGGATTACTCGGCTCGTTCGGTCATTGTTGTGGGACCCGAGCTTAAGCTCTTTCAATGTGGTTTGCCGAAAAAGATAGCTCTCGAATTATATCAACCTTTTATTATCCGCAAGCTTAAGCAACATGGATTGGCCGATACGATTAAAAGTGCCAAAAGGATGATCGAGCGGCGTGACGAACAGGTATGGGATATTCTCGAGGAAGTTATCCATCAGCATCCCGTCCTGCTGAACCGGGCTCCTACTCTTCACCGAATGGGTATTCAGGCTTTCGAGCCGGTATTAGTAGAAGGTAACGCCATCAAGCTTCATCCTCTTGCCTGCAAAGGTTTCAATGCCGACTTTGACGGTGACCAGATGGCGGTGCATTTACCGTTGAGCGTCGAAGCTCAGGCGGAAACTCATATTTTGATGATGACTACATCCAATATTTTCTCGCCGGCAAATGGCTCTCCGATGGTTGGGCCTTCTCAGGATATGGTGATGGGCAATTACTATCTGACCTATGCACAACATGGTAGTGTCGAAGAAACCGGGAAATTGAGGCTGTTCAGAGATCCTTTTGAGGCAATAATGGCCCTTGAGGTAGGTAAAATTGGTTTGCATACGAAGATTTTGGTTCGACTTGGAAAAAGTGTCAAAGTGGTCGGTGAATCGGCAGTTTCAAATTCAGGGATTATTGAAACAACGGTCGGTCGGTGCATATTTAACGATATGCTTCCGGGAGGAATGCCGTTCTATAATGTTACGATGTCCCAGAGAAGGCTGAGTCGGGTAATTAGCGACTGTTATGAATATACCGGAGCATCTGAAACGGTGGTATTGCTCGATCAGATTAAAAATCTGGGCTTTAAATATGCCACACTGGCAGGGCTTAGCTTTGGGATTACAGATCTTAAGATTCCTCATAGAAAACAGGAGATTATCGAAGAAACAGAAAATAAGGTCGGAAAAATATATAAGAATTATCATGACGGCGTCTTAACCGAAGGCGAGCGGTATAATCAGGTTGTTGATGCGTGGACGAACGCACGAGTAGCGGTTACGAACGAAATGATGCGGGGTCTTAAAGAGGATACGACGGCCGAGGGCCGACCTTACCTGAATCCGATATATCTTATGAGTGATTCCGGAGCAAGAGGAAGCGTTGATCAGATTCAACAGCTTGCGGGAATGAGAGCGTTAATGGCTAAACCGAGTGGAGAGATTATTGAGACACCAATCAAATCGAACTTCCGCGAGGGTTTGACTGTTCTTGAGTACTTTAGCTCCACTCACGGAGCGCGCAAGGGTTTGGCCGATACGGCATTAAAGACGGCTAATTCCGGTTATCTCACTCGTAAGCTTATCGATGTGGCGCAGAATGTAATTGTTATTGAGCGTGATTGCCAGACCCTTCAGGGGATCACTAAAAGTGCTGTCAGTCCGCCAAGGGCGGAGGCGATTGATGTTCCGCTGTCTCAACTGATTATCGGCAGAACAGCCAGAGACAATATTCGTAATCCTATAACCGACGAAATGATCGTTCGTGAGAACGAGGTTATTAATGCTGAAGCGGCGGAAAAGATCGAAGCTCTGGGTCTTGATGCCATCAGAGTCAGAAGCCCCCTGACATGTGACAGTCCGTTTGGAATCTGTGCAAAGTGTTACGGATGGGATATGAGCACAGGGCAATTGGTTGAAGAAGGCTCGGCCGTAGGTATTGTCGCGGCACAGTCGATCGGCGAGCCGGGAACACAGTTAACACTAAGAACATTCCATACCGGCGGAGTAGCCTCGAGAGCTATTCTTGAAAGGGAACAAAAAGCGACACATGCCGGGCAGGTGCGTTATCGCGATATTAATGCTGTTGAAATTCAGCAGAGCGGCGGAAAAGTGTCCGTTATTGCCCTCAAGAGAAACGGCGAAATAGCCATTCTTGATGCAAAGGAAAGAGAACTTGACCGGTTCAAAGTGCCATATGGCGCCACTGTTTTTGTTAAGGATAATAGTAAGGTAAAAACCGGCGTGCCGTTGTTCGGTTGGGATCCCCACCGTACACCGATCCTGGCGGAAGTAGCCGGTTCTATACGGTTTGTTGATATCATCGAAGGTGAGACGATTGGTATTGAAGAAGAAAGAAAAGGACAAGCGGGAAAACCGGTGGTAATCGAACACAAGGGTGACAAGCATCCACAGATCATTATTGAAGACAGTGACGGTAAAATACTTGATGTGCATTATTTGCCTGCGGGTGCAAGAATCGAGGTTGTTGAGGGTCAGAATGTCCAAGCCGGCCAGTTACTTGCTCATCAGCCCAGAGCTACCGGCGGAACACAGGATATAACCGGGGGCTTACCGAGAGTTACCGAAGTATTTGAGGCAAGAAAGCCCAAAGATCCTGCTGCTATGGCGGAAATCAGTGGTCGAGTCGAGTTAAGGAGCGACAAGCGCAAGGGCAAGATGACGATTATTATCAGAAGTGAAAGCGGTATGGAAAAGGAACACCATGTTCCTCGGGACAGACATCTGAACGTTCATACCGGCGATTATGCCGAAGCCGGTGACGCTCTTACCGATGGCCCGCTGGTGCCGCACGATATTCTGAGGATTAAAGGTGAGGAAGCGTTGCAAAGATATTTGACGATAGAAATTCAAAATGTCTATCGTTCCCAGAATGTAAATATCAATGATAAGCATATTGAAATTATTTGTTCTCAGATGATGCGAAAGGTGGAAATTGAATCTGTGGGTGACAGTTCGTTTCTGCCGGGCGAGGTTGTTGACAGGTTTTTATTCAAAAAAGAGAACGAAAAACTGACTAATAGTCTTAAAATAGCCGACCTCGGAGACGTGTCCGATTTCGAGCTGGGTCAGATTATCAGTAAAGAGGAGCTGGCCGGCAGTAATGAAAAGATGGAAGGTATCGGCGGCCGCGGTGCCACAGGTAAGAAACCGAGACCTGCAACCGCCAAAACATTACTTTTGGGAATCACCAAGGCTTCGCTGTGGTCTGAGAGCTTTATAGCTGCAGCCAGTTTTCAGGAGACAACCAAAGTTCTCACCGAGGCGTCCTTGGCGGGCAAGATAGATGAGCTTCATGGTTTGAAAGAAAACGTAATACTCGGTCACCTGATACCCGCCGGTACGGCTTTCAAGCCCCATTTGGAAATAAAGGTCAAACATCTTGTCGAAGCTCCGCTGCCGAAGGAATTCGAGGAAGTGGCGGAAATCAGGGAAGCCAAAGAGGCCGAAGCAAAAGCTGAGGCTGCGGTCAGGGAAGCGCTGGGTATCGAATGAAACAAAGGCCTTTTCGTTAAAAATGTATGAATTATCAGGAAAGCGGGGCGGCTATTTGTTTTGTTGTTGATGATTGTTTCTGCGTAACCGCTTCGCTAAAGTGGCTATGGATTTCAATTCCTGAACATCCAGCGGTGTTCCGTGTTGTTTTGAATTGCCCCTGTTTTTTATTTCTTTTGCCGTTGGTTCTTCAAGCAGGTTTTGATTGTTGGCTATTTCCTGCCGGGATTGTTCCTTGGGGGTGATCAAATCTGCAGTTTGTTGCTTTGCGACCTTTTGGGTATGTTCATCTTCGGGAATATTTTCTCCTTGCTTTTTATTAGTGACAGTGTTATTGACGGTTAGTTGTTTCATGCTGTTATCTGCTTGTTCGCCCTGTTGAATTTCCTGGATTTCAAAGGTTTGAGGCATAGAAAGCCCAGGATTAATATTATATTCCGGATGCTCGCATTCTTTGGCTCCAACGGGAGTTTGTTGGCTGGAGGTTGTTAACTCGGAGATTTTCTTCTGGAGCTTTTCCTCTGTTCGTTTGTATTTGGTGACTTCGCGTCTAAGTAGTCTGATTTGCTCTGTAGCCTTTCTCCATTCTTTAGTAGTCTGTTTCCAGTTTGGTTTTTCATCTTTTAGGGATTTTGCAGGAGCCGGGGCTGGTTTGTGCTGTTTGGTATCTTCGACTTTGGGGTGACTTTCTCGATGGCTATAGAGCTTTTTACCGATGATTTCCGGTTGATTTATGTTCTGGATCGTACGTATCGGTCTGACCTTAGCTTTGCGCCGACGTCTCGAAATCAGAATTAACAAAATAATGATTGCTGTTACTATTATTAGTAACTGCCCTTTTTCCAATCCCAGTTCCGACATATATTGCAGGAATTTCCTTATAGCAATATCTATTGCATCCATTATTTGTTTCCAAAACTAAGGTCGATTATGAATCCTTTTATTTCTGCTTTTTTAAAAAGACAATTGTTTAGATAATAAAGAATTCATCAGCCTCCGCTCCTGCCAAGAAACATATTACATGTCATACATACTTTATCAGATGGAATATTGTAAGTCAAAGAGAAATATTATCCGGATTTAGTAAGTTGTGGCAGTGTTGCGGGAATATTGTCGATAATAACGTAGGTTATGGATGTTCCGATATTATGTATATTATTTGTGGATTTTCAGCGAAATGAGGACCGAATTCGGGATAGCCGGATTTGGAGATGTTTGCCTGGTTAATCTCCGGGATTTTGAAGAATAAAATCCGGTATTTTCGCCTATTTTGAAAAAAAATTCAATCAGGGCGTAAAATTTGTTGGAATTTGTGCGGTTAATGCTACAATGTTGGTTTTATTGATAATTTAACAAAATATATTAAGACATGGAACTGTAGAAATTATGCCGACAATAAATCAATTAGTCAGACGTCCGAGGGCTAAGTCTAAAGGCCATAAGCGGGTATCCGATATCAGCGGATCACCGCAGAAACGAGGTGTGTGTTTGATTGTAAGAACTCAGACACCGAAGAAACCGAATTCCGCTTTGCGCAAGATTGCCCGAGTTAGATTAACGAATGGCAAAGAAGTTACGGCTTATATACCCGGTATCGATCATAATCTTCAGGAGCACAGCACGGTTATTATTCGAGGGGGTCGTGTCAGGGACCTGCCTGGTGTGAGGTACCATATCGTACGTGGAGTTCTGGATTGTGCCGGTGTGTCTAACCGCAAACAGGGCAGGAGCAAGTACGGAGCAAAAAAGAGTAAATAGTGTGGAATTTGACAGTTACCGAAAACTGATTATGAAAGATAAAGTCTGACCGAGAATCGAATATGAAAAGGTTTACCGCTTCAAATCAACAATTACAACCTGATCCCAGGTATAATAGTAAATTGGTCTCCAAGTTTATTAACTGTTTGATGCTGGAAGGCAAGAAAAGCACCGCGCAGCAGATTTTTTACGATGCTATGAACATCATAGGTGAAAAAGTTCAGGATGCCGAAACGCTTGAGGTATTTGAGAAGGCTGTGAACAATGTGAAACCGTTAATCGAAGTTCGCAGCAAACGGGTCGGCGGGGCGAGTTATCAGGTGCCGATGCAGGTCAATGCAAAGCGCCAGCAATCCCTTGCTTTCAGATGGATTTTGACCTCAGCCAGATCCAAGAAGGGTAAGCCAATGTGCCAGCGTCTTGCGTCTGAATTGATGGATGCTTATAAGGAACAGGGTGGTGCAATGACTACCCGAGAGAATGTGCACAGAATGGCAGAGGCAAACAAAGCTTTTGCTCATTTTGCCTGGTAATAATTGTTTTTTACTACTGCCACGGTAAGTTTACGAAAATGACCGTGGCAGTTTTTTTTATCCGCTGCTTATGGTCGGTTATTGTCATTCGAGCCATTAAGCAGGGCTTATGAGTTCCAAGATGGGTACACTGGCAAATTTACGCAATATCGGAATTATGGCTCATATCGACGCCGGTAAAACGACCGTTACCGAGCGTATACTCTATTATACGGGAAAAACGTATAAGATGGGGGAAGTACATAATGGTACTGCCGTAATGGATTTCATGGAAGAGGAGCAGCAAAGAGGGATCACTATCACATCTGCGGCTACAAAATGTCCCTGGAAGGGTATCGAGATTAACCTTATTGATACACCGGGGCATATCGATTTTACCGCCGAGGTGGAAAGGTCGCTGCGTGTTCTCGATAGTGCGGTAGCTGTTTTTGACGGCAGTGAGGGTGTGCAGGCACAGAGTGAGACTGTTTGGAGGCAGGGACAAAAATATGACCTGCCGTGTCTTTGCTTCATCAACAAGATGGACAAGGTTGGAGCTGATTTCGAAATGTCCGTTGACAGTATCCGCGATAAGCTCCTGGCAAATCCGGTTGCCTTGCAGATTCCCATTGGTGCGGAGGATTCTTTTAAAGGAATAATAGACTTAATCGAAATGAGAGCGGTTTTTTATAAACCCGAAAAGATGGGCGCTATTTTCGAGGAAAAAGCGATTCCAGCGGAATTGCTGGAGGCTGCACATCAAAACAGAAACCGGATGATAGAACTCTCTGCCGAGTATGATGAAGAGCTGATGGATGCCTATGTCCATGATAAACCGATTGCTAAAGAAGTGGTAACAAGAGCAATCAGGGCAGGAACTTTAAAAAACAAACTTCATCCGGTCTTTGTTGGTTCTGCTTTAAAATACATTGGTGTGCAAAGACTGCTCGATGGCGTTATGGAGTATCTACCTTCGCCGCTGGATAAGCCGGATATTATGGGACACAAGCCGAATGATGCCGATAAACAGGTATCCATCAAGTGTGATCCCAACGGCAGTCTTGTTGCTATTGCGTTCAAGATTACAAACGATGTACATGGAGATTTGTACTTTCTTAGAATATACCAGGGTAGACTGAAGCCCGGTAGCAGAATCTTGAACTCGAATCGCAATCGGCGAGAGAATATTACCAGAATATTTGAGATGCATGCGAACGAACGAAAGGTTTTAGATTTATCAAGTGCAGGTGACATTGTAGCTGTTGTCGGTTTAAAACAAACTCTCACGGGTGATACGATCTGTGACCCCAAGAAACCAGTTTGTTTGCCGAGTATTACCTTTCCTCAAACGGTTATTAATATGTCAATAGAACCTCGGACTGCGGCTGAGAGGGTAAAGTTGGCCGAAGCAATCACTTCTTTAAAGCGGGAGGATCCCACATTTGAATGTAAGGTAGATAGCGAAACCGGGCAAACCATTATAAGTGGGATGGGTGAATTGCATCTGGAAGTTTTGCAACATAAGTTGGTACGTGAAAGAAAGGTTGATATAAGGGTCGGCAAGCCAAGAGTTGCTTATAAGGAAACTATTACAAAATCGGCCCAGGGGGAAGGTAAATTTGTACGTCAAACTGGGGGGCATGGTCAATATGGGCATGTTGTGTTACAGATAGAACCGCTTTATACCGACGATGGTAATTGGAGAAGCGATATTGAGTTTATTGGTAATGCGCCTGCCGATGAGGTTCCGAAAGAGTATATTAGTGATGTTGAGAGAGGTTCAAAAGAGGCTTTGGGTAATGGTGCATTGGCGGGCTATCCTGTTATTGGCGTTGGAGTTACGTTGATTGGTGGTTCCTTCCATTCGGTGGATTCTTCCGGACTCGCTTTTGAACAGGCTGCTGCAATTGCTATTGAAAAGCTGATAAAGGACGCCGGTCCGATTCTGCTTGAGCCGATAATGAAAATTCAGGTTGTTGTTCCGCAGGTTAATTTTGGTGCGATTCAGGGTAATTTGCTTGCTAAAAGGGGTATGATTACGAATTGTCGGATACACGGGAATATGCAGGTAATTGACGCAAAAGTACCTCTTGCCGAGATGTTTGGTTATTCCAGCGAGATCAGGAGTTTGACGGCCGGCCGGGGGACCTTTACGATGGAGCCGCTGAGCTATGAGAAGGTTCCGGAGCAGGTAGCTAAGCAGATTATTTTCTAAAAAATAAATTTTTAAAATTTATCCAAAAAAATCCAACATTTTATTGACAGTCATAGTGATCTTTGATAGTTTTAGGGGTTTTCAGCCGTAGCGAGCATCGTCACGGATGACTTTGCGTGAGTTAAGTTGGGCTGTGGCAAGTCGGGTAATAAATAGTCAGGGATGGTAATTGACTTTATTAAGGGGTATAGTTAAAGTCTAAAGAAGGTTTTAAATATGTCCTTGGATGGGCTAAACCCCAACTCTTAAGGAAGGCGAATTTGACAGTTTGGTATTGATTACAATCTTTGGAAATGTGAAGTTATAGTAATCAGAGGTCATTGCTAAAGCCTTTCCTGCCAATATCGGATTAATTTTATATAGTAAATAGCAGAAAAACTATATGCTTATAAAGTGGTGTATTGCTCTTGTAAAATAAGTTAATATCTATCCGGTTTATTTGAACTGGAAGTATAATAAGCACGTTTATAGAAATGTGGGCAAGGAGCGAAGTTTCTGTACAGGTTATCCATATTTCTAACGTGTGATATGGAAATAAGGAATCAGCTTTTGTCTTTGAATACTTTGTTACCTGCGCTTATGTAAGCGTAACTTTGAGAAAGCAGAAGCGCCGGATTGGCTGCAGTAGTGCAGAGGAAAATTATGGCTGCTGAAACTGAAAGAATTAGAATTAAGATGGAATCCTATGATTCCAGGACACTTGATGCGTCTGCAAAGGAGATAGTCGAGCATGCTCGAAAAACAAATGCCCGTGTCAGCGGTCCGGTGCCGTTGCCTACACGGGTCGAAAGATATACTGTTCTAAGAAGTCCTCATATAGACAAGAAGTCACGAGAACAGTTTGAGCTGAGGACTCATAAGCGACTGATAGATATTCATGAAGCCAATGCCCGCACAGTTGAAGTTTTAAACCGCCTGGTTGTCCCGGCAGGAGTTTTCGTAAGAATTAAAGCTTGATTGATACAACCGGGCTAAATGGGAAACAGCGATAATGGCAATGTTGTTGGGAAAAAAAGTTGGAATGACTCAGGTTTACGATGAATCGGGCAATTTATTGCCTGTTACAGTCATTCAGGCTGGTCCTTGTATAATTACGCAAGTCAAAACTATTGCCAGTGACGGTTACAACGCCGTTCAGTGTGGTTTCGATGATGTAAAGACCGTTCGCAGGAAAAAATCTGATATCGGACATGCTAATAAAGCTAAAACATCCCCGAAGAAATTAGTCAGGGAAATGCGAGTGTCGGATGACGATGAGCAGAAGTACGAAGTTGGTGATTCTATTACGGTAATGATTTTTGCAGAAGAAAAATTCGTTGATGTAATTGGTATCAGCAAGGGCAAAGGATTTGCTGGTGTAATGAAACGCCATGGATTTGGTGGTTTTCCCGCTTCGCATGGAACCGAAAGAAAACATAGAGCGCCCGGTTCGATATCGAGTTTCGCCAGTAATGCCGGTCATGGTGCAGGTCCTAAAAAGGGCAAAAGAATGGCGGGGCACATGGGTAATACTCGGATAACAACAAAGAACCACGAATTGGTTGAGATAGACGAAGATAAAAACTTATTGGTAATAAAAGGCTCTGTGCCTGGGCCGGCCGGTGGATATTGCATTGTTCGCAGTGCCAAAAAGGGCGGTGCCACACAAAAAAATAAGCAGAAGATGGATGCCGGAAAATGATTGATTTGGCTGTATATAACAAAGATGGACAGGAGATCGAAAGCCTGAGGATCGATGAGGCGGCACTGGGCGGCTCAGTCAGGTATCCGTTGCTGAAGCAGGCCATAGTTATGTATCACGCCAACAAACGGGTTGGAACAGCTTCGAATAAGGGCAGAAGTATGGTGGCCGGTTCGGATAGAAAGCTGTTTCGACAGAAGGGAACCGGGAATGCACGTGTAGGGAACATAAGAACCGGCAAGCGCGTTGGTGGTGGAGTAACCTTTGCAAAAAGTCCCAGAGATTTTGGCAAGCGTATGCCGAAAAAACAAAAGAAATTAGCCAAGGACTCTGCAATATTGGCGAAACTTTTAAGTAATAATGTTGTGGTAATTGACGGGTTGAGTCTTGAGAAACCGCGAACACGTGATTTTGTTGCCATATTAGATAACCTCAAAATTGAACGCAGTTGTCTTGTAGCGATTGTCTCCGCGGATGTTAATCTTTACAAATCAGTCCAGAATGTTCCCAGGGTGGCTGTTATGCCGGTGAACGAATTGAATGCCGGACAGATTTGCAGTTACCGTAAAATGTTGTTCACAAAAGACGCGTTCTTATCAGTCTTAAATAAAGACAAGACAAGTAATAATTAGCAGGTATCGGTGTGGATAACTATAATATTATAATTCGGCCCTTGGTTACTGAGCAGGGAATGCACTTCGCGAACACGAAAGGTGCATACTGTTTCGAAGTGCATAAAAAAGCTAATAAGGCTCAGATAAAAGATGCTGTGGAAAAAATATATAGTGTCAAGGTGCTGAAAGTCAGGACAGCCAACCGCCCTGGAAAATATCGCCGAAGAGGCAGAACTTACGGGCAAACTTCGAGCTGGAAGAAAGCGGTTGTATTTTTGGATCCGGAATTCCATATAGATTTGTTCTAAATTACGAGATACGAGTTATGGGCATTCGAGTTTATAAGCCAACAAGTGCAGGACGAAGAAACAGTTCGGTAAACGATTATTCCGATCTGACGGCCAAAAAGCCTGAGAAGTCACTGTGCAAGCGAATTAAAAAGAACGGCGGCAGGAACCATTACGGCATAACTACGACTCGCTTTAGGGGCGGAGGCGCGAGGAGAATATATCGTATCATAGATTTTAAGCGTAATAAGGACGGTATCCCCGCTAAAGTAGCAACGATTGAATACGATCCTAATAGAAATTGTTTCATATCGTTGTTGCATTACGCTGATGGCGAAAAAAGGTACATATTGGCCCCTATCGGTATTCGAGTGGGAGATTATATCGAAAGTGGTCTCTCATGTGAGCCAAAGGTGGGAAATGCAATGCCGCTGGAGACGATTCCCGCTGGCATAGAGATTCATAATATCGAAATGAGGGCCGGACAGGGCGGCAAATTAGTCAGAGGTGCCGGCGGCTCTGCGAGAATCGTGGCGAAAGAAGGAGATTGGGCGACTGTCATCTTACCGAGCGGTGAGATGCGTATGTTACGAAAAGAGTGCAGAGCGACAATAGGTCAGTTGAGTAATCCCGACTTCCAAAATGTGCGGGTTGGAAAAGCCGGAAGAAAACGTCATATGGGTATCAGGCCGCATGTCAGAGGCAAGGCAATGAATCCTGTCGCCCATCCGATGGGTGGCGGGGAAGGAAGAGCAAATGGTGGCAGACATCCCTGCTCACCTACCGGTGTGCTGGCAAAAGGTGGGAAGACAAGGAATCCAAGGAATCCGAGTAACAAGAGGATTATACGAAGACGAAAAAGTGGACGTTTTCAGATAAAAGCGTAGAAGGCAAAAAGAATTGATGGCGAATTTATTGTACTTTGAAGGTTGAGTAAATCCGAATGGGCAGATCGAGTAAAAAAGGGCCATTTGTCGATGAGAAGTTGTTTGTAAAGGTAAAAAAACAGACAGCAGCCGGTTCTCACGAGCCAATTAAGACCTGGGCAAGAAGATGTACCGTAATTCCCGAGTTCGTAGGCGTGACATTTCTGGTCCATAACGGCAAAATGTTTAATAAGGTTCTTGTGACAGAGGATATGGTCGGGCATAAACTTGGTGAATTTTCACAGACAAGGACATTTAAAGGGCATTCGAGCAAGAAAATAGCAAAAGCTTGAGTATGATAGGCTTTTTGGTGAATGACCAAAAAGCCAGCGAACCAATTACGAGAAACGTTGTATGTTAAGCGTTGAAAAATTAAAAGAGCATAGTAAGAAACGGCAGATGGATTCGGAACAGTTAGCCGGTTACCTTGTCAAGGCGGGGCGTAATCGCAAAGAAGCTTTGGCCGCTGTTAAAAACTGGAAGAGGGGTCTTTTTAAACCTCAGCCGGACGTGGACGATATTCGACGGCTGGCGAACGCTATGTCGGTTGATGTAAATGATTTGGCTGATTGGCGATCCTCTTATCGTTTTGCTCCGATTTCACCGCGAAAGGCGCGCTTGGTTGCTCAGTTAGTAACCGGTCGAAGCGTTCAGGATGCGATGGATATATTGAAGTACACAAGGAAACGCGCCGCAACGATGATGGACAAAGTATTAAAAAGTGCTGTTGCAAATGCGGACGAGCAGCAGGCCGACGTTGATAATCTTTTTGTTTGCTCTGCTCGCGTCGATGATGCCGGAATTCGTATTGGAACAAAAAGATGGATGGCAAAAGACAGAGGCAGGGCACATCCTATTCGGAAAAAGGCCTGCCATATACATATAACGGTGACGCAACTATAACAAAGAAACAAAATAATATCTTGTACGATAATCGAAATTATGGGACAAAAAACATCACCAATAGGTTTTAGGACGGGTATAACACTTGGCTGGCAGAGCACATGGTTTGCCCCAAAGGCCAATTACGGAGATTTCCTGGTCGAGGATCAGAAAATCCGGCAATATATAGACAGGAGATTTAATCGTAGTGTGCCCAAGGGAGCAGTGGCAAAAACTCAAATCATCCGAACCCGTAACGAAGTAAAAGTTACATTGCATAGTGCCCGCCCAGGGGTCGTGATAGGTCCCAGAGGCGACGAGGTTGACAAGTTACGAGAAGAGCTTGAGGTTATCACGGGTCACAAAATAAGCGTTAATGTTATAGAAATTAAAGAGCCTGACCTTGATGCCGCATTGGTCGCCGAGGCAATTGCCGAACAATTAAGCAAGCGGGCTTCTTTCAGACGGACTATGAAGCAGTTTTGTGAGGCGGCAGTTAACGCCGGCGCTAAAGGAGTAAAGATTATCTGTTCCGGGCGGCTCGCCGGGGCCGAAATGGCCAGGAAGGAAACACAAAAGCTCGGCAGTATTCCGTTACATACTCTTGATGCCAATGTTGATTATGCCCTGGCGACGTCAAGAACGACATACGGGACAATTGGTATCAAAGTCTGGATATATAAAGGAAAGTTCGGTGAAGAGAATGAGCAGAGCTATCACCGTCGGCGACGTCGGCCGCCAAGGCGGGTTTCTTCCGGTTCTGTCGAGGGCAGGGCTGGCGCTGTAAAAAGCAAGAATCCCCGGGGCGACGTGAAAGCCGGGGAAGCAACTCCTCCCGAAGAGACCACCGATGGCGGATCTAATTAATATTTGAACGTGTGTTTTTACATAGAAGTTTAGAGGTTAAATAAAAATGGCAATGATGCCAAAAAGAGTTAAGTATCGTAAAAGCCAGCGCGGCAAAATGAAGGGTGACGCATCGAGATCCAACTATGTAGCGTTCGGTGAATACGGCTTACAGGCCCTGGAAAATAGCTGGATAAGTGCGAAAAATATAGAAGCTGGCCGGGTTTCTGCGACTCATTTTCTGCATCGTGAAGGTAAGGTGTATATTAGAATCTTTCCGCATAAACCGGTTAGTTCCAAGCCGCTGGAAACCAGAATGGGTAAAGGTAAAGGTGAACCCGACTTTTGGATCGCAAGAGTGAGGGCCGGACAGGTTTGTTTCGAAATAGGAGGGGTTAGTGAGGATGTGGCAAAACAGGCTCTGGTCAGGGTGGCGCATAAAATGCCGATTCGATGCAGGTTTGTTAAAAGAAGACATTCACTGTGAAGGAAAGCTTCGAGATGAAAGCGCGACAATATAGAGAAATGAGTCCGGACGAGCTTGATGGTAGGCTGGAAGAACTCGAAAAACACTTGTTTGATTTGCGCTCTCAGGCCGTCACGGAGAAACTGGAAAATTCCAGAGCTATTATTAATACAAGGCGTGATATTGCACGGGTTAAAACGATAGTGCGGGAACGTAAATAGCGTTCAGCATAATTTTATGACTGGAAATTAAGGATGCAGGATCAAAGAATAAAAGCTTTAACCGCCATCGTAACGGGTAAAAGTGGGAATAAAAGCGTTACGGTTTCTATTGACTTCAAGGTCAGGCATCCGAAGTACGGCAAATATATCAAACGCAGAACGAAACTGGCTGTTCACGATGAACACAATCAGAGCGGGGTCGGTGACCTCGTTGAAATAGTTGAATCCAGACCGTACAGCAAGACTAAAAGATGGCGTCTTGTCAGAGTACTGGAAAAAGCTTCATTGATATGAGTCGAGATACGAGACGATGATTCAGCAGGAAACAATGTTAGATATAGCCGACAACTCAGGAGTCAAGTCGGCGTTATGTATAAGGGTTCTTGGTAAAAGTGGTTCCCGGGGCAGGTTTACCCGGCCTGTAGCCGGTGTAGGAGATGTTGTCTGTGTCGCAATCAAGAAGTCTCTTCCGAGTTGCCAGTTGGATGACAAGAAAGTGCATAAGTGTGTTATTATTCGCACAAAAAGTCCAGTTAAACGGTCGGACGGCAGTTATGTCAGGTTTGACAGCAACGCCGCTGTAATGATTGATAATGACGGTAATCCGATAGGAACAAGAATTTTCGGTGCAGTGGCACGTGAGCTTCGTGAGAAAAATTATATGAAAATTATCTCATTGGCCAGTGAGGTGGTTTGAATTTGTACAGTGTGAAAAAAAAGATTGAATACGGGATATAGCTGTATGGCGTTACATGTAAAAAAAGGAGATTTGGTTGAAATTATTGCCGGTGACCATAAAGGCGCTACAGGCAGGATATTGCGTGTTATGCCCGACAAGAACAGCGTAATTGTTCAGGGTCATAATATAGTAAAAAAACATGTTCGTCCGTCGCGCAAGAATCCCCAGGGGGGGCGGATCAATATAGAGCAGCCTATACATATCAGTAATGTGCTGCCGGTCAGTCCGAAGAGCTCCCAAGGTAGTAAGGTGCGTTTCCAGATAGAGAAGGACGGCAGTAAAAAACGCCTCGTTGCCAATGGCGTGGAAATTGGAGTTGTTAGAAAGGCTAAATAAGAGATGGAAAATGGTTGATCGCTAAAAGAATCGACCGATTTAGTAATCAGAGATGCCCCATGGCGCGTTTGAAAGAATTATATAAGTCAAAAATAGTACCGGAGCTGACCGAAGAATTTGGTTATAAGAATCCTATGGCTGTGCCGCGAATCGAAAAGGTCGTTGTTTCTATGGGTATCGGCAAAGCGGTGCAGGACAAGAAATTTTTAGAGTTGGCAAAAAAAGACCTGATGATGATTACAGGGCAGATGCCCTCTGTATGTATAGCTAAGAAGAGTGTCTCGAATTTCAAGGTTCGTGAAGGCACGGAAACCGGACTGAAAGTTACTGTTCGAGGCATAAGAATGTATGAATTTATGGACAGGCTCATCAGTCTTGCGATTCCGAGAGTCAGAGACTTTCGAGGTACAAATCAAAACAGTTTTGACGGAAGAGGCAATTATTCCTTGGGTTTGTCCGAGCAGAGTGTTTTTCCGGAGATCAATGCGGCGAAAGTCGAGTTTCAGCAGGGTATGAATATAACTTTTGTCACGACGGCAAAAACTGATCAGGAAGCAAGGAGATTGCTTCAACTGTTCGGTATGCCTTTCAGGAAGAGCTAAGTGTATGATGAAATTGGAGCATGTAGATGTCAACTAAAGCACTCGAAAACAAGGCAGAAAAGAAACAAAAGTTTCGTGTCAGACAATATACACGCTGTCAGCTTTGTGGTAGATCGAAAGCTGTTTATCGCAAGTTTAAAATATGCCGCATTTGTTTTAGAGTATTGGCCAATGAAGGGAAAATTCCAGGAGTGAAAAAAGCCAGTTGGTAGAAAGCGTGATATAAACCGTTATTCAATAAAAAGATTTTTCGTGACACGATAATCGAGACATAAAATATGAGTTTGAGTGATCCAATAGCCGATATGCTGACGAGAATCCGCAATGCTGCTCGTGTAAATAAGAGCGATGTTCAGGTCAAAGCCTCAAATATTTGTCAGGGTATTGCGGTTGTTTTAAAGGACGAAGGTTATATCGAAGATTTCGACCGAATCGATGACAACAAGCAGGGAGTCTTGAGAATTACATTGAAATACGACCAGGAAGGTCGTCCGATTATTAACGAATTGAAAAGAACGAGTAAACCCGGCCGCAGAATCTATGTATCTGTTGACGAATTGCCGCGCGTTTTGGCTGGCATGGGAATAGCGGTCGTATCGACAAGCAAGGGTGTTTTAAGTGATAGAAAGTGCCGCGAAGCTAATGTCGGCGGCGAGATACTTTGTACGGTAAGCTAATGAGTCGCATTGGAAATAAACCTATTGATATACCCCCAGGGGTGAGAATTGAACAGAAAGGTCAGTTTATCAATGTCGAGGGACCGCTGGGGCAGCTTCAGATAGATTCTCTGCCCGGAATAAAGGTGGAGATTGGCAGTAATCAAAAGAAAATATTGGTTGGAAATGATCATCCCGAAGATCGCCAGAACAGACAGCTACACGGCACAACTCGCGCCTTGTTGGCCAATATGGTTATCGGCGTCAGTAAAGGTTTCGAAAAGAAAATGGAAATATTCGGGACCGGATACAACGTTAAAGAGCAGGGTGGAAAGCTTATCTTCCAGGTCGGATATAGCCAACCTGTAGAACGGGTGATACCCAAGGGAGTCAAAATAACAATCGATGTTGGTGCGACTAGGGGTAATGATGTTCCTGCCAAGTTTACGCTTGTTTCGATAGACAAAGCATTATTGGGGCAGTTTGCCGCTGATATACGAAAAATAAGACCTCCGGAACCTTATAAAGGCAAGGGAATACGTTATGCCGGTGAGCGAATACGTCGCAAGGTAGGAAAAGCATTTGCCTCGGGAGGGGCCTGATATGAGAGCTAAAGAAATAAAAAAAGCGGCGGTAAGGCGTAAACATCATGTGCGAAAGAAAGTCTTTGGGACTCCCGACAGGCCTCGGTTATCCGTATTTCGCTCCAACAGGCATATTTATGCTCAAATTATAGATGATACGGTTGGGGCGACGCTTGCCTCGGCAAGTACAAAGACAAAAACAATACAGGGCCAGTTGTCTAATTCCGGCAATAAAAAGGCCGCAGAAGTTATTGGTGAAGCTATTGCCAAACAGGCTCTCGGCGTCGGTATTAAGTGTGTTTGTTTTGACAGAAATCAATATAAATTTCACGGCAGAGTGAGTGCTCTTGCTCAGGCAGCCAGAAAAGCCGGACTGGTTTTTTAAGCTTGAGCAATGCTAAAGTTTGGAGATAAAATTGGCAGTAGAATCTCTTAAAATACCAGAACAGGAAGAAAAGCCGCTGGAAGATACGGTTGTGAAGGTATATCGTTGTTCGAAAGTTGTAAAAGGTGGACGACGGTTTAGTTTCGCGGCGTTGGTCGTAGTTGGTGATCGGACAGGTATGGTTGGAGTCGGCTATGGCAAGGCTAACGAAGTTCCTCAGGCAGTTGAGAAGGCAGTCAAGGATGCCAAAAAGAGCTTATATAAGATAGTTCTGGCTGAAAGAACGATCCCACATCATATAGAAGGCAGGTACAGATCTACGAAAATAAGATTGATTCCTGCCAGTCCCGGTACTGGGGTAATTGCCGGCTCCAGCGCTCGAGCCGTCCTCGAATATGCTGGTGTGCAGGACGTTCTGACGAAAGTTTACGGAAGCACTTCTGCTAAGAATGTCGTTAAAGCTACGTTGGATGGCTTGTTGAAATTGCGCAGTAAAGAAATGATTGAATCTCTTCGTGGAGTGGCAATTCAAGTTTAGTGATTGCCGGCAAACGATTGGGTGACTTTAAATGTTAAATTATGAAATAACATCTATTGCAGGTAGGCATACCAGACGTCGTCGTATCGGAAGAGGCTCGGGCAGCGGACACGGCAAGACTTGTGGCAGGGGTCATAAGGGCGCCGGAAGCAGGGCTGGCTCGAAAGCCGTATCTTTATCGGAAGGCGGACAAATGCCGCTTTTTCGCCGTGTGCCGAAGCGGGGTTTCAATAATTATAAATTTGCCGAACGATGTGAAATAGTGAATGTTTGGCAACTGGAAAGATTCGATGACGGTGCTGTTGTAGAGCCGGAACAATTATCCGACGCCGGACTGATTGCTAAGAAAACAAGTAAAGTTAAAATTCTCGGCAAAGGAAATCTGACAAAAAAGCTGCAGGTAACTGCCCATAAGTTTAGCAAAAACGCTGAGCAGAAGATCATAGCTTCCGGCGGAAAGACAAGCCTTGTGACGCGTAGTGAGTAATGTGTTATGTGAAATACGAGCCATTTGACGCGAGAAACGAAATATGCTTGGGACAATAATTAATATATTTAAAATCCGGGACCTGCGCAACAAAATCATTTTTACCGTTGCGCTTTTGGTAATATACAGGATCGGCTTTCATATTCCTGTCCCTGGTTTTAATCTTTCGGCAATATTCGATCCGGCCACACAATCGAATACTCCGCTCGGCAGGGCTGCTGATATGATGCAGATGTTCACGGGCGGAACTCTAAGTCGAAGCAGCTTGTTCGGATTGGGAATTATGCCTTATATTACCGCCTCGATTATCCTTATGCTGCTCGGTGAGGTCGTCCCCGCTTTGAAGAAGTTACGTCAGGAAGGCCAAACAGGTCACAAAAAGATACAGGAATACACACGATATCTTACTGTTTTGATCTGTATAATTCAGTCTCTTTTGTTTATGAAGTGGTTGGGGGGGGGAAGCAGAGCGATTTACCCCGGCATGGAGAGAGCAGCGATTATAATGGGTGTTATTGGTATGACCGCCGGCACAATTTTCCTGATGTGGCTCGGCGAGCAAATCGACGAATACGGCATAGGCAATGGAATTAGTCTGATTATTATGGCCGGAATCATCTCGCGTATGCCCGGAACGATTGTAACGGTTTGGCAGCGTGCGGACCTTACCCTGACAGCATCCCCTGAAAGTTATGGACCAGCCAAGATATTGTTTCTGTTAGCGGCTTTTGTTTTTGTCGTGGCCGGTGCGATTCTAATAACCCAGGGCCAGCGGCGAATACCTATTCAACAGGCCAAGCAGGTGCGTGGTCGCAGAATGACCGTCGGAGGCAGGAGTTATCTACCGTTGCGGGTAAATCATGGCGGAGTCATGCCGATTATTTTTGCATCGAGTTTTATGATGTTTCCCCCGATTATCATCAGACAATTGGCGGTGAAATTCCCTGAATCCGGATGGCTTGCTACACTAGACGGGGCCTTCAGATATGATGCTTATACATATAATGTCTTATATGTGTTACTGATAATTTTATTCGCTTATTTTTGGGTCACGGTGCAATTTCAGCCCAAAGAATTGGCTAAAAATCTGAGGGATTCCGGAAGTTTCGTTCCCGGACTTAGGCCCGGCAGGAGAACAGCCGAGTACCTGGAGACGGTGATGACCAGAATCACTTATTTCGGTGCCGCGTTTTTAGCACTTATTGCCGTTATACCGGTAGTGGTTTCAGCGGCTCTCGGTATTGAGCAGAGGATAACAATGTATCTGGGCGGCACCGGTTTACTGATTGTCGTTAGTGTCTCTCTGGATCTGGTACAAAAGATTGAAGCAAACCTTTTAATGAGAAGTTACGATGGTTTCAGCGGTTCAGGCAGGATAAAAGGAGCGTATGCATGAGGATAGTATTGTTAGGTGCACCGGGTTCTGGAAAAGGTACTCAATGTAAGCAGATTGTGGCACGATACGGTCTGCTCCATTTGTCCAGCGGGGATATCCTGCGACAGGAAAGAGCCTCAGACAGCCAGTTAGGCAAAAAGGCTCAGAGTTATATGGATTCGGGTGCGCTTGTGCCGGATGAAATCATAATTGAAATGATGGCAAACGCGATAGGCAAAGCGTCCGAGGCGGGTTTTGTTCTGGATGGTTTTCCCAGAACGGTTAACCAGGCTATAGAGCTTGATAAATCTCTGGCTCGCGATGGGCTTGCGATTGATGTTGTTTTGAACTTGCTGGTAGATGACAGCATAGTAGTAAGTCGCATTACCGGAAGAAGAAGCTGTCCCAAGTGTGGAGCCGTTTACCACATTAAGAACTTAAAGCCGAAAAGAGAAGGTCTGTGCGATAATGATAGCACAAAACTTATTCAGCGGCCTGACGACACTACCGAAGTGGTGGCGAATCGTCTTGAGACTTACCATCGGCAGACTGAACCGCTGGTGGATTACTATAAAAACAACGGCACTGTTTTCGATATCGAGGCTGACAGGAGCGCCGACGAGGTAAAAACAGACCTTTTTGAAAAGTTAGATGCTCTGGTCGCAACGTGAAGCGCTAATTGTGACTGTAACCACAGGCTATGAAATAAGAGATACGAAATGAAATGGCTATAACGCTTCGTAGTCGAAGAGAAATTGAGTTAATGCGTGAAGCTGGTGCTGTTGTTGCAGATGTTCTTTTAAAATTGAAAGAGATGGCAGAGCCGGGAGTAACTACCGCTCGGTTGGATCAGGTGGCTTTGCAAATGGCTGCCGATGCTAAAGCTGAGGTTTTGTTTAAGGGAGTTCGTTCGCCCTTGTCTAAAATCCCGTTTCCGGGTGCAATTTGCGCCTCGGTAAACGAACAGGTTGTTCATGGGATACCCTCCGAAAAAACAAAGCTCAGGGACGGGGATATCCTTAGCATTGACTTCGGCGTCAGGCTTAATGGTTACTGTGCAGATGCCGCCGTGACGGTAGCCGTCGGTGATATTTCGGAAGATAAACGCAGTTTGATTGATTTAACGAAGTATATTCTTGATACTGCAATATCTAAATCTGCGCCGTCCGTCAAATGGTCTCAGATTGCTGCCGAGATGCAGAGACTTGCCGAATCGGCGGGTTGTTCGGTGGTAAAGGATTTTGTCGGACATGGCATCGGCAGGAAGATGCATGAAGAACCGAAAGTACCGAACTTTGTCAGCAGGGAATTACTGACAAACGACATTGTGCTGGCGGAAGGAATGGTATTGGCCGTCGAGCCGATGGTTAACGCCGGTTCGAGTGCCGTGCGTACCTTAAAGAATGGCTGGACGGTGGTGACGGTAGATGGTAAATGTTCGGCTCATTATGAACATACGATTGCAATAGTTGAAAATGGTTGTGAAGTATTGACAAAGAAAAGGCGGTGACTCGCGTCCGAGGGCGCATATACGGGCCTTACGTCACTAAATGAAAATGGCAAAGAAGGACACAATAAAATTACAGGCTACGGTGACCGATGCTTTGCCGAATGCGATGTTTAGAGTAGAGCTTGAGAACGGTCATAAGGTTCTGGCCCATGTCTCGGGCAAGATGCGAATGAATTTTATTCGTATTTTGCCGGGCGATGTGGTCATTGTTGAAATGTCCCCCTATGATTTGAATAGAGGTCGCATAGTTTTGAGGAATTAATTACGGCGTTAAGGAAAATTACATAGAAAAATATCCTGAGTTGCTGGTTGAAGTAATAAAAAAGGTTCGACATATGAAAGTTAGAAGTTCTGTAAAACGTATATGTGAAAATTGTAAGATTGTTCGTCGCAAAGGCGTTGTTCGGGTGATTTGTACTAATCCACGACATAAACAACGCCAGGGATGATTGTTTTGTTTCCGGGACTTTCGACTGCACATAGGGCAAGTTTAAAGCTAAGAACTGACAAAAGGAGCTAATATGCCGCGTATTGTTGGTGTTGATATTCCTAACGAAAAGTCAATATGGATTTCATTAACTTATATTGTTGGTATAGGTAAACATACTGCTGCGCAGATCTTAAAGGAAGCCGGGATAGACAAAAACACTAACGCCGGCAAGCTTTCCGAAGATGAGCTCAGTAGCATAACCCAGGTTATAGATCGTAATTACATCGTTGAAGGACAGCTTCGCAGGCAGGTTTCTCAGAACATTGCACGTTTACGCGATATAGGTTGCTACAGAGGAATCCGTCACAGGAGAGGCCTTCCTGTTCGTGGGCAGTGTACCCAAAGTAACGCGCGTACCCGCAAGGGCCCCAGAAAGACTGTCGCTGGTAAGAAGGGTGTGAAAGAAAAACGCTAAAACTCATTTGGTTCAGATAAAAAGGTTATGAGAAAAAATGGCAAAGAGGACAAAACGAAAAGTAAGAAAAAGCGTCGTCAAGGCTATTGTACATATAAAAGCGACTTTCAATAATACGTTAATTACGGTTACCGATTTGGATGGTAATACGGTTTGTTCAGGCTCAGCAGGTTGTGTGGGCTTTAAGGGCTCTCGTAAAAGTACGCCTTTTGCAGCACAAAGAGCGGCACAGCGTTGTGCCAATGCTGCGATGCGTAACGGCGTGCGTGAGGTCGAGATCCGGGTAAAGGGGCCGGGTTCCGGTCGTGAATCCGCCATATCGGCCCTGCAGCAGGCCGGTTTGCGTATTGCCTCGATAGAGGATGTCACCCCTCTGCCGCATAATGGCTGTAGGCCGCCCAAGAGAAGAAGAGTGTAAATGGTTTAATACCAAAGTTACTTGGAGATAGAAAATACAAATGGGACGTTATTTAGGTTCGTCATGTAAACATTGCCGTCGTGAGGGTGTTAAGCTCATGCTAAAGGGTATCAGGTGTGAGACGGCAAAGTGTCCGGTCGAAAAAAAGCAGCGTAATCTGGCCCCCGGTATGCACGGCTGGCGCAGAGGCAGGGCAAGTGAATTTGGGGTTCGATTGCGCGAAAAGCAGAAGGTTAAAAGATATTATGGTATCCTAGAACGGCAGTTTATGAGGTGCTATCGTCGAGCGGAACGGGGAAAGGGCAATACCGGTGAAGCACTGTTGCAGTTACTGGAAAGACGTCTGGATAACGTCGTGTATAAGTTAAATTTTGCACCATCACGCAAGGCTGCCAGACAGCTTATCGCTCATGGTCATATTTATGTTAATAACCGCAAAGTTGACATTGGCGATTATACGACAAAAATCGGAGATAAGATCACGATAAAGGGTTCTGATAAAAGCATTAAAAAAGTGAAAGAACAATTAGAAAGCAATCCGAATTTTACGACACAGGGCTGGCTACAGTTATCCAGAGAAAGGCCAGAGGCTACCGTAGTTGCGTTACCTTCTCGTGATGATGTCCAGATTCCTGTGGAAGAGCAGTTAGTTGTGGAATTTTGTTCAAGATAAATAGGGATAATTTTGTTTTATTATTGAGTTCCAAGCGGAATTAATTGTGCATTATATTGCATAACGAAAACTTGGTTGACTCGGAAAATTAATAGAGGAGACTTGTATGCGAGTTACATGGCGTGGTTTAGAGCTGCCTACTCGTGTTGAACGAGACACGATAGTATCGAGCGAAAAATATGGCCGTTTCTTCATCGAGCCTTTCGAGCGTGGTTTCGGTACCACTATTGGAAACAGCCTCAGACGCATATTACTTTCCTCTTTGGAAGGTAGTGCCGTAACATCTATCAAAATTGCCGGTGTTAATCATGAATTCACTTCGATAGAAGGAGTCATGGAGGATGTTACTGATATTATATTGAATGTCAAGAGTCTTATCATACGGCTCAATGGCCAGGGACCGAAGATAATGAACATTTCGGTGAATAAAGCCGGTACCGTAACCTCGGCCGATATCGTTGCGGATCCGGCAATTGAAGTAATAAACAAAGATTTGGTGTTGGCTACTTTAACCGAGGACATTAATTTTCAAATGGAAATGGTTGTCGAGAACGGACGCGGTTATATGCCGGCTTCCGAACGCATCGATGACGCCGAGAGATTCGACCAGGAAATCGGTAGAATAATGCTCGACACCGTCTATTCACCGGTTACAAGAGTGCGCTACATAACCGAGAATACCCGCGTCGGACAACGAACAAACTATGACAGGCTTATTCTGGAGATTTGGACAAACGGAACTGTTACGCCTGAAATGGCACTGGTTGAAGCTGCAAAGATTTTGAGAAAGCATGTTAATCCGTTTGTACAGTACTTTGAGCTTGGAGAAGAAACCACGACCGCTTCTCAGATTAGTGATGAAGCAGAGCCTGAGGAACAGGCCGTGAATGAGGAATTGGCCCAGAAGCTGGCTATGCCGATTCAGGAATTGGAGCTGTCGGTAAGAGCAAGTAATTGTCTCGAGTCGGCTAAAACCGAGACCGTAGGGCAATTGGTTAAGATGACAGAAGCGGACTTGCTGAAGATTCGCAGCTTTGGCAAAACTTCCCTGCGGGAAATTAAGAGAAAACTCGCCGATATAGGCTTGTCTTTGGGTATGACTGATGTTGGTAATTAGTCTGGAATTTGATTTGATAAAGAATTCGGGCGGTTTTGCCTGATAAGAGGATTTGATGATATGCGTCATAGAGTAGCGGGACGTAAATTGAGTAGAACGAAAGAGCATCGTCTGGCAATGAGGCGAAATTTGGTTGCTTCGCTGATCCAGCACGAAACCATTTCGACCACGATAGAAAAAGCTAAAGAAGTTAAACCTTTTGCCGAGAAGCTGATTACATTGGCAAAGAAGGGCAGCTTACCGGCCAGACGTCGTGCCATTTCCTTACTTGGAAATCGCGATATTATAGATTCCGAAGACGGTCGCGAAGTTAAGAAGGGGACGGTGATCGGTAAGTTGTTTAGCGAGCTTGGCCCCAGATATCTTGACAGACCGGGCGGATATACAAGAATTATCAAGCTGTCTTTGAGACGGTTGGGTGATAACGGCCGGCTTGTGTTGCTTCAGTTAGTTGGTACTGATGAAGGCACAGAGGAGGAGGTCAAGACAACTCGTAAAAAACGGCGCTTCGGCAGAAAAGCAAAAACCAGTGCCGAATCTGAACAGATTGTTGAGGTTTCGGAGCCTGCTGAGGCGGAGGAGATTGAAGTGGCTCAGGAGTCTGCTGAAACGGAAGAACCAGCAGAAAATCAGGATTCCGGGGATAGAGTCGATCAGGATCAGTAATTCACTTTTTATCAAATTACTTTATTATGAGTGCGGACCAGTGTCTTTTTTGTAAAATGGTGGCTGGGGAAATTCCGGTTACAAAAGTTTATGAAGATGAGGTGGTTCTCGCTTTTCTTGATATCGGACCGATAAGCGATGGTCACACCTTAGTGATACCGAAACGGCATTTTGAAAAATTACATGAGTGTCCCTCCGAGATTTTGGCTCAGATTGCCGCCCGGCTAGGAAAAATCTCCGGTGCGGTTGCAGCGGCTATGAAATCCGACGGATATAACGTGTTATGTAATAATGGAAAAGCAGCGGGTCAGGTGATTGGACATTTGCATTTTCATATTATCAGCCGTAATTCCGGCGACGGTATATTTAACCGATGGCCTTCATACGAGTATCCAGCCGGGAAAATGGAATCTATCGCCGCTGTTATTCGTGAAAATTTATGATTTTTTATGCAGGTCTTGATAGAGATGACTTTTTATTGTATCCTGGAATGACTTTCGAATTATCGGTTTAAGATTGTATCTAATAGTAAGTGTCTTGGAGTATTTATTTTATTTGTTTGTGAATTAATTGATTATCGCGGGGTAGAGCAGTCTGGTAGCTCGTCGGGCCCATAACCCGGAGGTCGGAGGTTCGAATCCTCCCCCCGCTATTACTTATAAATAAAGGACTTGCGTTAAATCGTGAGTCCTTTTTTTATTGGCAAAATGGCGTTTTGTACATCACTTTGTACATCACGTTTTTAGCTCAAAAAGGGACTTCTTAAAAATAACGTATTTTTTTAGGAGTCTTTGTTATGGCAAGTTTAATTAAACGAGAAGAAACATATTATGTTCAGTGGCGTTTTGATAAAAAACTAAAAAGAAAAAGTTTTTTTACTTGTCATACCCATACATTATTAATGGCTATACTGCTTGTTGAATGGTGTTTTATAGTTTTTCTAATTCTTCCTTCCATCTAAATGTGATTTATCATATCTCAACGTCACGATAAATTTCCCGCTTTGCTTTCCGGGGATAACCTTCATTTCCATCTGTCCAAGAACTTTTAAGCCTGTACCAAGATCTGAAAGTGTAGCTGTTACCGTGGCCTGATCATCTGAGCCTATCAGCTCAGCTTCTGTCAATTCTCCTCTCCACAATGCAGGGCCGAAGGTATGTCTTAATGTATATTGTCCCGGTAGAATATTTTCAAAAACATACTCGTTCTTGCCTTCAACAATCATTTTTCTCTCAACCATTTGCCTACCTTGCGCAAGCTCAATTTCCGCACCCCGGCCCATAGTCTGTTCTGTTCTTTCCTTGTAGTAATCCGTTCCGCTATCAAATGCCTCGACCTCAAAATAATATTTTTCATCCCTGTTGAGGCTGTGAATGGTTATAGTATATCCATCATAAATCATATAGTTATTGTAAAGCTTGACCGGCTCAATTCCATATCGAATAACATAACCGTCGGCACCTTTAACAGGTTGCCATAACAGGGTCGCATCGCGGGTATCCTCCGGATCACGAACTATCGATACATCATCAACCTTTGTGAATTTAGCCTTTTCCGGGTTCCCGAAAATGCGTAATTCCTGAATTGCAAATTTTCCATCATCATGGGTAAATACATTGGTTAATTTAACATACCTGGCTTTTACTGGTTCCGCAAGCTCTGTGTAATCGTGCCTGATATCCTGTGCATTGTTACTTTTGTCAATGAGCTTCGACCAATTAGCATTATCGTTTGAAACCTCGACTGTATATGATTGATAACGGCTAAGACCTCCGCCGCCTCGCATGCCAAATCCCATGCCCCTGCGCATGCCGCCTTGTCCACTTGTATCCTGCTGGTCAAAATTGACCTGCAAAGCATATATATCGCATTGCTTACCAAGGTCAACTGTCATATATTCTCCGGGATCGCCCGTTTCGGCACTCCAGTGAGTCATGAAATTTTCATCCACTGCGTTTGCAGCTCCAAATCCTTCGAGAGTGGAAGATACCTCTACATGTTTTTTATGGGATAAAAGCATCCACCCCGTAAAGTTATTATCAACTGCATTTTCCTTGATACCGGGATAATATTGCGGATAATCGCCAAAAGCAGTATTGGAGTGCATTACACCATCAGCATCTACAGCAGTAGGGAATAAAACGAGCTCACCACTACCTCTTCCGCCGTAGTATGAAGGGATCATACAAATAGTCCATAATTGCCCGTTTTTGTCGTGGAAAGTGCTGCCATGGCCTGCTCCAAGAACATATCCTGTCGTTTTAAACGTAAGAGGATTATGTGAGGAATATTCAAATGGACCGAGAGGGTTGTCAGCCACATAAATCCCATGAGAATAAGACGCAAATTCGAGGCCGATTGCGGCATATTGCAGATAGTATTTACCATTGTGTTTTATCATCCACGGCCCCTCAATCCATGGCGATTCTTCGGGGAAATATGGCCTATGTGAGAAGAAGGGAAATATCACATCCTCGCTTCTTCTTCGCTCAAAACCATGCGATTCATAATCGCCGAAGAATAAGGTAAAAGGTTCTACTTTCTCCTTGAAGCCATTATCCGGATCCAGTTCAACAACCTGAAAGGGTAAAACCTGCGACCATCCCCAGTACATATAAAACCGGCCGTCATCATCTAAAAACAAGTCTGCATCGCCATAATCCCGCTGGTATTCACCTATCTTTTCCCAAACTCCATTCTTAGGATCGTTACTGGAGAACACATCATGATTGCCTTTATCACCGGAAGCAATTAATCTTTCCCCGTCACTGATTACCGATGGGCAACCCCTCGGGAAAGCTGGAGCACTAACGTATGTCCAATCCCTCATATTACTGGAATACCAGTACCCCCCACCACCAGTAAAAAGATAATAATCATCCTGGTGAAGGACTATAACAGGTTCTCCGAGCCTGCGTGCTCTTTTTGATCCTACAACTATGCTGAGGGGATTACAAAATGTCAAAGGCTTATCTGTTATCCGGACAGAAAAAGTCTCCAATTTGTCTGAAGTGTTTGAAGTACAGGAAAATAAAGTAAAAGTAATCAAAGTAACTATTGTTAGTCGAATTGTTGTTTTTAATGTCATTATGTTCATGATCATTTATCTCCGCTGAATTAACCGATTTCTATTTTGAGTTAAAACTTTATTCATATAATTACTTTGATTGTAAACATATGACATAATATTCTATGGTTTCTGTATAATACCCTAACAAAATATACTGGACAAGTTAAAACAACCTAATTATAGTTATTCTCTAACTATATAACTTGAATATTCGTTTGTTTACAGAAACTATACTTCTACTTTTGATTTGAGTGCCTTCCGAAATTATAAAACAATACACCTTAGGGTGCAAAAATTCATCCGCGACCTAATTATTGTAATTTATAATATTATCGTTCAGAAATTCGGCTGTGTTATGATCAGATATTGTAAGTTATATCTAAATATTTTTTTAGATTGGATATAAATATCATAGTATAGATTAGTAGGGGGGCTCAACAGCATCGACCTCAACTCAAATCTTTCTTGACTTAAATATTAACTTACAACTAAATTTGTGATCAACATGTTCTACATGTGGATTTAAAAAATTGTCTCTAAGATGTTACTGTTTCTATAAGTTATCTGAAATCAAGGAGCTGCAAAAAACCAGTTCGTCGGGCCCATAACCCGGAGGTCGGAGGTTCGAATCCTCCCCCCGCTATTAAGACCTGGAGATAGTTTCAGGTCTTTTTTTGTTATGCTTCAATTGTGATAGCCACTACTTCATCTGGCAAACGATATTATTTTGTTCGATAGTTGTCTGTAATACCAACGGCCACAAAAAAATGCGCGCTCTAAAAATTTAACTTGCGCGATTTTGGGTAATATAGATAATGCACTCTAATGTTATTTTTTATCACAAGGAGTGCATTATGAAAGTAGAACTATA